>Ga0302314_10003428_pt1 | contig 29256 bp, 25 predicted proteins | sample III_Palsa_N2_3_FD_200533 | JGI IMG/M metagenome (GOLD analysis project Ga0302314, IMG submission 200533) | Peat permafrost microbial communities from Stordalen Mire near Abisko, Sweden - III_Palsa_N2_3 | ecosystem: Environmental > Terrestrial > Soil > Palsa > Peat permafrost | place: Sweden...
TGGCCGAAGCTGTCGAGGCTCAACTCGGCGGGCCGCTGCAGCTGGCGCTCTGGAAGATCTTCTATGCCGAACGTAGCCGTGGCTCCGCCAAGACCGCCCGCGTTGGCCGCGAAGGCGGCAGTGCCCCTGAGGTGAGTGACAGTCGGCCGGATGGCGTTGATCTGGACCGAGTCGGGCAGCGGCGGCAGCCATGGGCTTGGCTGCGCCGGGACACGCAGTTCCCTGGCGGCGATCCTGACCTGCTCAACGAGGACCTTAAGGTCGGTGACCTCCGCGTCGCCGCGCTTGCCTGCGGCGGGCGGTGCGGGTTCCGGCCTGCCGAGCGCCGTCCATGCGACCGGCGCGATCAGTATCTCCCCCGGGGGAAGTATCTCCCCCGGGGGAAAGACTCCTAGCATGGCGCGCCCGCCGATCCTGCCCGCCTGGAACGGAACGAGCGAGGCGTGGCCGAGCCGCACGTAGGCACGGCCCGGGGTGGCCTTGGCGATGTTCGCCGCGTCCGGCGCGTCGATCACGTCGGAGGACTCGCCCGCGTCGGTCACCCGCAGCGCGATCCGCAGGTTGGTGTTCGCGCGGATGTCGGCCGAGACCACGCCGGAGGGGCGCTGGGTCGCGAGGATGAGGTGGATGCCGAGCGAGCGTCCCCGCTGGGCGATGTTCACCAGGCCGGTGACGAAATCCGGCAGGTCCCGCACCATCGAGGCGAACTCGTCTATGACGATAACCAGCCGGGGCAGCGGTTCACGATCGGTCCTTGAGGCGGTGGCTCCCGCCCCCGCGTAGGCCCGTTTGTAGTCCTCGATGTCCTTCGCGCCGACCCCGGCAAGCACGTGCTCTCGCCTTGTCAGCTCGGCCGACAGGGAGGTAAGTGCCCGCTCGACGAGGTGCGGGCCCAGGTCGGTGACCATGCCCACGGTGTGCGGCAGCCTGGCGCAGTCGGCGAACGCGCTGCCGCCCTTGTAGTCGATGAGCACGAACGTCATCTCGTCGGGCCGGTTGGCGACCGCGAGCGAGGCGACGATCGTCTGCAGCAGCTCGGACTTGCCCGATCCTGTCGTGCCCGCGACGAGCCCGTGCGGCCCGTCCTTCTTGAGGTCGATACCGAACGGCCCGTCGTAGGACTCGCCGATCATCGCGACCGTCGACCGCCCGCCGGCCCGCCAACGGGCGGCGATGGCGGGCGCGGTCGGCGGGTCAAGGTCTAGCACGTCGAGCAGCCTGGCCTCCGTCGGCAGCCCGGCGGCCTCGTCATCGTCGCTGACGTCCCTGATCGGGGCGATGGCCCTGGCCGCCCGGGCGCACCAGCTTGGCGCGACGTGATCGGGGCGGCCGCCGGAGATGGTGGCCGTCATCATCTGCTGCACGCGCAGCCCGTCCGGGTCCGTGATGGCGACGGCCTGGCATTCGGCCGGAAGCAGTCGCTCGTCCGTGTCGAGGCAGACCGCGTAAACGCCTACGTCAGGCCCCTCGCGGAGCAATTGGATGACACCAGGCAAGGACCGTAGCTTCCGCGAACCGTCAAGCACGACCATGATCGCGGTACGGAACCTGAGCTGCTCGCCGCCGTCACCCCTGGTGAACTGCCCGGGGGTCTGCTGACCGAGCGCCTGCTGGCGCTGCGCGATGATGGCGAGCAGTTCGGCGATCCGCGTGGCGACCGATTCCGCGTCGTTCCCGATCTGCGCGGCGCAGCTCGCCGAGACGTGGTCGGCACCGCCCAGGCCCGCCGCCGGACGGCAGTGTGGCAGCCAGCGGACCCACTCCCAGCTCGCCTTGCCCGCCGAGTCGGTCAGAACGAAGAGCCGCAGGTCGTTGGGGGAGTGCAGGACGGCCGCCTGGACCACGGCCCAGCGGCCTGCCGCCCGCGCCGTGTCGGCGGGACCTGCCATCCCGATCACGCCGCGTTCCGGTAGCGGAATGGTCACCGGCGCGTCCTGCACCGACCACACCACGGTCCTGCGGTGCTCGTCCTGCTGCGGATCGGTGAGCTCCACCGCCGAGGGCAGATCGGCGGTGCCGACGCGGAGCAGCAGGAAGTCCGGGTCGCTGCGACGCCGCTCCCAGAGACGGCGGCGTGGTCCCGAGGCGATGGCGAGCACCGCGGCGGGGTCGGGACACTGCTCACGCCGGGTGATCCGCTCCGCGTCGAGTGCCTCGCGCGCGTCGCGTTCGATCCGCGCCTTGTGCTCGGTGTATTCGGCAAGCCGCGTGGCGGCCGCCTTACGGCCGCCCTTGCGCTCGGTCAGCGCGCTGCCGATCAGCATCATCGGGCTGAGGCCGGCCATCGCGAGCAGGTAGATCTGGCGCAGGAAGAAGGCCATTCCCACCCCCATGACCAGCGGGAGGATCGCCATGAGGATGGGCAGCGGACGGCGTTCTTGCGGGGTCGGCGGTACCGGCAGGCTGAACTTGGTGGCCGGTCGCGGCGGGAGCAGGCGCGGCGGGCGGTTGAAGTCGGCGCCGGCGCCGTCTTGCGATGGGTGCAGCGCCGCGTCGGGCGGCGTATAGAGGGCCAGGTCGAGCAGTGTGTCACCAATGGCGAGCTGCTGACCGGGCTGCCACTGCGTTGGCAGGGCGAGCGGCTCGCGATCAATGGTCGCCGTCACGCCCTCGTAGGCGGTGACCTGACAGCCGGCCCAGTAGTCGACGTAGAGGTGCAGTGCCCGCTCGGGGACTGCCTGATCGCTGATCCGCACGGCCGCGTCGGCGTCGCTGCCGATGTCCACGTGGCCCGAGCCGAGACGGTGGATCACGCCCGCGCCGGGTCCGCCGGCCACCCGGATCTCGACAAGGCCCGCGGGCTCGGGGATCACGCACCCGTCCCTGCTGCCGAGGCTGATCACCGAACCGTCCACGATCGGAGCCTCCGCAAGCGTAAGCCGCGGCGATACCTCCTGGTAGTCGACGTACAACGGGATCGCGAGCGCGTCTGCCTCCGCGGCGGGGTAGTAGGCGAGCGCGCCGCCTGATGCCATGGCGGAAGGGCGGGATTGGACGGACGGGCGGGATTGGGCGGGGACCAGTACCCGCGCTCCGCCCTGCTGGTCCCGCGCTCCGCCCTGTTGGTCGGAACCGCCTCCGCGTGCGAACCGCTCGAGCTCGGCCGCCACCGCCCGCATGGGGGTCGCCGGGTCGGCGTCGAGCACGATGTCCGCCGATTGCCGCTTGGCCGGTGAGACCACCGTCAGAGTCAGCCGCATGTTCAACAGCCCCTTCCGCCCGCGAGAGTCAGCCCCCGGGCTACTTCAGCGCGGCGGCGAGTTGGGTGTCGGTCTCGGCGAACGCCTTCGCGGCGGCGTCCAGGTACTGGCCCATGCCGTTCAGGCCCTGGATCATCTTGGTGGCGCCCGCGGTGAACTCGGTGTAGGACGCGTCGAACCGCTTGCTTGAGCTGTCGGTCACGTAGCCGCTCGCGACCAGGTTGTCGATGAGTCGCTTGAGCCTGGCCAGGTCTGCCTCGATCTGCTGCTCGCCAGCGCGGAGCTGGTTGGCCGCCGACTGCATATCGGCGTAAGTGACGTTAAGGTTCGGCATCGCCGGGTTCCCTTCTGCTGTGCCGTGCTGTGGATGGCCACACTTATGGCACGTTGCGGCAAAGCTTCCGGTTCAATCCGATTGCGACCAATTAGTGGCTCTACGTCAGTGAAACGGGTTGCCTTCAAAGGATCTGTCCGTGCCCGGTCGGCGGCTGACGTGCCAAGTGCGCATTTTGGCGCGTCCCTTCGCAAGAAACCTTGCGTAACAGAGACCCCTTGCTTAGCAGGCGCCTCCCGGGCTACTTCCTATTACTAGGAAAGAGTGACGTTGGGGTGAGAGTCTCGAATCGTGCTAACGCTGAAGATTGGGCCGGTGATAGCCGGTCCAAGCTTCAGCGCTATCGAATCCGTCGCAGGAGTGGCCCTTGTGGCCTTCCCTGGTGCCGTCGCGATCCATCGAGCGCGTGCCCGCGCGTCGTCCGCCATCAGGTCTCCTGCGATGCCACAGGTACTCGGCGATCTGCGGCGTCCTAGCGCCGTGTGGCGGCGGGCCCGGCCGAGGTCGACCGCCGGTCCTTCGCGAACGTGCCGTCCACGTAATCGGGAATCGAGGGCAGCCCGACAAGCTCGTCGCCGTGCGCGGTGACACCGCGGACCTTGCCGTGCCGCCCGCGCTCCGCACGGTCCGCCGCGCGGCGCCGCTCCCGCGCCAGCCTGACAAGCCTGGCGAGCCTGGCGGACTCCTGCAGCTCGGCGCTCCGCTGCCTTGCTATTTCGAGCATCATGTACTCGTTCATGACCCACTCCTCGGTGCGAAGGAGCCGTTCGGCTTCCTCCATACCTTGAGGTTCGCGCTAAGGCCCCCATGCTCCGCAATTGGTCGATCGCCCTATCTTCCGGGCTCGGCGCTACCTTAGGCGGTCGGGCACGGCCTATCAGGCCCGCTAGCCCTGCCCCGGGTAGCCGCACGGGGCTGACCAGTCAAACGCACCATGGCCGCGTCGGCAAGTAAGTGCGCAGTCGGCCAGCCTTCAGGCGGCCTCGCAAGGCGGCGGCTGGCCTGGCCCGCAGGGCCGACGACCCATGCCTCCTTCCGGTAGGCAATAGACTGATAGCAGCCACTGTTCTAGATGGCGCGGCCACGCACTCGCGTGGCGCGGTTCCCGATGCCGAATGAGCGAGACTCGACGATGCCCGCACAACAGCAGACCACCACGACGACCGCACTCCATGCGACCCATGCGACAGCGGCCGACCTGGCGACCCGCGACGACGTGCGTAATGTCGCCATCGTCGCGCACGTCGACCACGGCAAGACCACGCTGGTCGACGCGATGCTGTGGCAGTCGGGCGCGTTCGGCGCGCATGCCCACGTCAACGAGCGGGTCATGGACTCGAACGACCTGGAGCGTGAGAAGGGGATCACGATCCTCGCCAAGAACACCGCGGTACAGCACGGCGGCCTGACGATCAACATCATCGACACGCCGGGACACGCGGACTTCGGCGGCGAGGTGGAGCGCGGCCTTTCCATGGTGGACGGCGTGGTCCTGCTCGTCGACGCGAGCGAGGGGCCGCTGCCGCAGACCAGGTTCGTGCTCCGCAAGACCCTGGAGGCGAACCTCCCCGTCATCCTGGTCATTAACAAGGTGGACCGTCCAGACTCGCGTATCGCCGAGGTCATCGACCAGTGCTACGAGCTGTTCATCGACCTTGACGCCAGCGAGGAGCAGATCGAGTTCCCGATTGTCTACGCCGCGGCGCGAGCGGGCCGTGCCTCGCTGGCCAGGCCGCAGGACGGCGGGATGCCGGACAGCGAGAACCTTGAGCCGCTGTTCGACGTGATCCGGGAGACGGTTCCCGCGCCCGTCTACGATCCAGAAGCAACGCTCCAGGCCCATGTCACCAACCTCGACGCGTCGGCCTACCTTGGCCGTATCGCGCTCTGCCGTATCCACAACGGCACGATCAAGCGGGGCCAGCAGGCCGCCTGGTGCAAGACCGACGGCTCGATCGAGCGGGTGAAGATCACCGAGTTGCTCCGCACCGAGGCGCTTGAGCGCGTGCCGGCCGAGAGCGCGGGTCCCGGTGACATCATCGCGATCGCCGGCATTCCCGAGATCATGATCGGCGAGACCCTCGCCGACCCGAACGACCCGCACCCGCTCCCGCTGATCACGGTGGACGAGCCCGCGATCTCGATGACGATCGGCACGAACACCTCACCGCTCGCCGGGCGCGAGAAGGGCACCAAGGTGACCGCCCGCTTGGTCAAGGACCGTCTTGACCGCGAGCTCGTCGGCAATGTGTCGCTACAGGTGATCCCGACCGAGCGGCCGGACGCCTGGGAGGTCCGCGGCCGCGGCGAGCTGGCGCTCGCGATTCTCGTGGAGACCATGCGCCGCGAGGGGTACGAGCTGACCGTCGGCCGCCCGTCCGCCGTGACCAGAGAGATCAACGGCAAGGTGCACGAGCCGGTCGAGCGCCTCTCCATCGACGTGCCAGAGGAATTCCTCGGCACGGTCACCCAGCTCGTCTCGGTCCGCCGCGGCCGGATGGAGACGATGACCAACCACGGCACCGGCTGGGTACGGCTGACCTTCGTCGTCCCGTCCCGTGGCCTGATCGGGTTCCGCACCCAGTTCCTCACCGAGACCAGGGGCACCGGGATCGCGCACCACGTCTTCGAAGGCTACGAGCCGTGGGCCGGGGTGATCAGGGGTCGCCAGAACGGGTCGCTTGTGGCCGACCGGTCGGGTGCCTCCGCCGCGTACGCGATGTTCAACATCCAGGAGCGCGGGTCGCTGTTCCTCTCGCCTGGTACCGAGGTCTACGAGGGAATGATCGTCGGCGAGAACTCGCGGATGGACGAGATGGACGTGAACATCACCAAGGAGAAGAAGGTGACCAACATCCGCCAGTCCAACGCCGAGGAACTCGAGCGGCTCGTCCCGCCCCGGCTGCTCAGCCTGGAGCAGGCGCTCGAGTTCTGCGCCGACGACGAGTGCGTCGAGGTGACCCCCACGGCGGTCCGGCTGCGGAAGGTCATTCTCGACGGCAAGGAGCGCGGCCGCATGCGTGGTCGTGTCTCGCGCGGCGAGCAAGTCTGACCGAGATCGCCCTCGTTTAGTCGGCGTATGCCAGGAATAGGCATTCCAGCCGAAATATGCATGCTAAAAATTTAATATTAGTGTAACTATTCCCATATCTCGGGAATGGTTACAACTCCCGCTATCGACGCAGCTCAGGGTGCGCGAGGGCGAAGAAGAGTGAGATCTCTTGTGCTTGCGGGTGACCCGGGCTGGGTATGCGAGACCTTGATAAACGATTACCGCGAGGCAGCAATTCCGCAGCGCGGCAAGGCTGTCAAGGGGGAGAGTCATGAGTCACCCGCTGGCCTCTAGCAGCGTGAGCCAGTCCTTCCAGAATCTGCTTTATACGGTGGTCTGTTCCATCCCGAAAATCTTGGTTTTCCTGACAGTTCTGGTTATCGGCTGGATTTCAAAGGTTCTGGCGTGGATCGTCGATATGATCCTACGCCGGGTCAAGTTCGACCACTTCGTGGAGCGGGGTTTCGCCGGCCGGCCCCTGGCACGGTCCAAAATCGTCGCGATGACCCTAATCACGAAGATCGTCTATTACTCGATCCTGCTGGTCACGCTACAGATGGCATTCGGAGTGTTCGGCCCGAACCCGATCTCGGCGATGCTGGGCGGGGTCGTCGCGTGGCTGCCCGGGGCAATCGTGGCCATCGTCATCTTCCTGATCGCCCCGGCCATCACGAAGGTGGTCAAGGCCCTGATCAAGGTTGTCATCGGCGGTCTTTCCCACGGACTGTTCCTGTCCAGCGTGGCGTCGATCATCATCGTCACGCTCGATGTCATCGCTGCGGTCAACCGGGTGGGGATCGGGTCGGCGATCACCAAGCCAATCCTGTATACGGTGCTGCTCACCGGCGTCGCGATCGTCGCGATCGACATCGGCGGCGGCCTGATCAAGCCGATGCAGGAGGGCTGGGAGCGGATGGTGACCGCGGCCGAGCGGGAGACTAACACCCAGATCACCGCCTACCAGGAGGGCCGCACCGACGCGATGCGCGTTCCGCGGCACGCTAGGCACGATCAGCCCGCGTACCAGCCAACGTTCTCCGGTCCCGGCCACTCCCAGGGCACCGATCCGGGCGACTGGCGTGACCCAGGCATCACCCTCCGGTAAAAAAGCAAGCGAAATTCACAATCGATTCTCCCGAACGGACGCGGCCGACTCACCACGGCCAGCCGCGTCCTTTCGTCGGCCTACGGATCGGCGGACACGCGAGCGATCGCCGCGTCCGCAGAGCACGCAAGGCTCACCTGACCGTCCTCGTCGGCCAGTGGATCGCTGTCCATACCCGTCCATACCCAGATGTACATAGCGATCCCCTATCACGGGAAACGCAGCATTAGGCGTTGGTCGGCGTGTCATCGGCGTTACTCTCCGAACGTGAACCTGTTGCATAGAGTAACTGTTTGGTTGCATCGAGTAACTGTTCAGTGTCGTTGGCCGACCTCGATCGCGTGCCGAACGCGGCGCGCGGTCGTGGTCGGCGGCGTTGCGGTGGCGGTCTCGCTCGGCGCCGCTCCCGCGGCGAGCGCGATGGCCGGTGCCGTGGTAGCGCGGTCGCATGGTCGGCCTCTGCGCGGGCTTGATATCTCGGCCTATCAGCATGTGGGCGCTGCGATCAACTGGCGGGTACTCGCCCGCCACGGCATCAGGTTCGTCGCGATCAAGGTCACGGAGGGCACCTACTACACCAATCCGTACTACCGCTCGGATGCCAGGGAGGCGGCGAAGGCGGGGTTGGCCGTGCTGCCCTACGTGTTCGCCAACCCGAGCCAGTCGGACGGCGCCGCGACGGCTCGATTCGCCGTCCGCGCCGCGCGATACCGGCGCGGTTCCGCCGCGTTGCCGCTGGTTGTCGACCTGGAGAACGACCCGTACCGGCGCGGTGACTGTTACAGGCTCGGCGTCAGGCGGATGGTTGCCTGGATCGCCGGGTTCGTCGCGCGGGCCAGGAAACTGACCGGGAAGCGGCCGATCATCTACACCACGGATACCTGGTGGCGGGGGTGCACAAGGTCCACCGGCCGGTTCAGGTCGGATCCGCTCTGGGTCGCTGCCTACGACACCGGCCGGCCGGCGGTGCCGTCCCCGTGGCATAGGTGGGCGTTCTGGCAGTACGCCAATGATGGCTTCCTGCCCGGAATCGGCCGGACCGACCTGGACTACTACCAGCCGGTCGGCGGGTTCTCCTCGCTCCACCCAGCGCCCAAGCGTAAGAAGGCGCGGCCGGAGAAGCACCGCAAGCCGAAGAAGCACCGAAAGCCGAAGAAGCACCGCAAGCCGAAGAAGCACCGCAAGCTCAAGAAGCACCGCAAGCCAAAGTAGAAAAGGCACTTAACCAGTCATGAGTAAGTCATCAGATTTCCCCTTATTTCCACTAAGGCGACTGATAGGATCCCCGGCGTGACTCGGCTCAGGCGTAGCGTCAGCATCGCGGGAAGCTTGCTTATCATCGCTGGCCTGGTGGCTGCGGTCGCGGTGTGGACTACGGCGAGCGCACCGGTCGCACTCGCCGCGACGACGGTCCCCGGCACCGATATCTACGGGCAGACCGGCGTGACGAGCTGGCCGAACGTGAAGAACGCCGGGATGAGCTTCGTCGGAATCCAGGCCGCCGACGGCAAGAACGTCATCAACAAAAACTACAGCTCGCAGGTGACCGGGGCCATCATTAGGATTTGACCGCCAGGGACCGGTCAAATCCTCAGCGCTATCGGTTTCCGGGCAGGACGAGCTGGTTCCGATGGCTACCGCTTACCAGGCACCGCCGGCGTCCCCGCACCGGGCGACCGCCGGGAGATCTTCGAGCCGAGCCAGACCAGTGGGTCATACTTGCGACCCGCCACGCGCTCCTTCATCGGGATGATCGCGTTGTCGGTGATCTTGATGTGCTCGGGGCAGACCTCGGTGCAGCACTTGGTGATGTTGCAGTACCCGAGGCCGAAGTCGTCCTGCGCGATGTTCCTGCGGTCCGCCTCGTCGGCGGGGTGCATCTCAAGCTCCGCGATGCGCATCAGGAACCGTGGCCCGGAGAACGCGGCCTCGTTCTCCGTGTGGTCCCGGATCACGTGGCAGGTGTTCTGGCACAGGTAGCACTCGATGCACTTGCGGAACTCCTGCGACCGGTCCACGTCCTCCTGCATCATCCGGAACTCGCCTGGCTTAACGGCAGGGTCGGGCGTGAACGCCGGGATCTCCCGCGCCTTCGCGTAGTTGAACGACACGTCGGTGACCAGGTCGCGGATGACGGGGAACGTCCGCATCGGCGTGATGGTCAGGGTCTCGGAAGGAGAGAACGTCGACATCCGCGTCATGCAGCCAAGGCGCGGCATGCCGTTGATCTCCATCGAGCAGGAGCCGCACTTGCCGGCCTTGCAGTTCCACCGGACGGCCAGGTCGCCCGCCTGGGTGGCCTGCAGGCGGTGCAGCACGTCGAGGACGACCTCGCCCTCGTTGACCTCGACCTTGTAATCGACAAGTGAGCCTGACCCGGCGTCGCCGCGCCACACGCGGAGCGATGCGTCGTATCCCATCAGTGGCCTTCCTTCGACTCGGCCGCAGCCGACGCGGCCGAAGCAGGCAGCCCGGCCAGTTCTTCCTCGGTCATGTATTTCTTGAGCTCGCTCTTGTCGAACAGCTCGAGCAGATCCGGCCGCATCACGGGCAGCGGCTTGTGGACCATCTCGATCTTGTCGCCCGCCAGCGTGAGGATCAGGTTGACCTTGCGCCACTCGGGTGACATCCCCGGGTGGTCCTCGCGGGTATGACCGCCGCGCGACTCCTCGCGCTCAAGCGCGGCCATCGCCACGCACTCGGCGACAAGCAGCATGTTCCGCAGGTCGAGCGCGTAGTGCCAGCCGGGGTTGTAGGCGCGCTCGCCCGGCACGGCCACCACCGCGGTCCGCTCCTTGAACTTCTCAAGCGCGGCCAGGGCGTCCTTGACCTCCTGCTCGCGGCGGATGATGCCGACCAGGTCGTTCATCGTCTGCTGCAGCTCGGAATGGACGGCGTACGCGTTCTCCCCTTCGGTCCGCGACAGCGGCTCGATCGCCTCCGCGAGCGCGAAGTTCAGGTCGGTCTGCGCCACCGACGGCTTAACGCCGTCAAGCGAGGAGATGTAGTCCGCCGCGCCGTCGCCGGCCCGCTTGCCGAATACCAGCAGGTCGGACAGCGAGTTGCCGCCCAGCCGGTTGGACCCGTGCATGCCGCCGGAGACCTCGCCCGCCGCGAACAGGCCAGGCACAGAGGAGGCCGCCGTGTCCGGGTCGACCTCGACGCCGCCCATCACGTAGTGGCAGGTCGGGCCGATCTCCATCGGCTCCTTGGTGATGTCCACGTCCGCCAGCTCCTTGAACTGGTGGTGCATGGACGGCAGCCGCTTGAGGATGTAGTCGGCCGGCCGCCGCGAGGCGATGTCGAGGAACACGCCGCCGTGCGGTGACCCGCGTCCGGCCTTGACCTCGGAGTTGATCGACCGCGCGACCTCGTCCCGCGGCAGCAGTTCCGGGGGACGCCTGTTGTTGTCCGGGTCGGTGTACCAGCGGTCGCCCTCTTCCTCGGTCTCCGCGTACTGCGCGCGGAACACGTCGGGCACGTAGTTGAACATGACCCGCTTGCCCTCGGAGTTGCGCAGCACGCCGCCGTCACCGCGGACGGACTCGGTGACGAGCAGCCCGCGCACGGACGGCGGCCAGACCATCCCGGTCGGGTGGAACTGTACGAACTCCATGTTCATCAGCGACGCGCCGGCCAGCAGCGCAAGCGCGTGACCGTCGCCGCTGTACTCCCAGGAGTTGGAGGTGACCTTGAAGGTCCGCCCGATGCCGCCGGTCGCGAGCACCACGGCGGGCGCCTCGAACAGCACAAATCGCCCCGTATCGCGGAGATAGCCGAAGGCACCGGAAATCCGCTCGCCATCCTTGAGCAGCCGCGTGACCGTCGTCTCGGCGAACACGCGAATCATGGCCTCTGGGTCGCCGAACTCATAGGAGTCCGCCTGCTGAAGCGCCACGATCCGCTGCTGGAGCGTGCGAATCATCTCAAGGCCGGTGCGGTCGCCGACATGCGCGAGACGCGGGTACTCATGCCCGCCGAAGTTGCGCTGCGAGATCTTCCCTTCCTTGGTGCGGTCGAAGATCGCGCCCCACGCCTCGAGCTCCCAGACCCGGTCCGGCGCCTCCTTGGCGTGCAGCTCGGCCATCCGCGGGTTGTTAAGGAACTTCCCGCCGCGCATGGTGTCACGGAAGTGCACCATCCAGTTGTCTTTCGGGTTGACGTTGCCCATGGCCGCGGCCGCGCCACCCTCGGCCATGACCGTGTGCGCCTTGCCGAACAGTGACTTGGAGATGATCGCGGTCTTCAGCCCGCGCGCGCGGGCCTCAATGGCCGCGCGCAGCCCTGAACCGCCCGCGCCGATCACTACGACGTCGTAGGAGTACCGCTCGATCTCGGTTGATTCGTCGGAGGTAGACATAAGCCTTCTCGCCCGTTCGGGGGTCAGTTAAAGAAGCGCGGGTCGGGGAACGCGTTGGCCGCGACCAGCATGATGTACAGGTCGGTGAGCATCAGCGTGGTAAGCGTCGTCCACGCGAGCTGCATGTGGCGTTTGTTCAGCTTGGAGATCTGCGTCCAGAACCAGTACCTGACCGGGTGCTTGGAGAAGTTCTTCAGCCGCCCGCCGGTGATGTGCCTGCAGGTGTGGCAGGACAGCGTGTAGGCCCAGAGCAGCACGACGTTGACACCGATGATGAGCGACCCGAGCCCGATGCCGAACGACCCGTTCGGCCCGCGGAACGCCTGCACCATGTCGTAGGTGTTCAGTACCGAGATCACGATCGCCATGTAGAAGAAGAACCGGTGCAGGTTGAACGCGATCAGCGGCAGCTTCGTCTCGCCCGAGTACTTCGCGTGCGGCTCACGCACCGCGCACGCCGACGGCGACCGCCAGAACGCCCGGTAGTAGGCGCCACGGTAGTAGTAGCAGGTGAGCCGGAAGCCGAGCACGAAGGGCAGCGAGACGAACGCGTAGGGGATGATCGGCGGGATGGCCGGAATCCAGTGGCCGAGTGAAGAAGACCCCGGCACGCACTCGCCGCTGACGCACGGCGAGTAGAACGGCGTCAGGTAGTGGTCGGCGGGCACGTAATACCAGTGCCCGGTGAGAACCCGGAAGGTCGCGTAGGCCACCCAGACGGTGAGCAGCGTCGCGACGACGCGTCCGCGGTTCCACCAGGGGTCGGTGCGGAACGTCCGCTCGGTGATCTGCGCCCGCGTTCTGGCCGGCGTGTCCGAAACTTGTGTCATCCAGCGTCCTCGCTGCCTCGTCGTGATCGTGACCGCGACGCGCAGCCGGGCAGCCCGCAGGGAGGAGCGGGAGTGGGAGCGGGCGCGCATGCGATGTCCACGAACTTATTCCAGTTAGTCTCAGGATGCCGCATCAGGCACCGCTTCCAGCATGTGAGACTGGCTACACTCCCCGTTTCCACCTGGCTATTCGCGCAGCTTGGTGAGCAGGTTCACATTCCAGACTCCGACCGTGTACCCGTCAAACCGGTACACCCGGGCCGGCCGCCCGAATGTCGCCCGCACCGCCGCGGTCGGCATCTCCTCCGCGGCGTACCCGTCCCCGTCGGTCGGCGTGCCCGTGACCAGGAAGTTCGCTTCGTGCAGCCGCGGGTCATAGGCGTCGGCTTTCGACTGGTAGAGCAGCGCGCCCACCCGTCCCGCGCGCACCGCGGTCGCCGCGAGCACCACCCGCCCCCCGCTATCGACAGTGGCCACATTCGCCGAAACACCAGCCAGCCCGTACCGCAGGCCATGCGCGACGAGCCACCCGGCAAGCACCGAGTCCCGCCCGCCCACCGCCGGCCGACCGGCCGAGTACCCAAACGCCACCCCATAAGCCGCCACCACCAGCGAAAACCCCAAAAGAACCAATACAGATGATCCCGAACGGTCCCGTATCTTCGCCCCACCCGTCCCTCTAACTCGTCCCCGCCCTATAACCAGTCCCCGCCCGCTCCACGCGGTCGTAACTGATAGAAAGACGGCGCTGATTCTCGGGCCGAAGACCCGGCCGGCGAGAACCGCGCCAAGAGGAAGCACGGCCGCGATCTCGCGCGCGTCATATCCCGTGCTAAGCCCGGTCCCCGGCTCGATCGACAGCAGATAGCTCAGCACATTGGTCACAATCGCGACAGCAAGCACCGAGTCCACGACAGAGCCGGCCGGCTTTTCATCCGAGATGACCATTCTGGCGTCCGTTTTGCCCCGTGCACGGCCAACCGGGACATGGCAGGCCGCCGTGCCGTGGGAAGCGTGATAACGGATCATTTTCCGGCCCAGGGCACGGAAAATGATCCGCCATCCTGCAAACTCCGCCGGGCGACGGGGACGGATGAGACGAGTGAGGGCGACCGCGCACCCGGCGATCGCGAGCGTCAGTCCGATCAGGTGCGCTGCGGCGAACGTTAGACCGGCCCAGCCGGAGACGCCGACAAAGTTCGCACCGTACAGCTCGAGGATGCCCCACCCCGTCAGCCACGTATGCGTCCAGAGCAACCGCAGTGGCGAGAGCGTCAGCGGGAACGGGTGGGCCGCGAACCCGCCCGCCGCCGTGAGTACCCGTGCCGCCGCCCACGCCACCCCGACCGACACGACACCGGCGCCAGCCAACGCCACCTCGTACCGCCAGGCCTGCCCCGGCAGCTTGGACCGCCCTGACTTCGTTTGATCCTCGGTCGGATCCGGCGCCGCAGCCTGACGGCCGGTCGGCACCCGTCGCGCCGACCGGCTACGCGAGGCCGACCGGCTACCGCGGACTGAGCGGACCGCGCTAGCGGCACAGACTACGGTCAGCGGCAGCACCGCCGTGAGCACCGCGACCCGGTCGGCGAACTGTACCAAGGCGAGCAGCACGCACACGATCGCGGGCACCCACCAACGGCGTGGGGCCCGGTCGAGCAGCAGCCAGCCGAGCAGCAGTGGCACCTGCGTCCCGACGTGATCCGGCGAGAGCAGCAGCACGAACGCCCCGTACCCGAGCTGCGGCGCGAGCATGATCATGGCCGCGACAACGCCCCTGACCAGGCCATCTCGTCCGCGCGCCCGGCCGCGTGCGAGCAGGAAGGCGGCCAGCACGAGCAGCGTGTAGGTCGCCGCCGCCGCGACGTGAATCACGCCGGTACCGAACGGCCTGACCAATTCGACGAGAACGTACTCGGGCAGTTCGGTCGTGTAAAACGACACGTCGCTCAGCATCCAGCCGCGCAGCAGCCAGTTCCCCGCCAGCATGTCCCGCGCCTGCAGCGCTTGGGCCGCGCCGTCCGAGGTGGCCGCGACCGTCCAGGACACCCGCAGGTACCCGAGGAACAGCAGCGCCGCGCCCACCGCGATTGCCGCGTACCGCACGGCCCAGCGCCAAGGCGGCCTTGGCGGGGACGTGCGTCTCGCGGTGTTGCCTCTCGCGGCACGGTGCCGCGTGACGCGGTGTCCGGTGGCAGTCACCAGGCGATTATCGGCTATGTAGCTAACTGTTCGCTGGCTGTGACGGTTTCTCGTTACGCCGTGGGCGGCGCCGGGAGGCCGAGAGCCTGGCGGAGGAAGGCGACCTGGAGCAGCAGCAGGTTCTCCGCGACTACCTCCTGCGGTGTCATGTGCGTGACGCCGGACAGCGGGAGCACCTGGTGCGGGTAGCCGGCGGCGAGCAGCGCGGAGGACAGCCGAAGCGAGTGAGCGACGAACACGTTGTCGTCCGCAAGCCCATGGATGATGAGCAGCGGGCGGACTAGAGCCGGTCCGGTCCGTTCGGGAGCATGGATTATTGAGCTTTTCTCGTAGGCGGCGGCATCCCGGAACGGGTCACCGAGGTAGCGCTCGGTGTAATGCGTGTCGTAGAGCCGCATATCGGTGACAGGCGCGCCGGCGACCGCCGCACCGAAGACGTCGGGGCGGCGCAGCACCGCGAGTGCGGACAGATACCCGCCGAACGACCAGCCCCGGATGGCCACATGGTCCGTGTCGAGGTCGGCGAATGCCTCAGCCGCCGCTTCCAGCGCCGTGACCTGGTCCTCGAGCGGGCCAGTGGCTAGGTCGCCGGCCACCGCCCGATCCCAGGCGGGGCCGCGTCCGCCGGTGCCCCTGCCGTCGGCCACAACGACCGCGAACCCCTGCTCGGCGAACCACTGCGAGGCGAGGAAGAGGCCCGCGGTCTTCATCACCTGCTGGTGGTGCGGTCCGCCGTAGGGATCCATGAGCACCGGGAGCTTCGTGCCCGCCTCATGCCAGGACGGGAAGAGCACGGCGGTGCGGATGCCGGCCGGGCCCGCGCTGAGGAACGCGGGCTGGGGGTGCGGAAGGTTCGGCGACAGCGCGAGCGAGCCGATGCTGACCGGCTTCCCCGCGGAGCGACGGACCGTGACCGACGGCCCGTTGCTCGCCAGCGTCAGGCTGGCGGTGACGATCGTGCCGCCGGCCGAGGTCGCGGAGTGGACGCCCGGTTCGGTGACGACCTCGGCCAGCCCGCCCGGGCCGTACCGCCAGACGCCGATCTCCGTGGGCTCCGTGGCGCCCGCGAACAGCACGTCGTCGCCCTCGGTGCCGAGGACCGCGAGCACCTGCAGGCCGGCCGGGGTGAGCGGCGCGGCGGAGGCGAGCCCGGCCGCGGGGGAGATGACGAGCCCCCGCGTGTCGTCGCTGATCCCGGTCCAGACGATGTCCCCGTTGTCGAGCTGGGCGGGCACGCCGCCGACGATGTCCGTCCAGTGCGGGTCGCTGTCTTCGCGCAGGACCTCGCCGGTGACGGCGCTGAACAGCCGCATGGTCTTCTGATCGCGGCTTTGCACGACAATCAGCAGGTCATCGCCCCATGCCGCGGTGACCAGGTAGGGGAAGGCGGCGTGGTCCCAGTTGACGCGGACGAGCTTAGCGCCGGTGCCGTTGCCGACGTCGCTGTCGGTGCCGTTGTCGGCGTCGCCGCTTGCGGGGGCGCCGAGATAGGTCAGATCGGCGATGAAGAGCGACACGTCGGCGTTCGGGGTGCCGGCGGCGGGGTATCGGACCTCGACGGGCCGCCGGTCCGGGTTCGCCGGGTCGGCGATGTGCCAGCGCTGGACGGCCGTCTCGTCGACTCGCGCGATGAGCAGCCTGGTGCCGTCGGGAGACCACCAGTAGCCACGGGAGCGGCCCATTTCTTCGGCCGCGACGAACTCGGCGAGGCCGAAGGTGACGCCGGCTGCGCGGGCGACCACGATGTCCTGGCCGGACTTGAGGTCAACGACGCGAAGCGCGCCGTCGTGTACGTAGGCGACCCGTGTTCCCGTCGGGTCAGGCCGCGGGTCGAGCGCGGGCGTATGGGTGTCGACCAGGAGCGTCGCCTGCGCGGGATCGGTGAGCGACGCCGCGTATACCTGGCCGGAGAGCGCGAAGACGCCGAGCGTGCTCGCCTTGTCCGTCGCGTAGGCCACGATCCCCGCGGCGGTCTCGCGGACCCGCTCACGCCTGGCGCGTTCCTCGGGCGGCAGGTTCTCCTCGTCGGCGCCGAGCGCCCTCGGGTCGGCGATGATCCGTTCCGTGCCCGTGGCGGCGTCGGCCTCCCAGAGGCAGGTCACGGGGTCGTCGCCCGCTCGTGACCGCAGGAACGTTACCCGCGCGCCGTCAGGCGATACCTGGAAGGCCCTGGGCACCCCGAGCCGGAACCCGCGGGTTCGCGCCTGCTGCCTGGGAAAGCTCTCCGTCATGGTTCCCGATCATGCCAGCTTCCACAGCAAGCGTGCTCAGTTCATGACTCTCGTCAGGAGATTGCATGACAGCCTGACGGCAAGGCGTTTTTTCGCTGCCCCGCGCCGCGCGGCTACGCAGCGCCCGACGGCCCGAGCAGTTCTTCAAGGAAGAAGCGTGTCTTGAGCGGTGGCTCACGGTGGGGATACATGCGCTCGAGAAGGGTGAGTGCCTCGTCGGCGGTGTATATCCCGCATTCCCGCAGGAGGACTTCGATGTCCTCGTCGTCTTCGCCTAGCCGCATCGCCATCAGTTTCATGGCGAGCAGATATCGCGGGGACGCTGTCGTGATCTCGATGCCCGCAACATCAGGAAGCGGCCTGGCGTCCTCATCGCCGCCCGGCATGAAGCCCTTCGCCGCGTCGTTTAGCCAGTCGTCAGGCAGTCCGAGCCGCTCGGCGACCCGTGAGGCTGCCTGGTAGATGACCGCCTTGGGTTCGAATACCGCGTTAATGTCCTTCGTTACCCGCCGCGTCGAGTAGGCCAGCGCCATCGCGGCCCCGCCGACGATGAAGATCTGGCCGTGAACGCCCTCGCGGGTGAGTTCGTCGCCGAGTTCCTGGAGAGCCGCGATGATCCTGGAGCGAGTGAAATGCTTGTCAGGCACGGTCGAAAACTTCTCGTGCGATGAATACCCCGTGGCGGGCGAACACGGCTGGCGTGTGCGCGAGAGTGTAAGCGTGGAACGCTGGCCGAGTCGCCACGAACCACCATGGTTCGGTGAAGCGACTCGGTTCGTTGACCCATGCCGGAATCGAGATCTGCCCTTCCGCCGTGAAGAACTCCGCTAGCCCTGCGAGCGCCGCGTCGAATCGGCCATCGCCAGTCAGCGGCGGCTCATCTTTGACGAGCGCGATCCGTCCAGGCCGGGGTGAGCCCCGGAAGTCATCGGCGAAGCCGAAGATCAGGCGCAGCGCGTCCTGTTCGCGGCCCACGGCTAGATCTGCCCTGATGACGTCAGCCAGTTCGGCAAGGCTGGCGGCGCCCCGCCGGACTCTCGGCCGGGCAGCGACGGCTAGGTCGTAGTCACATGCCGCCAGGAGCCGCTCCAAGGTTGCGATTCCCGGGCTCCGGGAACCGGACTCGTACGCGGCCACGGCCGACTGCGCGGTGTGCGCGCGGCGGGCAAGATCGTGCTGGCTGATCTCGGCGGCTGCCCGCGCGCCCTTGAGCAGACTCGCAGTATCCATAAACTCAATATATACGTTTTGATATAGCGACCATATTTCCGGAAGGAGACCAGTGGCGGAACGCAGCCTGTTGCTTGTGCACGCGCATCCGGACGATGAGTCGATCGGTACCGGGGCGACGATGGCCAGGTACGCCGCGGAGGGCGCCCGGGTCACGCTGGTGACCTGCACGCTCGGCGAGCTCGGCGAGATCATCCCGCCGACGCTGCAGAACATGCTGCCCGACGAGCTCGGGGAGCACAGGATCGGCGAGCTCGAGCGGGCCTGCGAGGTGCTCGGAGTGGCCGATCATCGGTTTCTCGGCGGCCCCGGCCGGTACCGCGACTCGGGAATGATGGGGCTGCCGGACAACGACGACCCGAGCTGCTTCTGGCAGGCCAACGTTGACGAGGCCGCGACGGCGCTCGCGGCGGTTATCGACGAGGTCGGGGCGGACGTGATCGTGACCTACGACGCTAACGGGTTCTACGGGCACCCCGACCACATCCAGGCGCACCGGGTGGCGTGGCGGGCCCGCGAGCTGACCGGCGGCACCGCGAAGTTCTACGCGACCGCGATGCCGCGCTCGGTCCTGGCCCAGACGGTGGAACTGCCGGCGGACTCCTGGTTCAAGCGCTCGGCCGACCTATCGGTCAGCGTGCCAGACGACCAGGTCACGACGGAGATCGACGCCGGGCCTTACCTGACGGCCAAGCTGGCCGCGATGGCCGCGCACGAGACGCAGATCACCGTGGACGGCGAGTTCTACGCGCTCTCCGACGACGTGGGCAGGCGGGCGCTCGGATCGGAGTACTACACGCTGCTCGCCGGCCCGCGCCGTCCCGGTGACCCGTACGAGCAAGACCTTTTCGCGCGGTAGCCTGCTGCCTCATGGGGACCTCGCAGGGCCTGCCGGGTAACGGACAGCGCGCGCCTATCACCGCCATCGGGTACCTGGTGCTCTTGGTGTTTGGCGGGCTACAGGGGCTGATCGGCAGCTTTCAGTACGGCGATAGTCCCGTGCCGTTTGCGGCGATCGTCCTCGACGTGATCATCTTCGCCACCTGCGTGCTGGCAGGCTGGGGACTGCGCACCTACGCCGCCGGCATCCTTCCGGCCCTCGGCTGGATCGTCGTCTCGTTCGTGCTCGCGATGCCACGACCGAACGGCAGCGTGCTCATCTCCGGCACGTCGGCCGGCGAGTGGTACCTGTACGGCGGCGCGCTAGCGGCCGCGGCAGGCGCCGCGACCGCCTTCTTCGGCTGGGCCCGCACCAAGCAGCGCCCACGCTAGGCGGTCAGCCTAGGTACTCGGCTGAAGCGCTCACCTCAGGCGCCGAGCACCGCCTCGGTGAAGCGCTCGAGGCCCAAGTTCAGTTCGTCTTCGCTGATAACGAGCGGGGGAGCGAGGCGGATCGTGCTGCCGTGCGTCTCCTTGGCGAGCACGCCGAGGGAGGCGAGCCGCTCGCACACGGCGCGGCCGTCGAGCGAGTCGAACGTCACCCCGGCCCACAGGCCGCGGCCGGTCACGGACGAGACGACCGACGCGGGCAAGGCCCCGAGCCGTTCATGCAGCATCGCACCGAGGACGGCCGACCGCGCCTGGTACTCGCCGGTTCGCAGCATCGCGATGACCTCCCGCGCCACGGCACAGGCCAGCGGGTTTCCGCCGAACGTGGATCCGTGCTGTCCCGGCCGCAGCACGCCGAGCACCGACCGGGAAGAGACCATCGCAGAGACCGGCACGATCCCGCCGCCCAGGGCCTTGCCGAGCAGGTAGGCGTCAGGCACGACACCTTCAAGATCGCAGGCGAACGTGGTCCCAACGCGCCCGAGGCCCGACTGGATCTCGTCCGCGATCAGCAGTACGCCCGCCGACGTGCACAGCGCGCGCACCCCGGCCAGGTACCCGGGCGGCGGCACGACAACGCCGGCCTCGCCCTGGATCGGCTCGATCAGCACGCCGACAACCCGCGACCCGTACTGTCCGAAAGCGCCAAGCAAGGCCGACAAATCACCATAAGGGACCGACACGAACCCCGGCGTATACGGTCCGAAGTCGGACCGCGCGTCCGGATCGGAGGAGAACGACACGATCGTCGTCGTCCGCCCGTGGAAGTTCCCGTCGAACACGATGATGACCGCCTCGTCGTGCGGGACGCCGCGATCGACATACCCCCACTTGCGCGCCACCTTGATCGCCGTCTCGACCGCCTCGGCACCGGTGTTCATCGGCAGCACCATCTCCATGCCGCACAGCCCGGCAAGCTCGGCGCAGAATGGCCCGAACTGGTCGTGATCGAACGCCCGGCTCACCAGCGTTACCCGCTCAAGCTGCCGCATGGCCGCGGCGACAAGCCGGGGGTGCCGGTGCCCGAAGTTCAGCGCCGAGTACCCGGCAAGCATGTCGAGGTACTGCCGCCCGCCGGTGTCGGTCACCCAGACACCGGATGCCGACGACGCGACGACGGGCAGCGGGTGGTAGTTGTGCGCGCTGTACTCGCTGGTCAGCGCGGAAAGGTCGGTGCGGTCGGCCAGTTCGGGCTGCGTCTGTGACATGTCAGTGCCGCAGTTCCAGCGTGCAGCATTTCGCGCCGCCGCCCGCCTTGAGCAGCTCGGACATGTCCACGGGAACGACCTCGAAGCCCCGCGTGCGAAGCGAGCGCGCGAGCCCGGTCGCCGCGGCGGCAAGCACGACGTGCCGCCCGTCGCTGACCGCGTTGAGCCCGAGTACCTCGGCGTCCTCGTCCTTCGCCTCGATCAGCTCAGTGAAGACCGACGCGAGCATCGCCCGCCCCGCGTCGTCGAACGCCGCCGGGTAGTACATGGCCGTCGAGGAGTCGAGCACGCACAGCGCGGTGTCCAGGTGGTAGAACCGTTCGTCGACGAGTCGCAGCGACACGACCTGTCGCCCGAACACCTCGGCAACTTCCCCCGCCGCGCCCAGATCGGAGCGGAACCCGTAGCCGGCCAGCACCGTGTCCCCGGCGACCAGGATGTCGCCCTCGCCCTCGTTCGCCTGGACGGGCACGTGCACCGAGGCCCAGTCGCGTGAGCGGAACCAGGACAGGTACGCCTCGGCCTCGGCGGCCCGCTGCGGGTAACGGAACCGCACGCCGAGCACGGTGCCGTCGATCACCGTCGCGCCGTTGGCCGCGAACACCATGTCGGGCAGTCCGGGCACCGGATCGATCACGGACACCGAGTGCCCGAGCGAGGCGTACGTCTGGCGCAGCGTCTCCCACTGTCGCATGGCCAGATCTCGGTCAACCGGTGCATCTATCCGCATCCACGGGTTGATCGCGTACGTTACGTCGAAATGGGTCGGGGGACACATCAGGTACGACCGGGGCGTCGCGGCCCGGCTGGCAGTCAGGTCGTTGCTCATGACCTAAGCGTACGGAGAGCAGCCACCTCGGTAACAGATCGTAGTCATGCGTCGATGCGGCGATCCGTTGCGTTTTTCCGCCGCAGACCGTCGATTCATTGCGCCGATGCGGTCGCGAGGGCCCGCAGTCGCTCGTCGGCGGCGGCGACCCGCTCATCGGTCGCGGTGAGCGCGACCCGAATGTGCGACGCCCCGGCCGACCCGTACATGGACCCGGGACCGGCGAGTATGCCGCACTCGGTGGCGAGGAGCTCGCAGGCGGCCCAGCAGTCAAGGCCGGGGCGAGTGGCCCACAGGTAAAGGCCGGCCTCGGAATGGTCGATGCGGAACCCCGCCCCCGCAAGGCCGGAAGCCAGCACGGCGCGCCGCGCCGCGTACCTAGCCCGCTGTTCGACTGCGTGCGCGTCATCGGAGAGCGCGGCGGTCATCGCGGCCTGCACGGGCCCGGGCATGATCAGCCCAGCCTGGCGGCAGACGAGCAGCAGTTCGCGCATGAGTGCGGGGTCGCCGGTCACGAACCCGGCGCGGTAGCCGGCCAGGTTGGACCGCTTGGACAGCGAGAACACGGCGAGCACGCTGTCCAGGGAGTCGCCGCGCACGGAGCCGTGCAGCACGGAAACCGGCGACGCCGTCCAGCCAAGCTCGATGTAGCACTCGTCGGAAGCGAGCACGCAGCCATGTGAGCGCGCCCACGCGACGGCGTCACGCAGCGCGGAGGCGGGCAGCACCCGCCCGGTCGGGTTGGACGGCGAATTAACCCAGAGCAGCCGCGAGGAGGAAGGCGCGTCCGCGAGCGAGTCCGCCGCGACCGAGGCGGCGCCGGCCAGTCGCGCCCCGATGTCGTACGTCGGGTAAGCCAAAGACGGATAAATCACCGTATCGGCCGAGCCCAGGCCCAGCATGACGGGCAGCCAGGCGATGAACTCCTTGGTCCCGATCACCGGCAGCACGGACATCGGGTCAACCTGCACGTCAAGGGACCTGGCGAGCCACCCGACGGCCGCCGAACGCAGCGCGGGCGTACCCGCGGTAAGCGGGTAGCCTGGCGCGTTGGCGGCCGCGACGAGCGCGTCCTGAATGACCGTGGGCACCGGGTCGACCGGGGTGCCGACGGACAGGTCAACCGCCCCGCCGGGGAAGACGCGAGCCTTCTCCGCGATCGGGGCAAGCTCGTCCCAGGGGTACTCGGGGAGCCGTGTGGCGAGGGTCACTCTTCCCCGGCCTGCGGCGGCAGTGCCGCCACGATCGGGTGGTCCTTGCCGATCTTGCCGACCTTGGACGCGCCGCCCGGCGAGCCAAGCTCCTCGAAGAAGTCAACGTTGACCTTGTAGTAGCCCTTTGACTGGTCGGGCACGTCGTCCTCGTAGTAAATGGCCTCAACCGGGCACACGGGCTCACAGGCACCGCAGTCCACGCACTCGTCCGGATGGATGTAGAGCATGCGGTCACCCTCGTAGATGCAGTCCACGGGGCACTCGTCGATGCACGCCTTGTCGAGCACATCAACGCAGGCCTGCGTGATGACGTAGGTCACGGGAGCTCCTCTTGTACGTTCCTATCCCATTTCAGCTACCACACAGTAGTGGGTCGCCTTTCTAGCTGGCGACAATACCCGTATGGTCGGCGGCGGAATTAGCCTGCCAGCTCGTTTCGCTGAGCCTGGCCGTCCACCGATACCCTCCGTAGCTGACCTGGGTGATGCCGTAGTTGCTGGCGTTGGTGACGAGCCAGTTGGCCACCGTCCAGCCGCTCCCCGAGGTAGCGGTGATCAATTCGGAGTCGGCGGAACGGTCCCGGCTGACTGCCTTCAGCGCACCCCCTTCTCCCGGCACGCCGAACGTGTCGTCGAGCCTTCTGGCGGCCCCGGTGAGGTTCGGTCCGCTCGAGGTCCGCGCGGCCGGCTGATACCAGCAGGTGACCGCGTGCGGTGTGGCGGTGAAGGCGGCCGCGAGGGCCGAGCCGGTCTGGCTGTACTGCTCGTAGGCCGAGCCGTCCGCGCTGCGCTGAACGTCCTGTGCGGCCTGGTATACCGGCAGCGACAGGTAGTGCGGAACCTTGATGAGCGCACCGAAGAACGCGCCCGCCGCGAACGCGGGGTCTTCAAGTTCCGCCTTGGTGCCCCAGCCCTCCGATGGCCGCTGCTGGAAAACCCCGACTGAGTCCCTGTCACCGTAGTTCGGGTTCTCCAGCTTGGACTCCTGGAGCGCGGTGGCGTAGGCGATGGTGAGCGCCTTGCTTGGCAGGTGGTCCTTGGCCGCGACGCCCGCGATCGTGGCCGCGTCCGCCGCCTGACCGAAGTCGAGCCCGATGGCGTTCACGCCGGTCCCCGCCTGACAGCCAGGGATGGTCAGCAGTCGTTGGATGTACCGCTCGTAGGTCCGGTAAGCGGTGTATCCGCCGATGGCGAGCAGCACCACTATCACGGTCAACACGATGAGCGGGCGGCGCAAGGAGGGGCGCTGGTAACTGTACGGCGCAGTGTGCCCCGTGGAGGTCGTCCGCACATCATGAAGGTACCTGCACTCTGCTGCTTGCGGGGGGATAACCCCCCTGCACCCCCCAGCATGGGAGGGCTTCGCCCCCCCATAGCCCCCCGCGGGAGGACGGCGCAAAAAACGCGCCGCCCCCCGCGGGAGAACGGCGCAAAAAACGCGCCGCCCCCCGCGCTGTGGTTGCGGTTAGAGCCTTGTGGTTGCTGTAAGGGTGATCCTGGTCATGAGCCGTTTGCTGGCCGTTAGCCGCATGTACCGCGTGTTTCCGCCAGAGCACTGACCGCTGGTGGCTACCGTGTATAGGACTATGGGTGGAAGCAACACGCGCAGGGTCCGTCGCCAGGGACCCGTGACGTTGCGCGACAAGCAAATTCCGGCGACAACGACCGATCAGCGGCTGCTCGACCGCCGTGGCGGCTCCGACTGGGTACACACCGACCCGTGGCGGGTGATGCGCATCCAGGCGGAGTTCGTGGAAGGGTTCGGCCTGCTTGCCGAGCTCGGCATGGCCGTCTCCGTCTTCGGGTCCGCCAGGAGCAAGCCGGGCACGGTTGACTACAAGCTGGCCGACGGCATCGCCTCCGGCCTGGTCAGGGCCGGTTACGCGGTGATCACCGGTGGCGGCCCCGGGGTCATGGAGGCGGCTAACAAGGGGGCCGCCGAGGCGGGCGGCGTCTCCGTCGGCCTCGGCATCGAACTGCCGATGGAAAGCGGCCTCAACGACTACGTGAACGTGGGCGTGGAGTTCCGGTACTTCTTCGTCAGGAAGACCGTCTTCGTCAAGTACTCCCAGGCGTTCGTGGTCCTCCCCGGCGGCTTCGGCACGATGGACGAGCTCTTCGAGGCCCTGACCCTGCTCGCGACGGGCAAGATCACCAGGTTCCCGATCGTCCTGGTCGGCAGCACCTACTGGAACGGCCTGCTCGACTGGCTCAAGGACACGATGCTGGCCGAGGGCAAGATCGGCCAGGAGGAACTCGACCTCATCCGGATCGCCGACGACCCCGACGAGGTGGTCAAGATCATCAAGGAAGCCCACAAGGGCCTCTCGCTCAAGTAGCGCCCCCCCGCTCCTCCAGCTAGCGCCCCAGCTACGCCATCGACCGTCCCCTGTCGTGACAGGTTGTGGGCTTGCGGAGTGAGCGGCGCCGCTCCTCTGTCACGCCCAAATGCGCATTCGACACATAATCGGGATGGCGGGGTGCGGCGGTATGACGGCGGGCGTGGCACGATTGGGATGTGCCTGTTGTCATATGGATTGCTGTCGTGGTCGTGGTTGTGGCCGTGGTGCTTGTCGCCATGGGGCGCGGTGGTGGGCTGTCGGTGGAGCGCAACGACTATCTCGCGCTTGACCTGGGGCCGGTGTCCGCGACCGACGTCGCGCTTTTGCGGCCGCCGACGGGGCTTTGGGGATACAACATGCAGGCGACCGACGAGGCGATGGACCAGATCGCCGAGTCGATCCGCGAGCGCGACGTCCGCATCGTGGCGCTTGAGCAGCTTGTCACCGACCTGAGCAGGGAGCCCGTCGCGCCGCTAAGCAGCCCATACGTCACAGCGCGGCACCGGCGGGCGTCGCTCGACCCCACCGGGACGCAGCCGTCGCCCGCGGCCCCGGCGGGCAACCCCCCGTGGGCCGAGCCGTCGGCAACCGCGCCGTGGACGGAAGCGCCTGCCGTGCCGACCGAGGATGTTCCTGCCGCCCCACCCGAGCAGTCGCATGACTGAATTCTTCCGGGGGGAAGACCCCCCGTACCCCCCGATACGGGAGCAGCGGCATGGCTGATTCTGCCTTGGGGACAGCGGTCGGCCCGGACGGCAAGCCGCGCTGCCCGTGGGGTCTTAGCACCCCGGATTACGTGGCCTACCACGACGTCGAATGGGGCCGCCAGGTCCGTGGCGACCGGGAGATCTTCGAGCGGCTGTCGCTCGAGGCCTTTCAGTCGGGCCTGTCCTGGCTGACCATCTTGCGCAAGCGGGAGAACTTCAGGAAGGCGTTCGCGGGGTTCGACCTCGCGGCGGTCGCCGAGTTCGGCGACGACGACGTGGCGCGGCTGCTCGCTGACGCGGGCATCGTGCGCAACCGGGCCAAGATCAGCGCAGTGATCACCAACGCGCGCGCCGCACTTGAGGTCCCCGAGGGGCTGAGCGACCTGGTCTGGAGCTACGCCGACACCGAACCTGGGCCGCCACCCAAGACGCTCGCCGATCTGAAGTCACAGACTCCCGCGTCCAAGGAGCTGGCCAAGCGGCTGCGCGGGCGCGGCTTCGTCTTCACGGGACCGGTCACCGTCTACAGCACCATGCAGGCCTGTGGCCTCGTCAACGACCATCTGGCCGACTGTTTCGCCCGCACCATCTGAGCCGCCATTATCGCCGCAGTAGGGCGCGAATTCGAACGGGCCGTGCGAGAATACCCCGCATGGCCCAGGAAGATCCCGACATCGCCGCGCTGTTCGCGCCGTTGCCGACGGCACAGGCGTCCGGAGTCGTATTGCGCGAGGCGCACGAGGTGCTCGCCATCATCAGCAAGCCGATCGAGGCCGAGCTGTGGGGGTCCGACATGATCGGCGCGCTGACTCGCAACGCGGGCGTCGGCACGGACCTCATGACGGAGCTCGTCGCCTCCCTCGTGCCCGCCGCCGAGAAGAGCGCGACACCCGAGGCGCTCGGGCTGCTGCGGATCCTCGGCGCCATCGGTTCGCCCGCCGTGCAGTCGGCCGCTACCGAGGCGGCGGATCGGGTGACCGCCGGCGGGGTGGCCGACCCGGAGTGGGCGGCGATCATCGGCTTGCCAACGATCGGGAAGTGCTGGCACTACAGCGATGTCGGCGGTCGCCAGGAGTCGCTCACGGCGAGCTTCAGCTACGGCGAGGCCGAGCACGCGATGTCGGTGCTGATAGATCACGGCAAGGGGGGCAAGGTCAAGGACGCGTGGGTCGACGATGCGGAAGGCCTGCTACACAAGACCTGGCTAGCGGCCGATAACGACCCGCTCATCGTGTTCGAGCCGCTCGATCCCGCGGACGCGGGCGAGCGGCTCGGTAAGGCGTTGGCCGCGGGCGAATGCCCGACCAAGCCCGATGAGGCAGACGACCTGAGCGCGCACCGCGCCCTGCTCCACGCCCGGGTCCGCTATCTAGCCGCCTGACTTTCTATCGGTTACGACCGCTGGATTATGGGGTGAGAGCGACTGTTGCGCCTGATGGGGTTAGCAGTCGGTGGTAGCCGTGCCGGTCAGGCAGGCGTTCGAGGTCGCCGCGAACCCGGCGGTACGGACCATCCGGGCCCGCGAGCAGGAGGCCGTCCGCGCCGACCGCCAGCAGGCAGCCGTCGTGGCGCAGCAGCACGGGGCCCTCGCGCGAGGCGGTGATCGCCACCCGCCCCGCCGCCAGCGCCTCGAGGATCGCGTCCACGCTGGAATCGGCGCTCTCCACCCAGGTGGTCGGCGTGCCAAGCGGCGCGTCCGACCCCTCCCTGTGCCAGTCGCTGCCGCCGACGGGTATCGCGGCCGGGTCCCAGGCCTGCCACCAGGACAGTGGCGTGGTCCAGCTCGGGTCGAGCCAGCTCCAGTGCCACACCTCGAGCAGCGGCGGTCGGCGCGCCATCGAATGCAGCCAGCTGACATCGCCGGCGAACGGATGGTTGACCGACATCAGCCCGCCGCCCCGCTCGGCGGCGGCGAGCCACGAGTCGGCGGATGATCTGAAGTCGATCCAGCCGGTGTCGCCGAGCACCCCGGCGTGACCGCGGGCGGTGGTCACCTCCTGCCCAGGCACAAGCGTGACGCCGTACCTGGCAGAAATGCCAGGCAGCGATGCGTGATGGCTGACCGTGTTGTGGTCGGTCACGGCCACGAAGTCCAAGCCACGCGTGACCGCGAACGAGGCGAGCTCGGGCACGCTCATGGCCCCGTCGGAATGCACGGTATGCGCATGCAGGTCGCCGGCCAGCCACGTCCGCCCCGATGCGGCAGGCAGCGCCCGCCGCGCGGGCCGGTCCGCCAAACTCGCAGCGCCCCCCAGACGAGCGGCGCCCGCCAAGCCTGCCTCGTCCGACAGAACCGTCCCGTCGGCCGCCACGACGCCGGCCAGCCAGCCCGCGGGCACGGCACCGTCGGCCAGTTCCACCGTCACCTCGAACCTGACGCCCTCGGCAGGCACTCGATGCACACCGATCACTACCTGCCAGAGACCGGGGGAGACCTCGCCCGGCAGGTACCCGGGCGTGGCGCCGGCGGCGGAGATAAAGAACGAGGACCGCGCACCCCCCGACCAGCCGCGAAATCCATCAGGCCCAAGGCACCCGAGGTCGAGCACGGACCCGCCCTCGCGCGAGTACGACAGCGTCACCCGCAGCGCGGCCGTCCCAGGCGGCACCTCAACGGGAAGGTAGTGCCACGGCGAGGCCATCAGGTCCTCGAGAGTCCAGGTTCCCGCGTGCTTGATCAGCGCCTCCATAGCCCCATCTGATCAGTTCAGCCGCTCCAGGGAAAGAACCTCACAGGCAGACCCAGCGGCCTGTCCGGCGTCAACGTCATCTGGCCAGAAATCGATAGTGCTGAAGATCTGACCGCCTCTGCTTGCGGTTTAACCTGTCTGTTTTATCCGTTTGTTCTTGTTTTTGGCTGTTTTGCTCGGTTTCGGGTTGTGCTTGCCGACTGGCTGGCGGGGCGCTCTGCGCTTGTTCTTGGAGCCTGGAGGGCGGCCGGGGCCGGGCCTGGCCGGTTTCCCGGTGCTGGCGGGGGTGCCGAGCGTTTCGCGGAGGAGGCGGAATCCGGCGCGGACCCGGCCGGGGGTCATGACCTGGGGTTTGCCGGGGCGGGCCTGGGGGCGCTGCCAGGGCAGGCGGATG
>Ga0302314_10003429_pt1 | contig 29249 bp, 23 predicted proteins | sample III_Palsa_N2_3_FD_200533 | JGI IMG/M metagenome (GOLD analysis project Ga0302314, IMG submission 200533) | Peat permafrost microbial communities from Stordalen Mire near Abisko, Sweden - III_Palsa_N2_3 | ecosystem: Environmental > Terrestrial > Soil > Palsa > Peat permafrost | place: Sweden...
GCTTCTTCCGGGATCGCAACCTTCCCGCTTGCCGCAATTGCCCGCAGCCTATTCATCACGCTACCAGTGCCCGCCGGGATCAGGCGCCCGACGATTACATTCTCCTTCAGACCCATCAGCGTATCCACCTTACCGGCCGTTGCCGCCTCGGTGAGCACGCGCGTGGTTTCCTGGAACGACGCCGCCGAGATGAACGAATGCGTTTGCAGCGACGCCTTCGTAATTCCCTGAAGCACCGGCATCGCCGTCGCCGCGCCCTCGCCCGCGTTCAGCCGCTTGTTGTTCTCGGCGTCGAACTCGATCCGATCGATCTGCTCGCCGGTGAGGAACGTGGTGTCGCCCGGGTCGAGGATTTCCACCTTCTGCAGCATTTGGCGCACGATCACTTCGATGTGCTTGTCGTTGATCTTCACGCCTTGCAGACGGTAGACGTCCTGGATTTCGTTCACCAGGTAGTCCGATAGCGCCTCGACGCCCAGCACCTTCAGGATGTCGTGCGGCACGCGCGGGCCGTCGACCAACGGATCGCCACGGCGCACGAAGTCGCCTTCCTGCACCGAAACGTGCTTGCCCTTCGGCACTAGATACTCGGTTTCCTCGCCGGTCTCGTCGTTCTTCACGATGACGCGGCGCTTCGCCTTGTAATCCTTGCCGAATTCGACGCGGCCATCGGTTTCCGCGATGATCGCGTGATCCTTCGGCCGGCGGGCTTCGAACAGTTCCGCCACCCGCGGCAGACCGCCGGTGATGTCGCGCGTCTTGCTGCCCTCACGCGGGATACGCGCCAGCACGTCGCCGGCGTGCACCACCGCGCCGTTGTCGACCGACAGGATCGAGTCCGGCGACAGGAAGTACCGCGCGTCGCCGCCACCGGGCAGCTTCAGCACTTCGCCCTTCTCATCCTTCAGTTGCAACCGCGGCCGCAGATCCACGCCCTTGGCGTTCTGTTTGTAATCCACGACAACTTTGGACGTGAGCCCGGTTACCTCGTCGACGCGTTCCACCAAGGTCACGCCGTCGAGCAGGTCGAGATACTCGACCGTGCCGGCGCGTTCGGTGATGATCGGCAACGTATACGGATCCCACTCGGCCAGCTTCTGACCGCGCGCGACCTGCACGCCGTCATCCGTCAGCAACCGGGCGCCGTACGGCACCCGGAACCGGGCGCGTTCACGCTGCTTGTCGTCGACCAGGACGATTTCGCAGTTGCGCGCCATCACCACCGGCACGTTCATGCTGTTCTGCACGACGTTGCGATTCTTCACGTTCACCACGCCGTCGTGGCTGGCTTCCACACTCGACTGTTCGGCACCACGTTGCGCCGCGCCGCCGATGTGGAACGTGCGCATGGTGAGCTGCGTGCCAGGCTCGCCGATCGACTGCGCCGCGATCACGCCTACCGCCTCGCCGATATTCACCGGCGTGCCGCGTGCCAGATCGCGCCCATAGCAATGGCCGCAGACGCCCACCGGCGCCTCGCAAGTCAGCACCGAGCGGATTTTCACCTGCTCGACGGCGGCCTTTTCGATGATCTCCGCTTCAGGTTCGGTGATCAGCGTATTGCCCGGCACGATTACTTCGCCGGTGACCGGATCGAGCACACCCTCGGCCGTGGTGCGGCCCAGGATACGTTCGGACAGCGACGCCACTACGTCGCCGCCATCCATCACCGCGCGCACGGTGAGGCCGCGCTCGGTGCCGCAATCTTCCTCTACGATGATGCAATCCTGCGCCACGTCGACCAAGCGGCGGGTTAGATATCCGGAGTTGGCAGTCTTCAACGCCGTATCCGCCAACCCCTTGCGGGCGCCGTGGGTCGAGTTGAAGTATTCCAGAACCGACAGGCCTTCCTTGAAGTTCGCCTTGATCGGTTGTTCGATGATCTCACCGGAGGGCTTGGCCATCAGCCCGCGCATGCCGGCGAGCTGCCGCATTTGGGCTGGACTCCCGCGGGCGCCGGAGTGCGACATCATCCACACCGAGTTGGTCTGAACTCCGAGTTCCTGCTTGCTGATCTCCTTCATCATCGCGCTCGCGACTTCGTCGGTACAGCGCGACCAGGCGTCGACCACTTTGTTGTAGCGTTCGCCGGCGGTGATCAGACCGTCTTGATATTGCTGCTCGAATTCCTTGACCTCGGTCTCGGTTTTGTGCAGCAGCGCGGGTTTGCTGTCCGGGATGATCAGATCGTCCTTGCCGAACGAAATGCCAGCCTTGCACGCCTGTCCGAACCCAAGTCCCATGAGCCGATCAGCGAAGATCACGCATTCCTTCTGGCCGCAGTGGCGATAGACGATGTCGATCACGTCCTGCACGTTCTTTTTGGTCAACTGACGGTTGATCGTGGAAAACGGCACTGCCGGATGTTTGGGCAGGATCTGCGCGATCAGCATGCGCCCCGCGGTCGTGGTCACGCGCTGGCGCACTGGTTTGAAATTCTCGTCGACGGTATCGAAGCGCGAGATGATCTTGTCGTGCAGCTTGAGCACGCCCGCCGCCAAAGCCGCCTCGATTTCGCCGATGGTGCCGTAAGCGGTCGGGCCCTTGCGAACTAGCTTGCCCTTCGAATCGCGCTCGTCAACGTCAGGGGTTTGCCGGAACGCGACGTTTTCGAGCGACAGATAATAGATCCCGAGCACGATGTCCTGGCTCGGCACGATGATCGGTTTGCCGTTGGCCGGGCTCAGGATATTATTGGTCGACATCATCAGCACGCGCGCTTCGAGCTGCGCTTCCAGCGACAGCGGCACGTGCACCGCCATCTGGTCGCCGTCGAAGTCGGCGTTGAACGCGGTGCAAACCAGCGGATGCAACTGGATCGCCTTGCCTTCGATCAGCACTGGCTCGAACGCCTGGATGCCCAGACGATGCAATGTGGGAGCGCGGTTGAGCATCACGGGGTGCTCGCGGATCACCTCTTCCAGAATGTCCCAAACTTCAGGACGTTCCTTCTCCACCATCCTTTTCGCGGCCTTGATGGTGGTGGCGTGGCCATACTTCTCAAGCTTCGAATAGATGAACGGCTTGAACAGTTCGAGCGCCATCTTCTTCGGCAGACCGCATTGATGCAGGCGCAGCTCGGGCCCGACCACGATCACCGACCGGCCCGAGTAATCCACCCGCTTGCCGAGCAGGTTCTGCCGGAACCGCCCTTGCTTGCCCTTCAGCATGTCGGAAAGCGACTTCAGCGGACGCTTGTTGGCGCCGGTAATCGCCCGGCCGCGGCGGCCGTTGTCGAACAGCGCGTCGACCGACTCCTGCAGCATGCGTTTTTCGTTGCGCACGATAATATCAGGCGCGCGCAATTCCATCAGCCGCTTCAGACGGTTGTTACGATTGATCACGCGCCGGTAAAGATCGTTCAGATCCGACGTGGCGAACCGGCCGCCGTCGAGCGGCACCAGCGGGCGCAGTTCGGGCGGGATCACCGGCACCACGTCCAGGATCATCCAATGCGGTTTGCAGCCCGACTCACCGAACGCCTCGACCAGCTTCAGCCGCTTCACCAGCTTCTTGCGCTTGGCTTCCGAAGTCGTGGTCTTGAGGTCAGTCCGCAGCTTGGTCTTTTCCGAATCGAGATCGATCCGCTGTAACAGCTTCTTGATCGCCTCGGCGCCAATCCCGTACTCGAAACTACCCTCGCCGAATTCATCGAGCGCGTTCTCGATCTGGTCTTCACTAACCAGTTGGTTGTCCTTGAACGTCGTAGTGCCGGCATTCAGCACCACGTAGTTCTCGAAGTACAAAATCTTCTCGAGTTCCTTGAGCGTCAGATCGACCATCAAGCCGATCCGGCTCGGCAACGACTTCAGGAACCAGATATGCGCCACCGGCGAGGCCATTTCTATATGGCCCATGCGGTCTCGCCGCACCTTTGCGAGCGTGACTTCAACGCCGCACTTCTCGCAGATGATGCCGCGGAACTTCATGCGCTTGTACTTGCCGCACAAACACTCATAGTCCTTGATCGGGCCAAAAATCCTGGCGCAGAACAAACCATCGCGCTCCGGCTTGAAGGTCCGGTAATTGATGGTCTCAGGCTTCTTGATTTCGCCATACGACCAGGAGCGAATCTGCTCCGGGCTCGCCATCTGAATTCTGATCTGGTCGAAGGTCATCGCCTGACCGGTCTGGCCAAGGATCTTCATCAATTCATTCATGCGAGAGGTCTCCGGGTAGGCTGGGTGGTAGTAAGGTTAGGCAAGTGTAAGGTCAGCGGAAGAAGTCTTCTTTTTGGAAAAAAGAAGCAAAAACTTTTGTCAATTGGAGCAGTGGCTAGCACCCCTTATTGACAAAGTTTTTTTTGGTTCTTTTTGTTCACAAAAAGAACACTTCCCTACGCTGCCTGATTATCGAGATCGACATTGAGTCCGAGCGACTTCAGTTCTTTCACCAGAACATTGAAGCTTTCGGGAATACCGGCGTCGAAACTATCCTGCTCGCGCACGATCGCTTCGTACACCTTGGTGCGGCCGGAAACGTCGTCGGATTTTACCGTCAGCATTTCCTGCAGCGTGTAGGCCGCGCCGTAGGCTTCCAGCGCCCACACTTCCATTTCGCCGAAGCGCTGGCCGCCGAATTGCGCTTTGCCGCCTAGCGGTTGCTGGGTGACCAAGCTGTAGGGGCCGATCGAACGGGCGTGGATCTTGTCGTCGACCAGGTGATGGAGTTTCAGCATGTAGATATAGCCTACCGTCACCTTGCGCTCGAACGGCTCGCCGGTCCGGCCGTCGGTCAATACTACCTGGCCCGACGTGTCGAGGCCGGCGCGGGTGAGCATGCCTTCGATGTCCGACATGCGCGCGCCGTCGAACACCGGGGTCGCGATCGGAATGCCCTTGCGGAGGTTGCCGGCGAGTTCCACCAGCTGCTCGTTGTTCATCTCGGCGATCTGGTCGGTGTAGACCGCGTCGCCGTAGATTTCCTTCAGGCGGTCCAGCAGCTCTTGGCGATGCTGGCCGGTACGGGTGTAGTCGTCGACGAGTGCGCCGACCTGCTTGCCGATGCTGGCGCAGGCCCAACCCAGATGGGTTTCAAGGATCTGACCCACGTTCATGCGGCTTGGCACGCCTAGCGGGTTCAACACCAAGTCGACCGAGGTGCCGTCTTCCAGGAAGGGCATGTCCTCCACCGGCACCACGCGCGAAACGACGCCCTTGTTGCCGTGACGACCGGCCATCTTGTCGCCCGGTTGCAGCTTGCGCTTCACCGCGACGAATACCTTGACCATCTTCATCACACCGGGCGGGAGCTCGTCGCCGCGCTGGAGCTTTTCCACCTTGCTGTCGAAGCGCGCCTGGATCTTCGCCACCGCTACGTCGTATTCACGACGCAGGGTTTCGATCTCCTGCATCGCCGCGTCGTCTTGCAAGGCGATGTGGCGCCAGGTGCCGCGTTGGTGCTCGGCCAGGATTTCCTCGGTAAGCACCGTGCCGGCCTTGATCCCCTTGAAGCCGCCGGCGGCTTTCTGGTTCAGCAGGTTTTCGCGCAGGCGGTTCAGGAAGCTGCGCTCCTGGATCGCGCGCTCGTCGTCACGGTCTTTCGCCAAACGCTCGATCTCGGAACGCTCGATCGCCATCGCGCGCTCGTCCTTATCCACGCCGCGGCGGCTGAATACGCGCACGTCGACGATGGTGCCGGAAACGCCGGGCGGTAGCTTCAGCGAAGTGTCGCGTACGTCGCTGGCTTTTTCACCAAAGATCGCGCGCAGCAGTTTTTCTTCCGGGGTCATCGGGCTTTCGCCCTTGGGTGTGACTTTGCCGACCAGAATATCGCCCGGGTTTACTTCGGCGCCGACATATACGATTCCGGCCTCGTCGAGGTTGCGTAGAGCTTCCTCACCGACGTTGGGAATGTCGCGGGTGATTTCTTCCTGGCCCAGTTTGGTATCGCGGGCCATCACCTCGAATTCCTCGATATGGATCGAGGTGAACACGTCGTCGCGCGCAATGCGTTCCGAGATCAGGATGCTGTCTTCGAAGTTGTAGCCGTTCCAAGGCATGAACGCGACCAGCACGTTCCGGCCGAGTGCCAGCTCGCCAAGATCGGTGGAGGGACCATCGGCGATGATGTCGCCGTCCGATACCCGATCACCCACGCGTACCAGCGGACGCTGGTTGATGCAGGTGGACTGGTTGGAGCGCATGTATTTGCGCAGCCGGTAGATGTCGACGCCCTTGGTCGAGCCGTCCTCCGCAGTCGCACGCACCACGATGCGTGCACCGTCGATTTGGTCGATTACGCCGGGGCGGCGGGCGACGATGGTCGCACCACTGTCTCGCGCGACCGCGGCTTCCATGCCGGTGCCGACCAATGGCGCATCGGAGCGGATCAAAGGCACCGCCTGGCGCTGCATGTTCGAACCCATCAGCGCGCGGTTGGCGTCGTCGTTTTCCAGGAACGGGATCAAGGCCGCCGCGACCGAAACCAGCTGCTTCGGCGAAACGTCGACCGCGGTCACATCCGACGGCTTCACCAGACGGAAATCGCCTTGGCGGCGGACCGACACCAATTCCTCGGTGAAGTTGCCGTCATGGTCAGTCGGCGCATCGGCCTGAGCCACGGTGAGGCGCTCTTCTTCCATCGCCGAGAGATATTTCCAGCCATCTTGCACCCGTCCGTCCTTTACCAGGCGGTAGGGTGTTTCGATGAAGCCGTACTTGTTCACCTTGGCGTAGGTCGCGAGCGAGTTGATCAGACCGATGTTCGGGCCTTCCGGCGTCTCGATCGGGCAGATGCGGCCGTAGTGGGTCGGGTGCACGTCGCGCACCTCGAAGCCGGCGCGCTCACGGGTGAGACCCCCAGGGCCAAGCGCGGACAGGCGGCGCTTGTGGGTGACTTCCGCGAGCGGGTTGGTCTGGTCCATGAACTGGCTGAGCTGGCTCGAGCCGAAGAACTCGCGCACTGCCGCCGCCGCTGGTTTGGCGTTGATGAGGTCGTGCGGCATGACCGTGTCGATGTCGACCGAACCCATGCGCTCGCGGATGGCGCGCTCCATACGGAGCAGGCCGAGGCGGTATTGGTTTTCCATCAGCTCGCCGACCGAGCGGACGCGGCGATTGCCGAGGTTGTCGATGTCGTCGATGGTGCCGCGGCCGTCTTTCAGGTCGACGAGGATCTTTACGGTACGGAGGACGTCTTCCTTGCGCAGGATGCGAACGGTGTCTTCCGCGTCGACGTTCAGGCGCATATTCATCTTGACGCGGCCGACCGACGACAGGTCGTAGCGATCGCTGTCGAAGAACAGGCCACGGAAGAGGGCTTCGGCGGTTTCGGGCGTCGGCGGCTCGCCGGGGCGCATGACGCGATAGATGTCGATCAGTGCGTCGTCACGGCCGGTGTTCTTATCCACCGACAGCGTGTTGCGGATCCATGGGCCGGCGCTTTGATCCACCGCCAAAGTCGGCAGTTGGGTAATGCCGGCCTCTTCCAGGTGGGCAAGGCGCGCTTCGGTGAGTTCCTCGCCGGCTTCGCCGTAAATCTCGCCGGTGGTTTCGTTCACCAGATCGATGGCGACAAAACGGCCCAGGAGATCGGCGCGGCCGACCAGCACTTCCTTGGTGTTTTCGGCGATCTTGCGGGCGCTGCGGGTGTTGAGCTTGGTGGTCGCCTCGGCCACCACCTGCCCGGTTTGCGCGTCGACCAAGGCTTCGGCGAGCGTGATGCCGCGGAAGGCGTCGGGGTCGAACGGGCGCGCCCAGCCCTGCGCGCGGCGGGTGAACATCACCTGGCCGTAGAAATACCCAAGGATCTCTTCCGCATCCATGCCGCGGATTTCATGCGGTTCGAGGGTCTCGCCTTTGGCTTCGCGTGCGGCGCGAAGTTGCGTGGTCGCGGCACTCTCCAACGCGTAGAGCAGCGTGGTCACCGGCAGCTTGCGCTTACGATCGATGCGGACGAACACTAGGTCCTTGGCGTCGAATTCGAAATCCAGCCACGAACCGCGGTACGGGATCACCCGGGCCGCGAACAAATATTTGCCGCTGGCGTGGGTCTTGCCCTTGTCGTGGTCGAAGAACACACCGGGGCTGCGGTGCATCTGGCTCACGATCACGCGTTCGGTGCCATTGATGATGAAGGTGCCGTTGTCGGTCATGAGCGGCATGTCGCCCATGTAGACCGGCTGTTCCTTGATGTCGCGGATCGAGCGCGCGCCGGTGTCTTCGTCGAGGTCCCACACGATCAGGCGCAGTATGACTTTCAACGGCGCGGCATACGTCATGCCGCGCTGGATGCATTCCTCGACGTCGTACTTGGGTTCTTCGAGCTCGAAATAGACGAACTCCAGCCGGCCGCGGCCGGCGAAATCGTCGATCGGAAAGACCGATTTGAACACTTCCTGCAAGCCGGTGTTGGTGCGGTTATCCGGCCGCACGTTCATCTGCAAGAAGCCTTCGTAGCTTGAGCGCTGCACATCGATCAGGTTCGGCATCGGCGCCACTTCGGGGATACGCCCGAAGGATTTGCGAATGCGCTTCTGTCCCGTGAACGACTTGCTGTTGATCGCGTTCATTGCCAATCTCTGCCCCACTCGCCGCAATATGTTTCGTCAAACTCGGTTTGGCCCACGATCGCACCCGGGCCCCAGGGTATTTTCGGCCCATCCGGGCCGGACAACGCAGCGACAGGCGGAGACCAAGGGTCTCCACCCGCGCTTCAGTCTCAATCAACCGCGGCGCGGACCGCGCCGACGCCAAGCCTACTTGATCTCGACGGTGGCCCCGTTTTCTTCGAGGATCTTCTTGATCTTCGCTGCTTCTTCCTTGTTGACCGCTTCCTTCACGGTCTTCGGAGCGCCCTCGACCAGGTCCTTGGCTTCCTTTAGGCCAAGGCCGGTGATCGTGCGGATTTCCTTGATCACATTGATCTTTTTGTCGCCGAAGCCGGTCAAGATCACGGTGAATTCGGTTTGCTCTTCCACGGGTGCTGCGGCAACCGCCGGGCCGGCGGAAACAGCGGCAGCCGCCACCGGTGCGGCGGCGCTGACGCCCCACTTGGTTTCGAGCAGCTTCGAAAGTTCAGCGGCTTCGAGCACCGTCAATGCGGAAAGCTCGTCCACCAGATTCTGTAGATTGGCCATTTGATAGTTTCCTAGATTAGTCTCGTATTGGTTCCATGCAAGCCCCTACCGCACATGAGAATAGGTGACCCGCGTTCAAAGTAGCTGCCGTAAATCGGCTAGGCCGCCTCGTCCTGGCTGGCATAGGCCCCTAAGACTCGGGCAAGCTGTGCTCCCGGCGCTTGCAACACACCCGCAACCTTGGTCGCCGGGCCCTGGATCAGGCCGAGCAACTTGGCGCGGAGAGTGTCGAGCGACGGCAACTCGGACAGCGCCTTGATCCCATCCACATTGAGTGATTGGGTTCCAAGCGCTCCGCCGAGCACCACGAACTTGTCGCAAGTCTTGGCGAACTCGACAGCCACCTTGGCCACCGCCACCGGATCCTTCGACCACGCAAGCGCGGTCGGGCCCTTTAGCAATGGGGTGATGCTGTCGAATCGGGTCCCATCCAGGGCGATAGTGGCCAGCCGGTTCTTGGCGACTTTATAAGTTGCACCAGCTTGCCTCATGCGCACGCGGAGGTTCGTCACCTGGTCGACCGTCATGCCGTTATTACGGCTGACGACGACCATGGACGTCTCTGCGAACACAGTGGCAAGCGAGGCAACGAACTCTCGCTTCTCCGTACGGTCCACGTCCCGTCTCCTATAGGCCCAAAGCGTAAAACGCCCGGGCCGGGTTGCCCAAAGGCCATGATCCGCATGATCATGGCCCAGTTCGCCTGTCCATTAGCCGGAACCGCCGAAACCAACCCTGGTCTGGGTTTTTCTCGGCATCACCGTCTGTCGCGCGCGGACCCGGAAGTCCATTAAAGCCGGCCTTGTTGGACAAGGGCGCGGCAACGTGCGGTCTCGGACAGGTATCAGGAGCTTCGAGAAGCTCCCTGCCCGCTCGCGGTTTGAACCGCGAGCGTATCTCTTCAGCCGGCGAGCGTGCTTACGTCCACGCGCACACCGGGGCCCATCGACGAACCCAGCGACACTCGCTGCACATAGGTGCCCTTGGCGCCGGTCGGCTTGGCCTTTTGGATCGCATCCACGAATGCGCGGATGTTTTCCAGCAACTTGTCTTGCTCGAAGCTCGCCTTGCCGACGCCGGCATGCACAATGCCGGCCTTTTCAGCGCGGAACTCGACCTGCCCACCCTTGGCGGCGGTAATCGCGCCCTTCACATCCATGGTGACGGTGCCGAGCTTCGGGTTCGGCATCAGACCGCGCGGACCGAGGATCTTGCCCAGCCGCCCGACCAGCGCCATCAAGTCTGGAGTCGCGATGCAACGATCGAACGCGATCTCGCCGGCCTGGATCTTCTCGGCCAGGTCTTCCGCGCCCACCACGTCGGCACCCGCCGCACGAGCTTCCTCGGCCTTCGCACCACGAGCGAACACACCCACCCGCACGGTCTTGCCAGTGCCGTTGGGGAGCGAGACCAGCCCGCGGACCATCTGGTCAGCGTGACGCGGGTCAATCCCGAGGTTCATCGAAATCTCGACCGTCTCATCGAACTTGGCGCGCGCATTGCCCTTCACCAGACCAATCGCCTCGGGCAAAGCATACGACTTGCTCTTGTCGATGGTGGCGTAGGCCGCCGTGAGCCGCTTGTTGTGCGCCATGATCAGCCCTCCACCACGGTAAGACCCATCGAACGCGCGGAACCCTTGAGCATGCTCACCGCGCCTTCGACGTCGTTGGCATTCATGTTTTTCATCTTGGTCGCCGCGATCTCACGCAACTGCGCCACCGTCACCTTGCCGACCGTGTTGCCCTTGCCCGGCGTGGTCGATCCGGCGGTAACACCGGCGGCCTTCTTCAAGAAATAGGTGTTCGGCGGCGTCTTGGTGATGAAAGTGAAGGTGCGATCGCCGAACGCGGTGATCACGATCGGAACCGGCATGCCAGGCTCCAAATTCGCGGTCAACGCATTGAATTCCTTGCAGAATGCCATGATGTTCAGGCCGCGCTGACCAAGCGCGGGACCCACCGGCGGGGACGGATTCGCCTTGCCCGCGGGGATTTGTAGCTTGATATAGCCGACGATCTTCTTCGCCATATCCCTGGCTCCTTGATCCGAGGGATCCGCGGTCCATGCGGCCAGCACCATCTGCCCACGCCACAGGCGTAAGCGCGGAGACCAGCCTCCCGCGTTCCGATTGAGCGGGGGCGTATAGGAGGAGTCGGAACAGAAGTCTAGGGGTAGTGAAGAAAAGTGTTCTTTTTTGAAAAAAAGAACCAAAAAACTTTTGTCAATTCTTGGCCGGAGCCCTCATTGCCGTCCTGGCAGCATGGTGAAATACGCGTCGCCGTCCATGTCATGCTCAACCCACGTGTCGCCCACCTTCTTGATCAGCAACGGATAGCAATTTACCCCCGGCACCGCAAAGGGACCCCCGACGTCGCGGGCGACGTCCACGTTGGGGCATAGACGGTAGCCGGTGCTGTCTTTGCCCACCCACCAACTGCGGGTCTTGCCTTCACCGCTGATATCCTCGTCGTCCGAAGTGTAGGAGACGACGTTATTGCCCGTGGCCTCGACGAACCAATCATGGAACCAATGGCCGCCGCCGGAATAGCCGGTCATCGTGTTGCCGATGTAGCCGGCCAGTACCGTCGCGGCTTCGGCTGGGCTCACTCGCGTGGCCGGGCCGGTCGCTTTTTGATAGAGCGGATTCATCTTGCGGCGGCCGGCCGCGCCGAGCGGCTTCATGCTCGGCGCGCTGGAAGGCACGCAATCGCCGTCGTAGGTCCATGTCAGGTTGGGAGCGCCCGCCGCCGACTGATAGTAGTCGCCCTGCACTAGCGTGACATGGGTATCACCGGGCGAAAGCTCGACACTGCGGCGGAAATCGAGATACACGGGCAGCGGCAGGTTCGGCGCCTTGGTGCCGTCGATGCTGATGCCATTGGCGCTCCAGTTCACCGAGCAGGCTGTGTTGCCGGCGGTGCAGATCGGCTTCCAGATCAGATTGCGGTTGTCCCAGAACGAGACCATTTTGGCGTCCGCGTCGATCTTGAAGATTTTGGTGTATTTGTTCTCGACGTGGACCCAGTCGGTGCCGTGTGTATAAGGCTTGCGGAATGTGGTCTGCACCGAACAACTGACGTAGCTGGTCTGGGCGTAGGCAGATGCGGCGAATGACACGGTCGCGAGCAGCGACAGCATGATCGATCTCATGGTTCCTCCCTGGGGGCTTGTTGATGACATCTATCTCACAAGGCCGCCGTTCCGGGAAGCCCCTAGGCTGGGCGCCCGGCCGTCATTCTGACATGGCTTCTAATTGACAAAAGTTTTTTGCTTGTTTTTTCAAAAAAGAAGGCCTTCTTACTCCGCCGCCTGTGCCATACGCGGCAGTTGTTCCAGCACCTGAACTGCCGCCGCGGTGTTGGAAATCGGTATATGATAAGTACGCGAGATCTCACGCAGATCGCCCAGCAGGGCGCCGCGCATGGTCATCCAGTTCATGAATTCGAGCCCTGCCGTGCCGGCTTTTTCGATCAGTTCGATCGCTGAGATTTTCGTGAGCGGGCTCGGGTCGCCGGCCATGTGGTCCATGCAGAATTTATCGAATTCCTTGTTCAGGTGGCCGGCGCGTTCGCCTTCGAGTTGGTGCGAGAGGCCGCCGGTGCCGATCAGCACCACTTTCAGGTCCTCGGGGTAGCTTTCGATCGCGCGGCCGACGGCCCGGCCGAATTCGAAGCAGCGTTTCAGCGAGGGCACCGGCAGTTGCACGGTGTTGATCCCGACCGGCACGATCTTGACCGGGCGGCCTTTTTTGGTGCCGTTTTCCTCGAAGAAGCACGCCAGCGGCAGACAAACGGCATGGTCGATCAGCATTTCCTGGCAGATTACCGGGTCGAACTCGGCTGCTACCACTTCGTTGGCGATGTGCCATGAGAGGGGAGTAATCCCGGGCCAGGGGTCGTTCACCGGGATGCCCCAGCCTTCATCGGCGCTGGGATAGATCGGAGCGGCGCCGATCGCGAAGGTCGGCATCTTGTCGAGAAAGAAGTTCAGGCCATGGTCGTTGGAGAACACCACTGCCACATCGGGCTTTACATCCCGCAGCCACTGCTGGCCGGGGATGAAACCGTCGAAGAAAGGCTTCCAGTAAGGGTCCTGCTGCAACCCGCGGGCGATCGCGCCGCCGATCGAGGGAACATGTGATGCGGCCAAGCCGCCGAGAATGCGTGCCATCTTTGTTATCTCCCCGCGGCCAGTAGTTTTTCTTTGAACTCGGCGACCGTGGTGCCGGTCTGGGCAGCGCCGATATCCTGCATGTTCAGCCCGTAGATGCCGGTGAGCTTGGCCAGATAATAGATATTGCCGCCGGCCTTCAGCATCGAGATCACGTTTCCCGACAACACCGCGTCGCGCTGTTCGTCGGTGAGGCCGAACTTGTTGCAATAGGCGGCGGGATCGGCCTTGAACTCGTCGCGATTGGCTTTGTCGTTGAACGAAAAGCACATCCGGTTCAGGGCGTAGCCCTTCTGCGCCGCGTCGGCCCCGAATAGATAGGTGCCGAATATCTGGTTCTGTTCCGCCATGCTCGAAGCCCTCCGCGCTCTCGTGCCAAATCTATAGCCTAGATTTTGGCCCAATCCCAGCGTGTACGCCCGGTTCTGTTTGGCTCGCCTGGAATTGAGGGTCTATACTTGGCCGGTCTTTGCGGTAAATCAAGCGATATGGCTGCGCGCGGGGGCGTCTCCCGTATCGGCGGGGCTTTTCGGCGGACTTGGGTCAGGGCAGATTGTGTGGGAACAATAGGGAGAAACCAATGATTATCGACTGTCATGGCCACTACACCACCGCCCCCAAGGCGCATCAGGACTTCCGCCAGGCGCAGATCGACGCGCTCGGCGACCCGGGGCGCACCGAGGCCTTGATCGGTGCGACCATCAGCGACGACGAGATCCGCGACAGCTTGGAAGGCGCCCAACTGAAGCTCCAGCGCGAGCGCGGCACCGACCTTACGATCTTCTCGCCCCGTGCCTCGGCCATGGGGCACCATGTCGGCGATGGCGAGACCTCGTTGCAGTGGTCGCAGGCTTGCAACGACCTGATCGCCCGCGTGGTAGGGCTTTATCCCGAAAATTTCGTCGGCGTGTGCCAGTTGCCGCAATCGCCGGGGGTCGATCTTAAGTCCAGTATCGCCGAACTGGAGCGTTGCGTGAACGAGCTCGGCTTCATAGGCTGTAACGTTAATCCCGATCCCTCCGGCGGGTGGTGGACCTCGCGGCCTTTGACGGACAAGTTCTGGTATCCTTTGTACGAAAAGATGCAGGAACTCGACGTGCCGGCGATGGTGCACGTGAGTGCAAGTTGTAACGATAATTTTCATGCCACTGGCGCGCATTATCTAAACGCAGATACTACCGCATTCATGCAGTTTCTGCTGTCCGATCTGTTCGTGGATTTTCCGGCGCTGCGGTTTATCATTCCGCATGGTGGGGGCGCGGTGCCGTTCCATTGGGGACGTTTCAGGGGGCTGGCACAGGATCTGAAGCGGCCGCCGCTGGAGGAACTGCTGCTGAAGAACGTCTATTTCGATACTTGCGTCTATCATCAGCCGGGGATCGAATTGCTGCTGAAAGTGATCCCGGCCGAGAACATCCTGTTCGGATCTGAGATGGTTGGCGCGGTGCGCGGCATCGATCCCCGCACCGGGCATAATTACGACGATACCAAACGCTACTTTGACGCGCTCGAACTCCCGGAGGAAACGCGCTCCGCGATCTTCGAGGACAATGCGCGGCGGGTATTCCCGCGTTTGGACGCGCGCCTGAAATCGCTGTGCGCCTGCGGCGCCGATCACGGTTGAGAAGGACCCTCAGATGGACGAAAACTACATCCCATTCCATCCCAACCCGAGTAAGCCGAAGTTTACTCCGCCACCGGGTGCGGTGGATGCCCATTGCCACGTCTTTGGGCCGTCCTTGAAATTTCCCTTTGCGACGTCACGCAAATACACGCCGTGTGACGCCACCAAGGAACAATTATTCGCGTTGCGCGATTTTCTTGGGTTTTCGCGCAACGTAATCGTGCAGGCGAGCTGTCATGGCAGCGATAACTCGGCGCTGGTCGACGCGCTGAAAAGCTCGAACGGACTCGCCCGCGGTGTCGCCGTGGTGAAGCACGACGTCACCATTGGCGAACTACAGGAACTGCACGAAGCCGGCGTGCGCGCGGTGCGGTTCAACTTCGTAAAGCGCCTGGTGGATGCGGCGCCGAAGGAGAATTATCTTACGGTTGCGAGCAAGGCAGCCCAGCTGGGCTGGCACATAGTCGTGTATTTCGAAGCGCAGGATCTCGAGGGCCTGCTCCCCCTCTTGGCACAACTTCCGGCCGATATAGTGGTCGATCACATGGGAACCCCCCAGGTGGCGGGCGGAGTCGAACACCCGGATTTCCTGCGCTTCATCAATCTCATGGAGACCAACAAGCGAGTCTGGACCAAAGTCACCTGCCCGGAGCGCCTGAGTCTGACCGGGCCGCCCTACGACGATGTCGTACCGTTCGGCGCGGAGTTGGTAGAACGTTTCCCGGATCGCGTGCTTTGGGGCACCGATTGGCCGCACCCCAACATGCGTACCCATGCGCCGGATGACGGGATGCTGGTCGATTATATCACCAGAATCGCTCCCACCGACGAGCTGCAGCAGAAGTTACTGGTGGACAATCCGATGCGCCTCTACTGGGGCGATTAGTTCAGGCAAGACAGAAGTCTTCTTTTTGAAAAAAGAAGCAAAAACTTTGATCAATTAGGATAGGACCGATCGCATGAAAGTAGTTCTCGCCGGCGCCGGCGCTTTCGGCATGAAACATATCGACGCGCTACACAAAATCGAAGGCGTCGAGGTCGTGAGCGTGGTGGGCCGCTCGCCGGTGGCGCTTAAAGAAACCGCTGATAAATATGGCATCAAACATATTACTACCGACCTTGCCGAATCACTCGCATTGCCGGGTGTCGACGCGGCGCTTTTATGCACGCCCACCCAGATGCACGCCGCCCAGGCGATCCAATGCCTCCTCGCCGGTAAACACGTGATGGTGGAAATCCCGATGGCCGATAGCTTGGCCGATTCGGAAGAACTCTGCCGGGTACAGGCAGAAACCGGGCTCGTGGCTATGGCGGGTCACACCCGCCGGTTCAATCCGAGCCATCAATGGGTGCATAAGAAAATCCAGGCCGGCGAGTTCAACATTCAGCAAATGGACGTGCAGACCTACTTCTTCCGCCGCACTAACATGAACGCACTCGGCCAGCCGCGTAGTTGGACCGACCATCTGTTGTGGCATCACGCGTGCCATACGGTTGATCTGTTCGCCTATCAGACCGGTCAGACGATTACCCAAGTGAACGCGCTGCAAGGGCCGATAAATCCCGCGCTGGGGATTGCAATGGACATGTCGATCCAGTTGAAGGTGGCCACGGGCGCGATCTGCACTCTTTCGCTGTCGTTCAACAACAACGGTCCGCTCGGGACGTTCTTCCGCTACATCGGCGATACCGGAACCTACGTCGCGCGCTACGACGATTTGTTCGACGGCTACGATAAGCCGATCGACGTGACCAAGGTCGACGTCTCGATGAACGGCATCGAATTGCAGGATCGTGAGTTCATCGCAGCGATCCGCGAAGACCGCGAGCCGAACGCCTCGGTGCAGCAATGCCTGCCGGCCATGCGCGTCTTGCACGCCGCCGAGCAACAATTGAAGGCGGCTGGCTGATGGGGGCAGGCACGCGGCAAGTCGGACCGTTCGAGGTCGCTCCCGTCGGATTGGGGTGCATGAATTTGTCGCACGCCTACGGCATTCCGCCCTCTCCCGCGGAGGGTGCGGTCCTGCTGCGCCATGCTCGCGAAGTCGGCTATAACTTCATTGATACCGCGGCACTTTACGGGTTCGGCAAAAACGAGACACTGATCGGCAATACTCTCGCGGGTCAGCGACAAGATTTCGTGCTCGCCAGCAAGTGCGGCCTGTTCGCGAATGCCGAGGGAAAGCGCGAGATCAACGGCCATCCCGACATGATCCGCACCACCTGCGATGGAAGCCTGAAACGGCTGCGCACCGATGTGATCGATCTTTATTACCTGCACCGTTGGGATAAGCGCTACCCGGTGGAAGATCAGATCGGCGCGCTAGCAGAGCTGAAAGCCGCCGGCAAGGTCAGGGCAATCGGGATTTCGGAAGTTTCTGTGGCCACGCTACGTAAGGCCCACGCGGCTCATCCGATCGACGCGATCCAAAGCGAATACTCGTTGTGGACGCGCAATGCGGAACAGGGAATGCTGGCTGCAACACAAGAGTTGGGAATCGCCTTTGTCGCGTTCAGCCCGGTTGGCCGCGGATTTTTGTCCGGCAAGTTGCGCAGCAACGACTTCGCGCCCGGAGACATCCGCCGTCCGATGCCGCGCTTTATCGGTGAAGCTTTCGAGGCAAACCTAAAGCTGCTGGATGGACTGGCGGTGATCGCGCAAGACGCAGGTTGCTCGATGGCCGAACTCGCGATCGCCTGGGTTCTCACACGCGCGCCGCATGTCATATCGTTGCCCGGCACCACCAAAGCCGAGCACATGGACGAAAACTGGCGCGGTCAATTTGTGGATCTGTCCGCCGACACGCTGACGCGCCTGGATACGCTGTTCGCCAAAGGCGCGGTCCACGGTAACCGTTACCCAAACTCCGTCCGCGCGGAGATTGATACCGAAGAAGACGAATAAAAGTTTTTTGCTTCTTTTTTCAAAAAAGAAGACTTCTTTTTGAGGAAAAGAAGCAAAACCTTTTTGTGAGATAAGGAGACCCAACCATGACCCTCCCGATCGCGATCAAACCAGGCGCGGTAGTGCGGAATATCCCCCGGACCGAACTTGACCGGATCGCGCCACTGTCAACCTACGGCGTTGCCACGGTGCACGAGGCCGTGGGCCGCCGCGGGCTGATGGCACCCTATATCCGGCCGATCTTTCCGGGCGCCTCGATCGTCGGTAATGCCGTTACCGTCTCGGTGGCACCAGGCGACAATATGATGATCCATGTCGTGGTCGAATTGACCAAACCAGGAGATATTCTGGTGGTGGCGCCGACCTCGCCTTGTACCGACGGATACTTCGGCGATCTGTTTGCAACCGCGCTCAAAGCGCGCGGCGTGCGCGGATTGATCATCGACGCCGGCGTCCGCGATGTGAAAACCTTGACCGAAATGAATTTTCCGGTGTGGTCCAAAGCCGTGCACGCACAAGGCACAGTCAAGGAAGCCATCGGCTGCGTGAATGTGCCGGTGGTGGTCGCGGGCGCCTACGTCAACCCCGGCGACATTATCATCGCGGACGACGACGGCGTGATGGTGCTGCCGCGCGCCGATGTCGATGCGGCGGTCAAAGGCGCCCAGGCGCGCGCCGAGAAGGAAGAAAGGAATCGCCAGAGTTTCGAGAATGGCGTGATCGGCATGGACCTTTACGGGTTCCGCGAGAAATTCGCGGCGAAGGGTCTATACTATGTCGACGAACTCTCTGATTTGTTGGGGAAATAGCCATGTCCGGCGGTCTGCGTTTCATTCCATGCACGCTGATGCGAGGGGGCACCTCCAAAGGTCCGTTCTTTTTGGTGTCCGATCTGCCGGCCGATGTCGCCACCCGGGACCGGGTGTTACTGGCGGCATTGGGGTCGCCCGACCCGCGCCAGATCGATGGAGTGGGCGGCGCAGATAGCCTGACCAGCAAAGTTGCCGTGGTCGGGCCGAGCACTCACCCGGATGCCGACGTGGATTATCTGTTCCTGCAAGTGGTGGTGAACGAACCGCGCGTCGATCCCAACCAGAATTGCGGTAATATGCTGGCGGGCGTTGGGCCTTTCGCGATCATGAAGGGGCTGATAAAGCCGACCGGCGATGTGACCCGGGTGCGGATCAATATGCTGAACACCGGGGCCATCGCGGTGGCCGCGATCGAAACGCCCGGCGGCGTGGTGCGTTGGGACGGCGACGCCCGCATCGATGGCGTGCCGGGGACGGCGGCGCCGATCCCGATCGATTTCCTCGATGTGGCGGGGTCGAGCTGCGGCGCGCTGCTGCCGACGGGGAATGTGATTGATGTGATCGAGGGCGTGAAATGCACGCTGATCGATAACGGCATGCCGGTTGTAGTGCTGAATGCTGCCGATTTCGGGCTGACCGGTCAGGAAGAACCGGCGGCGATGGACGCCAACGCCGAGCTGAAGGCTCGAGTGGAGACGATCCGGCTGATTGCCGGGGCTAAGATGAACCTCGGCGATGTGACTAAGAAGACGGTGCCGAAGATGAGCCTGGTGTCGCCGCCGGCGTTCGGCGGCGCGATCGGCACGCGGACATTTATTCCAAAGAACGTGCACAAGGCGATCGGCGTGTTCGGCGCGGTCAGCGTGGCCACGGCGTGCGTGCTGCCGGGGAGTGTCGCGAATAAGGTCGCGGTGTTGAAGAGTAAGGGCGATCAGCAGCGGTTGGATGTCGAACATCCGACCGGGTTCTTTACCGTGGATATGGAACTCGATCAGACCGACGGGCTGCGGGTAACCCGTTCGGCGTTGTTGCGCACCGCGCGAGCGCTGATGCAGGGGGAGATTTTGGTGCCGGAGAAAGCGTTCGACTCTGTGTAATCGGCAAAGTTCGGTGTTGGAATGCACGGCCTAATCCGTCATCCCCCGATCGGCCGCACCACTGGACGCGCGCCGCAGCCTGTCTTCTGTGCAGGGATTTACAGCAGCGGATCTACCTGGGCTTTTAACGTCGTTGCGGAATTATTGAAGCGTAACCTGGTTGGAGTGCGCTCCGGCCCGATAGGACTGGCCGGGTTTTATGTCGAGCGGGTACTTACTGCCGCCCATGAGTTGGGGCGCAGATCAGGCGGAGAGCGGTCCCGGCCGCAGGTGCTGGTGCAATTTTATGCTGACAAGCTGGAAAACTTTCCGGCGGAGACGGACGCCGCAAGCATCCTGGTCATCAAGACTCATATACCAAGCCAGGCACTTCAAGCTTACGGGCGCCTCACACGAGCGCCGATCATCTTGACGATTCGGGATCCGCGGGACGCAGTTGCATCGCTGATGCAGAGGTTCGGGAAATCGTTTGAGAGCGCGTCAGAAGAGGTCGCAAGGTCTGCAAAGGAAATATTATCCCTTTCCCACTCACCTAATATGTTTCTGTTGCGCTACGAGGATCGATTCTTTGACCGTCCAGAAACAATCGCGAATGTAGCGACCGTTCTCGGGTGCAGACCCAGCAGGAAGACGATCCACGCGATATGGCAGTCTCTAACGCCTGAGCAGGTGAAAGCCAAGATTGAAGCTCTGCGCGAAGAAGGTGCGTTCGGCTCCGATGGAAAACCCAATCAATTCGATCCGGAGACGCAGTGGCACCGAGGGCATGTCGGCGAAACTACAAGCGGCAGGTTCACGGAAATTCTCTCGATCGACCAAGCCGTCGAAGTCGTATCGATGGCAGAAGAGTTCTGTCGCGAATTCGGCTATCCGGTTGATATCAGCGAGAAGATCTACGGTGTGCCGCTCCATTCTTGGTTCCGAAGATGCCGTGCCGGCGATACCATCGAGTTTAAGAAGAATAGCGATTCCAGGCGATTCCTGAAAACGGGCTGGTACCGGATGGAACCGAATTCTGTCTGGTCTGCGGGCGCAGTCAGCGAAATCGAGATCTGTGTTCTAGACTTGCCGGAGGGCGACGATCTCACTCTACGTTTTTCCTTGAGCCCGTCCCTTACGCCGCGCGTGTCGTCGCAACGGCTTGGCGTTACGGTTAACCGGGAGCGGCTGTGGAATGGGGAGATCCGGGGCCCAACGACGCTCGATATAACGGTGCCGCGCGATGTTTTGGGCAGACAAAGCCAGACTCTAATAACGCTGGATCACCCGGACGCGGTCAGACCGGGCGAGCATTTTCCGGATCGAAGCGACAATAGAGAGCTTGCAATTCGATTGCGTTCGCTGGTCCTCATCGCCACAAGGCAGATTTGAGACCGGATTATCGCTAAGTGTCCGTTCGGAATGATCTCGCGTGAAATCAATCGGGTGGAGCGAAGAAAGAAGCATCTTTTTTGAAAAAAAGAAGCAAAAAACTTTTGTTTAAATAGATCGGAGCGAACACCCCATAGACCCGCGCGCGCAAATTCCTAATTGACAAAGTTTTTTTGCTTCTTTTTGCTCACAAAAAGAAGACTTCTTGCTGTATCCTAATCATCTGATTTCACTTGTTACTGAAGGGTCTGTCGATGCGCGGACGACGATTAATCTTCGGCCTTATCACTACCTCGATCTACCTAATCTCCGTCGCGTGGCTGGTCGCTGCCGCTCATGCCCAGACTCCGCCAGAAAATTCTCTTAAGAAGATTCTCCAAAATTACCTTAAAAGTCCATTCAGCCAAGAGTACAAAACAACACGCTACTACCCCGTATTCGCGAACCTCGAATCGAGCCAGCCGCGCCAGGTCATCGTTTACGTCACCGGTCCACATTGGTGCGGCACCGGTGGTTGCACTCTCGTGATCCTGACCCGGACGCCTTCCGGCTACCGGGTGATCTCGCAGACGATCGGCGTGCAGCTTCCCGTCCAAATCTTGACCACCATGACCGCCGGCTGGCACGACATTAGCGTAGCGTCGCAGGAGGGGCCGAGGTTTCTTCCCTTCAACGGCCGGCGATATCCAATCAACGCTTATTCCTTCCCTTCCCGGCATTTCTCGGGAGATACTCCGGGGGAAGTCGTAATCTCGCCGGCTGCAAAGGGAGTTCCCCTGTACGATTAGCGGCGTATTCTGAAGATAAGCTCTCTACACTTGGGTCATCCATGTCCAACATCTTCCAACGCATCGCTCTGATCGGCTTGGGCGAGGTCGGCGGCATCCTGGCCTCCGACCTGATTGCGCGTGGCCACACGCCCGCGGCCACCTACGATCTGCGTTTCCCCGATCCCAATTCCCCTCCCTCCCTTTCCGCCATCGAGCTGCAGCTCATAGCTTCCCCTTCTGCCGGCGACGCAGTAGCCGGCGCCGATCTGATAATCTCCGCCGTCACCGCCGGCCGCGCGCTGGATGCGGCAAAGTCCGTCGCCCCCCATCTCGCGCCAGGTGCCTTTTTCCTGGACGTGAACTCGGTCTCGCCCGCCACCAAGCAGGCCGCCGCCGCCGCGATCGAGGCCGCCGGCGGGCGGTATGTCGAGTCCTCCGTAATGTCTTCGTTCCCCCCCAAGCGCATCAGGACTCCTATGCTCCTCGGCGGCCCTCACGCCGCGGCGTTCGCCGCCCTCGCCGCGGCGCTCGATTTCGATGCCAAGGTTTTCTCCCACCAAGTCGGCGGCGCTTCGGCGGTGAAGATGTGCCGTTCCGTCATGGTAAAAGGTATGGAGGCGATGTTCCTGGAATCGATGACCGCCGCGCGCTATTATGGCGTGACCGAGCACGTGCTGGCGTCGCTCGCGGATACTTTGCCCGGCATCGATACGCCAGCGCTCGCGCGTTACATGATCAGCCGCGCTGTTTTGCATGGTCGCCGCCGCGCTGAAGAGGTGCGCGAAGTGGCCAAGACGGTGGCAGAAGCCGGCACCAATCCGCTGATGTCGATTGCCATTGGGCAGCATCAGGACTGGGCCGCCACGCAAGGTGAGCTGCTGCCTCGGCCGCAAATCGCCGATGCTTCGCTCGAAACCCTATTGGCGGCGCTGGTGGCGAAATGATCTCCGAGCGGCAGCTAACCCCCTAATTGACAAAGTTTTTTTGCTTCTTTTTGTTCACAAAAAGAAGACTCTGACTTCGGCTTTAGACTTGACCCTCCGCGCCTGATCCGCCACACACGAAAAGCTTCCCCCATGACAAGAGGGTGTCAATGCGCGATCACGGTGAGTATCTTTTTACCTCCGAGTCAGTTTCGGAGGGTCATCCCGACAAGGTCGCGGATCGTATCAGCGATACGGTGCTCGATGCGTTTCTCACCGCCGACCCCTACGCCCGCGTGGCGTGCGAGACGCTGGTTACTACCAACCGCATTGTGCTGGCCGGCGAAACTCGTGGTCCAGCCACGGTCACCCCCGAATATCTGGCACATCTGGCGCGCTTGGCGGTGAAGGATATCGGCTACGACCAGGCCGGATTTTCGTGGCGCAACGCCTCGGTCGAGTGCCACCTGCATGCGCAATCCGAAGACATCGCGATCGGTGTGGACAGCAGTGCCGAAAAGGACGAGGGCGCGGGCGACCAGGGCATCATGTTCGGTTACGCCTGCCGGGAAACCGAGGCGCTGATGCCGGCGCCGATCTATTACGCGCATCTGATCCTGCGCCGGATTGCCGAGCTGCGAAAGAACAACGACCCCCTGGTCCAGGGTTTGCAGCCGGATGCAAAAAGCCAAGTCACGTTGCGTTATGTCGACGGCCAGCCGGTGGGAGCAACCTCGATCGTGGTGTCCACTCAGCATGACGAAGGTGCGGACCAGGCTGAGATCAAGAGCAACTTGTGGACCTTGGTCGAGAGCAGCCTGCCCCACGGCTGGATGGTGCCGGAGCGCGAATTCTACATCAATCCGACCGGCAAATTCGTGATCGGCGGCCCGGACGGCGACTGCGGTCTCACGGGCCGCAAGATCATCGTCGATACCTACGGGGGAGCTGCTCCGCATGGCGGCGGGGCGTTTTCGGGCAAGGATCCGACCAAGGTGGACCGCTCGGCGGCCTATGTATGCCGCTATCTGGCCAAGAACGTGGTGGCGGCGGATTTGGCCGAGCGCTGCACGATCCAGATTTCGTATGCCATCGGGGTATCTCATCCGCTGTCAGTTTACGTCGATCTGCACAACACAGGTCAGGGCGTGGAGGAGGGGAAGCTGGAGAAGACCCTGCGCGAGCTGGTGAATTTGTCCCCTCGCGGCATTCGCGAGCATCTGCACCTGAACCGCCCGATCTATGTGCCGACATCCGCCTATGGCCATTTCGGCCGCACGCCGGACGAATCCAAGGGGACTTTTACATGGGAAAGCCCGGATCTCGTGCCTGCACTGAAGGCGGCATTCGATCGGTAAGCCGGTAAAGCCACAGCCAGACCGTCTCTACGGCCGAGCGCGGGGCCATAGCTTGCGGCCTCGGCAGGTGCGGTTACTGGGGCAGACCCTACCGCGGCTGCTTCCTCCCGATGCGCCGCCGTTTTTCGATGCGAAGATCGTAGAATTGTGGCTGGAGGTCGGTTTCGGCGGCGGCGAGCACGCGCTCGCTCAAATTGCTGCCAACCCGCACGCGGGGCTGATCGCGTGCGAGGTGTTCGAGAACGGAATCTGCTCACTGCTGTCGCGCCTGGTGCCCGAAGGCGAGGAGGCCAGCGGCGAATTGCCCGTGAACCTGCGAGTTTGGGACGACGATGCGCGGATTTTGCTTCGACGCCTACCCGATGCATCTCTGGATCGACTATTTCTGAATTTTCCCGACCCGTGGCCCAAAGCGCGCCACGCCAAACGACGATTTGTTCACCCGGACCTGTTGCCGGAACTGGCGCGAGTTCTGAAACCAGGCGCGGAGTGGCGGATCGCGTCGGACGATCCCACCTATCAGGAGTGGGTGTCGCAAGTGTTGGCGGCACAGGATTATTTTACTGCTCCGCCGCCGGCGCGAGTGCGCCCGGTAGGGTGGCCGCCGACGCGTTATGAGGCGAAGGCGCTCAAGGCCGGGCGGCAACCGCTATATTGGACCGCGCGGCGCCGGGCCATCTCGGGAGGTTGAGGGGAAGGGAGAATCTTCTTTTTGTGAACAAAAAGAAGCAAAAAAACTTTGTCAATTTGGGGGTGCAACGATCCATGCGCGGTACCTTCCATCAGACAAAAGTTTTTTGCTTCTTTTTTTCAAAAAAGATGCTTCCTTCGCTTCAACTTGCCGACATTCCAAACCAGCCGTAACGTTTTCTTGAGGATTCAATGCCACTCCTACTGGTTTCAGCGGGAGCGCCACTATGAACGGTTCGGGCATTGTCATCCTTGGTAATGGTGTCAAAACCGACGGCTTCCATGCTCCAGTTTCCATTCCGTTCGAACACCCAGCCCCCGGCGTGTTCGAGTCCATCTACCAGGCGCTCGACGCCAGCTCGCAGGAGCGAATCGGGCCCTCACGTCCACGATTGCTGGTAATTCCGATCCGCGACGACGATGGTGCTGTGGCCGGCGGCTTTTGGGGCGTCACCAATTTTCAATGGCTACGCGTTCAGATGTTATTCGTCCCCGAGGCGCTACGCGGACAGCGGGTCGGCGCGACGCTGATGGCGGCCGCGGAGCGCGAGGCGGAAGCGCGGGGTTGCCACGGTGCGATCGTCGACACGCTCAGTTTCCAAGCCGGACCATTCTACCGGAAGATCGGCTACGAGCTATTCGGTGTACTGGAGGACTGTCCCCCGGGCTACAATCAACTTTACCTGTACAAGCGCTTCGTTTAGCACCTTATTGACAAAAGTTTTTTGGTTCTTTCTTTCAAAAAAGAACACGTACTTTCTACCTGCGCAATTCCATCTGGATCGGCCCTTCCCGTCGTCCATGGGTAAACTGATCAACCAACGGATTACCACTGCTCAGCAGCTTATCCGCCGGTCCGCTCCAGACGATTTTTCCCTTATGCAGCATTGCGGCGCAGGTACCGATACGCGCAGCGCTGGCCATATCGTGAGTAATCGCGATCGCGGTACTACCCAGGCGCTGAACGCAATCCACGATCAGGCCGTCGATTACCGCGCCCATGATCGGGTCGAGGCCGGTGGTGGGTTCGTCGAAGAACAGCATTTCGGGATTGGCGGCGACGGCTCGCGCCAATGCGACGCGTTTCTGCATTCCGCCGGAAAGCATTGCCGGAAATAAATCGCCGACGGAGGCGGCCAGGCCCACGTGCGCCAGCACCTCACGCGCGAATTTATGGGCCGCGGACCGGCCGAGTTTATTCTCGGCCAACAACCCGAACGCCACATTCTCCCACACCGGCAGGCTGTCGAACAGCGCGCCGTTCTGGAACAGCATGCCGATGCGGCCGCGGATTACTTCCTGTTGTTTGCGTGGCTGGCTGAGCAGGTCTTCCCCGTCGATTTCGATCACTCCCTCATCGGGATGGACCAGACCGAGAATGCACTTGAGCAGCACCGACTTGCCGGACCCCGAACCGCCGATCACCACGAGCGAGGTTCCCGCGGCGATATCGAGGTCCACGCCGTCAAGCACCATCTTGTCGGCGAAGCTTTTACGCAGCCCGCGCACGCGGATTTTGGGGATGCTGTTTTGCGAACTTGTGCTCATCGCGAGAAAAACAATTCGGTGATGATGTAATCGAAGAAGAAGATCAGGATTGAGGCGACCACCACCGCGGAAGTGGTGGCAGCGCCCACGCCCTCGGCGCCGCCGCGCGAACGATACCCATTATAGCAGCCGAGCAATGCGATCAGCAGGCCGAACACGGCGCCCTTCACCAGACCCGAAACCACGTCGAGCGTGGTCATGAAATCGAGCGTATTCTTCAGATAGACTTCGCTGGTAAATCCGAGCTTAAGAACCGCCACAAGGTAGCCGCCGGCGACGCCCAAGATATCGGCGACCAACACCAGGATCGGCAGCGCTATGGTGCCTGCGAGCAGCCGAGGCGCCACCAGATATTTCATCGGGTTAGTGGAAAGCGTCGAGAGCGCGTCGATCTGGTCGGTGACCCGCATGGTACCGATTTGGGCCGCCGTCGCGGCGCCGACCCGGCCCGCGACCATCACTGCGGTCAACACCGGCCCCAGCTCGCGGGTCATCGAAATCACCACCAGGTTGGCGATCTCGGCTTCCGCGTTGAAACGCGACAGGCCGGTCGAAGATTGCAGCGCCAGCACCATGCCGGTGAATAGCCCGATCAGCGCCACCATCGGCAGGCTGAAAAAGGCGAACTCGGCAAAGGAAATGGCGAACATCCGCCAGTAGAACGGCGGACGCAGGATGTGGGAAAGTCCGTCAAACAGGAACAGCACCAACCGGCCGGTCGAGCGCGTCGCCGAAATGACCGCACGGCCGAGCAGTGCAACGGGGGTGAGCAAAACATCGATCATATTGGAGGCTGTCCCGAATGATAATAAGCGAAATCAAAAGGCTGTAGCGAAGGGAAGAAGCATCTTTTTTGAAAAAAAGAAGTAAAAAACTTTTGTTCACTTTGGATTACAGCGTCCAGGGCCGGCGCACTCCAATTGACAAAGTTTTTTTGCTTCTTTTTGTTCACAAAAAGAAGATTCTTTCTGTGCCTCAACCTGTTGATTTCACCTATTATCATTCGGGACAGATGCCTAAACGCCCAACCAACTACGCGCGAACCGTGCCCCAAGCGATGTGAGTATCTCGTAGGCCGAGGTCTCGGCACCAACGGCAAACGCGTCGATGTCCTGATGCGGGCCGATCAATTCGAGATTGTCGCCCGGGGCGAGTTCGGGCGCGGCGGTGGCGTCGAAGGTGATGAGATCCATGGAAACACGCCCTACCAGAGGTAGGGGGGTGCCGTCAAAATATGCGTGTCCTCGATTGGACAGCGACCGCAACAAACCATCGGCATAACCGGCGCCGATGGTCGCGATCCGCGTGGGTTTTTGCGCCTCCCAGGTGGCGTTATACCCTACCGTCTCGCCTGCCGGCACATCGCGGATCTGTAGTACCCGCGCGTTTAGCCGCACCACGGCGTGCATCGGATTGGGCTGTGAGGGCGTTGGGTTCACCCCGCAAAGCGCCGCCCCCGGTCGGGCGAGGTCGGAGGCGAAGTCCGATCCAAGAAAAATGCCCGAAGAGTTGGCGACGCTGCGGAGTGCACGCGGCAACCTGGCGCAAGCCGCGCGGAATCTGTCGAGTTGGATCACGTTCATCGGATTGCGCGGCCGTTCGGCCGAGACCAGATGGGTCAAGATGAAGCGCAATTCGACCCCCGACATAAGGCCGGGGTCTTGCGCCAGTTGATCCACCTCGCAAGGCGTAAGTCCTAGCCGGTTCATTCCAGTATCTATGTGCAGAAACGCCGGCAGCGAACGGCCCAGCCGGTGGGCTTCGGTTCGCCATAGTACGAGTTCCGGCAAGGAATTGATTACCGGCACGATGCCGCTCGCCGCCTGCGCGCGGGCGGCGCCGGGCGCTATTCCGGTCAGAACGGCGACCAGAGCGGTCGGCACCGCGGGCTGCAATTCCAGCGCCTCATCCAGTGTCGCGACAAAGAAATGGCGGCAGCCCTCGCGGTAGAGCCGCTTTCCGACCATTATCGCGCCCAAGCCGTAGCCGTCCGCCTTCACCACGGCCGAGACCGTGCCTCCCGGATGGCGAGCGCGCAGGATCTGGTAATTGGCGGCGACCGCATCGAGGTCGATCGTAACTGCCGCCAAGGCATGGCTAATGCCGGTCATGCACCTGATCCAGATCGCCGAAGCGGGTGAATTCGCCCTCGAAGAACAGATCGATCTTGCCGGTGGGCCCGTGCCGCTGTTTTTCGATGATCAGTTCAGCCTTGTTGTGCACAAGTTCCATGTCTCGCTGCCATTTGTCGAGCGCGTTCTGGAATTTCTCCTCGTTGTCGTATCCCATCTGCTTCGGTGCCCGCTGTTGAAGATAATACTCGTCGCGATAGACGAACATCACCATGTCGGCATCCTGCTCGATCGACCCGGATTCACGCAAATCTGACAATTGCGGCCGCTTATCGTCGCGGCTTTCCACCGAGCGCGACAACTGCGACAGCGCCAGCACCGGCACATCCAATTCCTTGGCGATCGCCTTCAACCCCTGGGTAATCTGGCTGATTTCCAGCACCCGGCTTTCCGGTTTGGTGCCGGCAGCGGGGCGCATCAGTTGCAAGTAATCGACGATGATTAGCGAAAGCCCCTGGGTGCGCTTCAGTCTCCGGCACCGGGTGCGCAGGCTGGATAGGGTAAGCGCCGGTGTATCGTCGATATGCAGCGGCAGGCCGCCAATCTCGCGCGCGACCTGGACGAATTTGTCGAAATCACGTTGGCTGATCTCGCCGCGACGGATCTTGTCGCCCGAAATCCGGCTCTCCTCGGACAGCAAACGGGTAGCAAGCTGTTCGGAGCTCATCTCCAGCGAGAACATCGCAACCGAACCCTTTGGGCGGGCGGCGGGATCGATCCGGCGGGATTCTTCCATGATCGCCCGCGCCGCGCCGAAGCCGATCTTG
>Ga0302314_10003430_pt1 | contig 29247 bp, 17 predicted proteins | sample III_Palsa_N2_3_FD_200533 | JGI IMG/M metagenome (GOLD analysis project Ga0302314, IMG submission 200533) | Peat permafrost microbial communities from Stordalen Mire near Abisko, Sweden - III_Palsa_N2_3 | ecosystem: Environmental > Terrestrial > Soil > Palsa > Peat permafrost | place: Sweden...
TGCTCGGCTGCGAACGCAGGTCGGCCCCTCCGGGCGCAGAGCTCGCTGCGCAGCCAGCGGCCGGTCCCGACGCAGGCTCGCTCCTCATCGGCATGGTGGGCTCGCTCACCGGGCCGGAGGCGCACTTCGGCCTCGGGACGAAGGACGGGGTCGCCCTGGCCATCGAGGAGGCCAACCGCACAGGCGGGGTGGGCGGGCGCCTCCTCGCGCTGCGCGCCTACGACGCCCAGAGCAAGCCCGAGGAGGCGGCCACCGCCGCGATGCGCCTGGTGAAGAAGGACAAGGTGGTCCTGGTCATCGGGGAGAACACCTCGAGCAACACGCTGGCCATGGCCCCGGCGGTGGCCGGGGCGATGGTTCCACTCATTTCCCCCTCGGCCACCAACCCCCGGGTGACAGCGGAAGGTGGGCCGTACGTCTTCCGGGTGTGTTTCGTGGACAGCTTCCAGGGCGAGGCCATGGCCGCGTTCGCGCGGAAAAACTTGCAGCTTTCGCGCCTGGCAATCCTGAGCGACCTCAAGAGCGACTACTCCATCGGCCTGGCCGACTTCTTCCGTCGGAAGTTTCGCGCGCTGGGTGGCATGGTGGTGGCCGAGGAGAGCTACTCCAAGGGCGACACCGACTTCCGGGCCTTGCTCACGCGCCTCAAGGCGAGCCGCCCGGAGGCCATCTTCATCCCCGGCTATTACAGTGACGCCGGCCCCATCGCCCGGCAGGCGCGCGAGCTGGGCATCGAGGCGGTGCTCTTGGGCGGGGACGGCTGGGACTCGGGCGGCAAGCTGAGCGAGCTCGGGGGGGCGGCCGTGGAAGGGTCCTACTACTCCACGCATTTCAGCCCCGACAACCCTTCCCCGACGGTGCAGGGCTTTCTGAAGACGTACCAGGCGCATTTCGGGCAGCTGCCAGACGCGCTTGGAGCGCTGGGGTACGACGCGGCCCGGGTGGGCATCGCCGCCCTGCGGGCCTCCGGGGGCGCAGGAGGACCAGCGCTCCGCGCCGCCATCGCCTCGACTCGGGACTTCGAGGGAGTCACGGGGCGACTCACCCTGGGGCCGGACCGCAACGTGGTCAAGTCGGCGGTGGTGGTGCGCATGGTTGCAGGCGAGCCGTCATTCTTCGCCGAGGTTCTTCCGTGAGCGACAGCCGTGCGCCCTTGACGCCGGAAGCTGCCGCTGGAAGCCTGCCCGGCCTTTCCGTGTCCGACGCCGCCGCCATCGAAGACCGAGCCCTGCTCGACCGCGCCCAGGAAGGCGACGTGGAGGCCTTCGAGTCGCTCGTCGAGCGGCACAAGGACCGCCTGTACGGGCTCGCGTTGCGGATGACACGCTCGGAGGCCGACGCCGCGGAGATTGTTCAGGACACCTTTCTCGCCGCCTACCAGAATTTGACGCGCTTTCGAGGCGAGGCGGCCTTCGGCTCGTGGGTGCATCGCATCGCCGCCAACAATGCGTTGATGCGTTTGCGGCACCAGCGCGTCGTGGAAGCGGCCACCGAGGAGTTGCTGGCGCCGGAATTCACCGAGCGCGGCAGTCTGGCCGAGGTTCCGGAGGTCGACTGGAGCCGGCGGGCTGATGAGAAGGTGCTTGACGAGGAGCTCGGACGCGCCATCCGGCAGGGCACGGACGCGTTGCCCGAGGGCTACCGCGAAGTCTTTCTGTTGAAGGACGTGGAGGGAATGTCTTACGAGGAAATCGCGGAAATGATGGGAATCTCGGTGCCGGCGGTGAAGAGCCGACTTCACCGAGCCCGGCTGGCCCTCCGAGAAAAAATAGACGCCTTTTACAAAGAAGTGTGAAACCGCCGCCGCCTCGCAGCATCATTAGAGGTGCGTCCTTCATGTTCAACTGCAAGGAATCCATCCACTCCCTCCTCGAGTACGTCGAGGGGGAGCTCTCCGACACCCAGGCACTGGAGCTGGCTGAGCACCTGCGCGCCTGCCCGCCGTGCGTGGATTTCATGAAAACGTACCGGGCCACGCCCCAGCTGGCACGGCGGGCGCTGGTGGACGAAATGCCGTCCGAGCTGGCCAGCAAGCTGAAGGCATTTCTGCGCAGCAAGCTTCCGTCGAAGTGAACCTCAAGAGCCTGGAGCTGCAGCAGTGGCAGGAGCAGCTCGCCCCGCTGGCTGCTTCCACCGCCGCGGTGCGGAAGCTCTTCGCGGCCGTCTTTGCGCACGGCGCAGAGGACCTCGCCGCCTTGCGCAGCGTCCCTCAGGTGCCGGCCCGGGTGCGAGACCATCTGCTCGCCCACGGCGTGCTTCCATCGCTGCAGGTGCTGGAGCGGCGCTGTGCCGCCGACGGCTTTCTGAAATACCTCTTCGGCTCGCCGGCGGGCGGGCGCTTCGAGGCCGTGCGCATTCCGCTCTTCGAGGAGAAGTACGTGGTCTGTATCTCGAGCCAGGTGGGCTGCGCCCTGGCGTGTGACTTCTGTGCCACCGGGCGGATGGGCTTTCTGCGGAACCTCGAGACGTGGGAAATGGTCGACCAGGTGCTTCGCATTCGCGCCGAGGCGGACCGCCCGGTGCGGGGTGTGGTGTTCATGGGCATGGGCGAGCCGTTGCTCAACCCGACGGAAGTGCTGCGCGCGGCCCGCATCCTCTGCCACCCCTCCGGGCTGGCCATCTCCGCCCGTGCCATCAGCCTCTCCACCGCGGGCGTGGTACCGGCCATCCACCGCTACGTCCGCGAGAGACATCCCTACCGGCTGGTATTTTCGCTCACCTCGGCCATCCCCGAGAAGCGACTCCAGGTGATGCCCATCGAGGCCACCCATTCGCTGCCGGCGCTGGTGTCGGCCATCCGCGCCTACGCCGAGGCACGGCGCGAGCGCGCCATGCTGGCCTATGTCCTCATCTCCGGCTTCAACACTGGCCAGGAAGACGCCCAGGCCCTGGCCGACGTCTTTCGTGGCATCCCCATCAAGCTGGACCTCATCGACGTCACCGACGCCACCGGCCGCTACCAGCCCCCAGGGCCCGAAGAGCTGGCGCGCTTTCGGGACCACCTCCAGGTGCTCAAGGCCCCCGTTGCCCGTCGCTATTCGGGGGGCAAGGACATCCAGGCGGCCTGCGGCACGCTGGCGGCGACGTCCACGGGGGGGAGGCTGATGGAGCCCCCTCAGCTCCTAGCCGCTGGCCGCTTCGCCTGCTGAGCTCGGCCCCCCAGCGGCCAATTCCAGGCCTGTTGTTGCTTGTCTCCCTGCAGAGGCCGAATATTTCACGTTGATTGTGCTCGGGCGTTCGGAGACTATCCCCCCTCGCGGATGGGTCACTTTGGCCCTGGCGGCGGAGAAGAATGGCTAAGCCCTTGCGTTTGCGGCCTGTGACCGATGCGAGTCGGTCCGGTCGGACACTGGGCCCTGAGCCGGTGAAGAGTGTTGGACGCGCCGCGGCGTGCGAGCCATCCGCATCGCGCTCGGCACCCTGGCTCTCCTTCAACGCCAACGCGCTGCCCGCGCCGGTTTCGGATTCGGCGCCGGACTTCGGGCCCAACCGTTTTCTTCTCGGCGCCAACCTGCCGTGGATTCGCTACGGACTCGACATCGGCGCCTCACCCGCGACGCCCGAGGGCGGGTTGCATGCCGATGCGGAGGCCGCCTCTCTCCTCGACGAAGCACTGGGGCGACTGCGCAGTGACGGCGTCGAGCAGGCCCGCGTCTTTCTCTTCTGTGACGGTCGGGCGGGACTCCGCTTCCATCCCGACGGCACCCCCCAGGGGCTCGACGCCTCGGTATTTTCCGACGTCGACGTCCTGCTGGCTGCCGCCGAGCGTCACCGAATTGGCCTGCTTCTCGTCCTCTTCGACGCTGGACTGGTGGCGCCGCCGTCCAGCATCGATGGCGTTCGCTGTGGGGGACATGCGGACGCTCTGGCCGAGCCGGCCAAGCGGGAGGCGCTCTTGGAGCAGGTGGTGGAGCCGTTGCTCCGACGCTACGCCACGCATCCGGCCATCGATGCCTGGGACATCTTCGACGAGCCGGAGTGCGCCACGCTTGGCATGCACTGTCCGCATCCTCAACGTTCCTCGGGTGCGCAGCGGTGGGGCCGGATGGCGGGTGCGTTCTCGGCGGCGGCGCGCGCGCTCGGCGTCGGTCGCTCCTGCGCGCCCGGTCCAGCCCTTGTCCTTTCCTCGGCGATGCGCAGCTTCCTCGGCGCCGCCGTCCAGCTGGTGCACCAGCGCACCCGAGCACTGGCCACGGTGGGATTGGCAAGCACCGCCAACCTCGGCCTGGTCGAGGGCCTCGGGCTGGACTTCTACCAGGCCCACTGGTGGGAGCCCTACGGCGATGCTCCGCTGCGCCGGGCCGCAGCCGACTTCCGGTTGGACCGGCCCCTGGTGCTGGGGGCCTTTCCTGCGGCCACCAAGAGCAAGAGCGTGAAGACGGTCCTCGACACGGCCCGGAGCGCCGGCTACGGGGGCGCGCTTCTGTGGAGCCTGCGCGCCGTCGACACCCGGGGTGGGCAGGACGCGCAGCTCGGGCAGCTCGCGCAGTGGGCGCGCAACCACGCTGCCCAGCTCTACCGACGGCCACCCCGCGTCGAAGCTGCGCCCGAACTCCTGCCGGCAAGGCCCGTGGAAGCTGCTGTCCAGAGCGACGCACCGGCCGAGCTCAGCGTCGCCCCGGCGATGGCCGTGGTGCCAGAGGAAGACGAGCCGCAGGCGGCCCGAGCCGACGTGGCCCCGTTACCCCCAGGGCTCGCGGCCGCTCCGGGCTGACGGCAAACGCCGGCCTCGGCCCCGGCGTTTTTTTTAAGTCTCGCAGCCTCCCGTGTGCCCTAGCCTCCTGGGCCTGTCCGGGGAAACCCCCGGGCCCGAGGGAGGGGCCGTTCCATGGGTGGGATGTGGAAGGAGTGGAAGGACTTTGCGCTCAAGGGCAACGTCCTGGACCTGGCGGTGGCGGTGGTCATCGGCGCGGCATTCACGAAGATTGTGAGCTCGCTGGTCGAGCAGCTCTTCATGCCGCTCATCAACGCCATGACGCCCACCGGGGACTGGCGCAACCTCACAGTCACGCCGCTCAAGCTCGGGCTGGGCCCGTTTCTCGGAGCGGTGCTGGACTTCACTCTGGTGTCCTTCGTCGTCTTCGTCCTGGTGGTCAAGCTGCGCGGCAAGCTCTTGAAGAAGGAAGAGGCGAAGCCGACGACCAAGACGTGCCCGGAGTGCCTGGAGAAGGTGCTCATCGACGCCAGGCGCTGCAAGTTCTGCACGTCGGTGCTCATCCGGCCCACCTAGCGGAAAGCCAAACCTGGCTGCTGTCGGTGCGCCAATGCCTCGGGGCCGAGACACGGCGGCCAGCTCTCCCCAGTGCGCGCCCAGCGCCCGTCTTCTTCTCAGGCGTCCGCCGAGTCGAGCCACAGCTGGTCGAAGCGGACGGTGGGCGGCGTCTGGTGCAAGCGCAGCCCCTGCACCCGGGGGTTGGCCGCCGCGTAGCTCCGGTCATGGTAGAGGGGGATGAGCGGGCAGTCCTCGACGAGGAGACGCTCGGCGCTGCGGTACAGCTCCTGGCGGCGCGCCGGGTCGATGGACACCCGCGCCTCGTTGGTGAGCGCATCGAGGCCCGCGTTCTGGTAGCCCAGGCCGTACACCGTCTGGGCCCGTGAGTTGAGGAGGAAGTGCAGGAAGTTGTCCGCGTCCGGGTAGTCGGCAATCCACCCGGCGCGGAAGACCGAAAGCCGCCCGTCGTGAGCCCGCGACCAGAAGTCGCTGGACATGAGCTCGACGTGCGCCAGCTCCACCAGCCCGGCCGTCACCAGCGGGCCGAAGAGCACCTGGTCCTCCGCCTCGGTGCTGCGGCCCGGTGGGTTGTAGAGGGTGAGGCGCAGCACGGGGACGCCGGCCTCACGCAGGAGCGCCCGGGAACGGGCGACGTCAGGCCGTGCCGGCACCGGGAATTCGCCTTCCAGGAGCCCGGGTGGGGTGAGGGTGCTGGCCACCGTCGCGCCCGGGTGGAATTGCTCCACCAGGCCGTTGAGGTCCAGGCCGGCGCGGACGGCCTGGCGGACGCGCAAGTCATCGAAGGGCGGCATGCGCACGTGGAAGGCGAGGAAGAAGGACGAGGGTTGCGTTCCGGCGATGACCGTCTGTCCCTCCAGCAGCGGGTCGCGGACGTGCTCGGCGTACAGGCCGCTCACGACGTCCACCGTGCCCAGGGCCAGCGCGCCGATGGCCTCGTGCCGGTCCCGGAAGAAGCGAAAGGCAAGCCGGTCGAGCATCGGGCGCTCCGGGCGGAAGTAGACGGGGTTTCGCTCCAGCACCACGCCGCCGGCGTCGAGGCGTACCGGGCGGTAGGGTCCGGCACCCACCAGCTTGCCGTTGCCGTCGCTGCGCGCCACCAGGGTGGCGGGCAGGGTGACCAGGTGGAGGAAAAAGGCCTTGGGCTCCTCGAGACGAATCTCCAGGGTGAGCTCATCGAGCACCTCGAAGCCGGTGACCTCCTTCGCCTGTCCGGCCAAGTAGGCGCGTGCCCCTTCGACTTCCTTGAAAATCCACTGGTCCGGCGAGTCCACCGCCGGGTCGAGCAGCCGCTCGAAGTGCCGCTTCACCTCCATCGCCCGCAGCGGTGTCCCGTCGGAGAAGACGAGCCTTGGCCGCAGGAAGAAGCGGTAGCGCTGCGCGCCCGGAGCCGCCTCCCACCGCTCGGCGAGGTCGGGAAGCACCATCCCGTCTTCCTGGCGCCCGAGCCCGGCGTAGAGGCTGGCTGCAATCTCGATGAGCTGATTGTCGAGCGTGAAGAGCGGGTCGAGCGACCGCGTCGACTCGAACATCTCCGACTGGTGGATTCCCACCGACAGCGTGCCTCCGCGCCGCGGCTCGGGTAGCCGGAAGCGAAACACCTCCGCCTCCAGGCCCGACGCTTCGCGGCTGAGCTGGTCCACGGTGCGCGAGAGCCCATCCCCGATGCGGATGACGGTGCGCGCGTCCTCGCGCACCTGCGCCACGTCCTCGCCGATGGCGGCGTCTCCTCGCGTCAGCACGTCGTGGGCGTGACGAATCTCGTCGATGGCGGCGGTGAGCCGCTGCACGGCGCCGGAGAGGTCTCGACCCGTCCGTGCCTGGCCCTGGGCCTTGGCCGAGGCGCCCTGGGCCAGGCGCGCCATTTCCTGGGTCTGGCGGACCAGCTCGCGTCCGGTGAGCGCCTGCTCGGCAGCGGCGCGCGTCACGTCCACCACCCGCTGCGCCACGCGCTCGCTGGCCTGGACGACGTGCGCGCCCTGCTTCTCCAGCTGGGCCGTCTCGGCCACCGTGGACTCCACGGCGGAGAACGTTCGCTTGGTGATGGTGCGGATTTCCTTGAGCGCGCTCGCGGCGCGGTCCCCGAGCGCGACGCCGGCGGTGGCCTGGGCGCGGACGTCCTTGACGTAGGCCACCGCCGCGTCCACCTGGCCGCGAATCTGTTGCACCATGGAGGCAATCTCCCGGGTGCTGCGGGCCGTGCGTTCGGAGAGGCCCCGGACTTCCTCCGCCACCACCCCGAAGGCGCGGCCGTTCTCGCCGGCCTGGGCGGCGATGATGCCGGCATTGAGGGCGAGCAGGTTGGTCTGGTCGGCCACGTCCTGGATGACGTCCACAATCCGCCGAATCTCCATGGAACGCGTGCCGAGGCTGTCGACAATCTCCGCCGCCTTCCGCACCGTCTCCTCCACCCGGTACATGCCCTTCACCGAGTCATTCACCAGGGCCTCGCCCCGTTCCGCGGTGGCCGTCACTTCCCGGGCCAGGTCGCCGGTCTCGTTGGCGCGGCGGCGAACGGAGTCGATTCCACCCTCCACCGCGGAGACGAAGGCTGCTGCTTCACCGGCGAAGCGGGCCAGCACGTCGCCGGAAACGGCCACCGCCGAGAGCCCCTCGCTCATCACCTGGACCCGCTCGGTGGTGCGGTGGGCGAAGCCGTCCAACGTCCCGAGGGCGGTGGCCACCTGCTCGATGCGTTCGGTCATCTCCGCCAGCGACCGGGTGGTCTCCTCGGCGAAGGTCTCCAGCTGCCCGACGCGTCGGCCGGCCGCGTCCAGGCTCCCGCTCATGCTCTCCACCGAGCCCAGGCTGCGTTCCACCGCGGCGCCCTGTCGACGGGCCGCTTCCAGCAGCGTGCGGGCCTGACTCCCGACGTCCCGGCACGTCCGGTAGACGTTGCCCGTCACCCGTTGGACCTGAAAGAGCGCTCGGCGCAGCGAGAGGATGAGGCGTCGCAAGTCCTCCTGGGCCTCGCGCCCGGTGACGTGGGGGGTGAGGTCTCCTTGGGCCAGCTGGGAAATGACGGCCCCGCGCCGGGCCGTGCTGCGGGACAACCACCGGTACCAGGTGAACCAGGCGGCTCCGGTGAAGGTGCCCACCGAGAGGATGAGCTGCAGAAGCCACCAGTCGAGCGAGAAGCGACGGCCGGCCAGGAGGCTGAGCGCGATGGCGTTGACCGCGCCGGAGCACAGGCCGCCGAGCACACCGAAGACGAAGAGGAAGCGCTTGCCGAACAAGAGTGGACGCCAACTCTACTCCGAGTGCGCGCTCCGGCCGCGGGTGTGCTCCACTGCGGCGCGTGCTCGGCTCCTTCGTCCTTGCAACAGCGCTGCTGCTCGTACTCCCGGAGCGGACATCCTACCTCTTCACACTGGAGGGACTTCCAGCCGGCCAGGTGACGCTGGAGCGGAGCCCGGATGGGAAGACATTCATCTACCGAAGCGAGCACGTCTTCGGGCGCGGCCCGGCGCTCCGAAGCGTGGAGACCCGCACCCTGGCGCTCGATGAGGCAGGCCGGGTGGCTGGCTCCACGTCCACCCCGGTCTCGCTCTGGCTGTGGACGCAGCACGAGCCGAGCTGTCTGGAGGTGGTGGATGAGCGCACCGGCCGCACCGGGCAGGCGTGCTCCAACGCCGTCAGCCGCGAGGAGCAGGAGGGCATCGCCCTCGACGAGTCCTTCCATGCTGTCTACCGCGAGGGTGTCCTCGAGTCGCTGGACCTCGGTCCGGCGCGCTTCACCCGGTTGGGCGAGGCCGCCGAGCTCGATGGCGCGACCGGACTCTGGACGCGCGGAATTCCACTGCCGGGTGGGCGCGGCCAGGTGGCCTTCGACCCGCGCCTGTCGCTGCCGCGCCAACCCTCGGCGCCCTCCACCCGGGGGCGAAGCTGGGCCGTGAAGCTGTTGGCTGACTTCGGGCCATCGCAGAAGGACGAGCGGTGCCTGGAGGCCTCGCAGCGGCTCATCGCTTGGATGGAGGAGCGCGGCGTGCACGGGGTGCTCGTGCTCGGGCTGTTGCTTGACGCCGGCCGCGCCTGGCCACACGCCTGGGTGCGAGCCGACGGCCCGTACGAGGAGCCGGTGGACCTCGACCCGGCCTGGGGCCGGCTGGCCGAGCCGCCGGGCTACATCGCGCTGCAGCTGGTGGCGGCGGGTGCGCGCGGGCTCGAGGCCGGACAGGTGTACCTGGACCTCGTCACCGGAAAGCGGCGCCTGGTGCGCCCGTAGGGCGCAGGGCCTCTTTAGAACCAGTCCGGCGACATTCCCGAGTAGCTGCTCTCGGCCGACCGGCACAGGGCGGCCAGCGCGGTGACGCGCGGCAGCTCGGTCACCACCCAGTACTGCGCCGCGGCCAGCTTCCCGCGGTAGAAGCCCACGTCCTCCGGCTTAGCCCCGTGGCCGAGCGCCTCCTGGGCCACGGCAGCCATGGACAGCCACTGCCACCCGATGGCGACCAGGCAGAAGAGGGAGAGGTAGTCGTGGCTGTGCGCCAGCATCCCCTCCACGTCGCCCGCCGCCCCGCGTCCGGCAAGCGCGGTGGTGGTGTCCACCAGCTCGGCGAGTGCCTCGGCCAGCTGCTCCGCCCACGTCGGGGGGAGTCCGGCCGCACGGGCGCGCGCCAGCGTCCGTCCCACCTCGTCGGAGAAGAGGTGCAGGGCGGCCCCGCCGCTGGCCACCGCCTTGCGGCCGAGCAGGTCCAGGCCCTGGATGCCGGTGGTGCCCTCATGGAGGCTGTTCAGCTTCTGGTCGCGGAGCCACGCTTCGGGGAGGTACTCACTCGAGTAGCCGTAGCCGCCGTGGACTTGGAGCGCCAGCGCGGTGGCCTCGAAGCCGGCTTCGGCAGGAAAGCTCTTCGCCACCGGGGTGAGCAGGTCGAGCAAGAGCTTCGAGCACCGGCGCTCCTCGGCGTCGGTGGCGTGCGCGGCCAGGTCCGCCGTGCGAGCGGTGCTGGCCAAGAGTGCAAGCCCGCCCTCGACGATGGCCTTCTGCCGCAGCAGCATCCGCCGCACGTCGGCGTGGGCGAGGATGGGGATTTGGGGGCTGGCCGGGTCCCGGACCCCGGCTGGCCTGCCCTGGGTGCGTTCGCGCGCATAGCCCAGCGCTTCCTGGTAGGCGACGGAAGCGGTCGCCACGGCGTTGAGGCCCACCATGATGCGGGCCTCGTTCATCATCTGAAACATTTGCGAGAGGCCGCGGTTGGGCTCGCCCAGGAGCCAGCCGTGGCAGTCCGAGCGCTCGCCGAAGGCGAGCACGCAGCTCGGTAATCCGCGCCAGCCGATTTTGTGCACCAAGCCGCTCACCGCGACGTCGTTGTCGGTGAGCTCGCCGTCCTCCTCGCGCAGATTGGGGACGAGGAAGAGGGAGACGCCGTGGCTTCCCGGCGGCGCACCATCGATGCGGGCCAGCACCATCTGCACCACGTTGGGCGCCAGGTCGTGCGCCGCGGCGGAGATGAAAACCTTGTCCCCGCTGATGAGATGGTGCCCCTCGCGCGTCGGCGTGGCCCGGGTCCGGATGTCCCCCAGGCTGCTGCCGGCCTGCGGTTCGGTGAGGGCCATGGTCCCGGTCCACTCCCCGGCGTAGAGCCGGGCCATGAATCGCGCCTTGAGCTCGCTCGAGCCGAAGGCCTCGAGCAGATGCGCCGCACCGCTGGTCAGTCCGAGGAAGCCGTAGGCACTCAGGTTCCCGGCCATGAGGTAAGCCGAGGCGAGACTGGCCACCGTCAGGGGAAGCTGGGAGCCGCCCACCTCGGGTCCCCGCGTCGCGGCGATGAGCCCCAGGTCGACCAGCTGCGGCCAGGCGGCCTTCAACAATGGATGTACGAAGACCCGGCCGTCGCGCAGCACCGGGGGCGCCGCGTCGATGGTGCGGTAGTCGGGAAAGAGGACCCGGCGCGCGAGGGTGCGGGCACTGGTGAGCAGGAGGTCAAAGGTGTGCCGGTTGTGCTCGCCGAAATCCGGTAAGTCGCAGAGCGCCTCGACGTCCAAGAGCTCGTAGAGGATGAACTCCACCGTGCGGTCGTCGAGCAGCGGGTTTCCTCGGGGCGCGGACATGGTCTTTTTGGGTCAGAGCGAGCCGAGGAAGCTCGACAGCTGCTCGGTGACGAAGCTCGGGTTGTCGATGGGGGAGAGGTGTCCGGCGCGCGGAATGCGGACCAGCTTCGCCCCGCCGATGGCAGCAGCGATGGCGGCCGCCTTGGCCGGCACCGTCGCGGTGTCCTCTTCGCCCACCATCACCAGCGTCGGGACGCGGATGTTCTTGAGCTCCTCCCCGATGCCCTGGCGCGCCAGGACGCCGTTGACGGCTCGGACGGCGCCGATGTGGTCCATGGCGTTGAAGCGGTCGCGCACCGTGCGGAGCTCGGCGGCGCGCGAAGGGTCGGCCCGCACCGTGACGCCGTGCATAATCTTCATCACCGGCCCGGCCACCAGCTTCGGCCCGAGCCAGCGCTCGATGAAGGTCAGCATCCGGTAGCGCGGCAGGTTCTCCGGCGGCTCGGGGTCCGCGGACGTGTCGAGGAGGACGAGCGAGCGGACCAGCTCCGGGTGCCGGGCAGCGGTGCGCATCCCGACCATCCCGCCCATGGAGAGCCCGACGAAGTGGACCGGTGGGACGCCCAGCGCGCGGATGAGTCCGGCGGCGTCCTCGGCCACGCTTTCCATGTCGTAGCCACCGGCGGGGACCTCGCTCTGACCCTGGCCGCGATGGTCATAGCTGATGCAGCGGAAGCGGCCGCGCAGCGACGGCACCTGCGCGTCCCACATCCGGCAGCTGTAGAGCAGCGAGTGGGAGAAGAGGACGGCGGGGCCCTGCCCCCCGGTGTCCTCGAAGTACAGCCGGGTGCCGTTGACGGGAATTTGTGGCATCAGGGCAGCTCGAAGGGAATGGCCCCCACCCGGGCTCCGGTGGCAACGCCCAGCAGTTCCCGCGCCCCCGATGGCAGAAAAATGACGTGGTCATCGAGGCGTGCCGTGGTGCGCACCGCGCGAAAGCGGTTCCGCACCGCATCGCGGTCCACCCCCACCAGCATCTCTTCGACGCCCTCCGAGCCGAGTGGCTCGGCAGCCAGTCGCGCGGTGCGGAAGCGCCGCACCAGGAGCACGTCCTGGGTCCGGGCCTCGAAATGGGGCCCGCCATCGAAGGGGTCGATGCGCTCCACGTACTTGAAGCCGATGCGCTCCAGCATGCGCTGCACACCCCTGGTCTGCGAGCCCACCTCCCCCACCACCTTCTGGGTGCGCTCGGGGAAGAGCGAGGCGTAGATGTCGCTCGAGGGAAAGAGCTCCTTGATGAACTCCTTGTTTTGACGGCTGAGGCGGTCGGCGTCGGTGTAGGTCAGCCCGGTGAATTTCTTTCCCACCGCCTCCCACAAGAGGCTGCGCCCATCGGGCATCAAGGGCGGCATCAGCTCGGCCAGTACGCGCTCACGAAACAACGTCCGGTGCATGGCCAGGAAGAGGAACCGGACGTAGGAGAGCTGCTTGCCCGGCTTCTCCGGCCCGGAGCGGTGCGGCGGGTCCACCACCAATCCGCCGATTTCGGTCGGCCCGGCGTAGTTGTAGGCGATGGAGAGCACCTTGTGCCGGAAGTGCCGGTCCAGGCTGGCGGAGTAGTGCTCGCGTTCGCTCACCTCGTAATAGGTGTGCGGAGCCTCCTTGGTGCCGTGCTGGGCGATGACCATGCTCGTGCCCACCACCTCCTCACTCTTCGCGTTCTCGAGCACGAAGAGGTACTCGCGCTCGAACGGGTCACGAATCTTCCCGGCGAAGCTGCGCACCGAGATGTCGATGAGCTGCTCGAGCGTCTCCTCGTCATTGGGGAGGTTGACGGTGTTGAGCACCGCCGCAAGACGCTTGAGGCTGGGCAGATCCGCCCTCTGGACGTCGCGCAAGAGGTACATGGCGTATGCGGGGAGGGCGCCGGCAACCTACCCCACGCCAGGACCGCCCCCAAACTCGAAACACCTCGGAAGACAGGGCCGCATGACGCTGTGCTGCCACCCGGGTGGGCGTCCAGTGAGGCGCGCCTGAGTGGCAACGTCCTTGAATGTGGAGCGGATGCGTCCTGGTCTGAAGAGACAGTCGGGGACGGGTGCGCCCGGGGAGGGCTCAACCAGCCGAGCGGCCCGCGTGCCTGAGGAGTAAAAGGCCATCTCCCTCTGAAGGAGGAGCGCTGCCATGCCTACCTACCTCGTCGCTGGAGCCTCGGGCCACACCGGCTCCGTCATCGCCCAGTCGCTGCTCGACCAGAAACAGAAAGTGCGCGTGCTGCTCCACGACGCAGCCAAAGGGGAGCGCTGGAAGAAGCGCGGCGCCGAGGTTGCGGTGGCCAGCGTCGAGGACCCGCACGGTCTGGCCAACGCCCTGCGTGGCACGGATGCGGCCTACCTCCTCGTGCCGCCTCCGCCGCCCACGGCCACCGGCGTCCTTCTTCGTTCGCGCCGCATCGTCGAGGCCTTCGTGCAGACGGTGGGTGGGAGTCACCTGAAGCACGTCGTGTTCCTCTCCTCGCTGGGCGCCCAGCACGAGAAGGGCACCGGCATCATCCAGGCGCTGCACGCTGCCGAGAAGGCGCTCTCGGCTCTCAAGATTCCCTTCACCTTTCTGCGCGCCGGTGCCTTCGTGGAGAACTGGGTGCCCTCGCTCCCGGCGGCCAAGGACGGCCAGCTCCCCACCTTCCTGCCAGCCGACTTGAAGTACCCCCAGGTGGCCACCCGAGACATCGGCCTGCTGGCCAGCGCCCTTCTCAGCGAGCATCCCAAGGCGCACCGGGTGGTGGAACTGGGCGGCCCCGTCGACGCCAGCCCGAACGACGTCGCCAGCGCGCTCGGCAAGCTGCTGGCCAGCGAGGTGAAGGTGGCGGCCCACCCGGTGGGGCAGATGGCTGCGGCGATGCAGGGTTTCGGCTTTTCCGCGGAGCTGGGCGGTCTCTTTCAGGAGATGATGGAAGGGATGATTGCTGGCCGGGTGGCCTTCGAGCATCCGGAGACAGTCCGAAAGGGCAAGGAGACGCTGGAGCAAACCCTTGGCGCACTCTTGAAACCCCTGTAGCGCCCAGGCATTGCCAGGGACTTCGAAGGACATGGGTTGAGTTCTGAAGTCACCGGCAACGCACACGGCATTTGGCGCGCCCAGCTTTCATGGCACTTGGTACCGTCCTTGCCCCACTCAGCCTGGCGGGAAGGGAGCATGCAATGGAAAGCGCAATTGATTTGGGGGCGGTCAAGACGCGCCAGCGGGCCGCATGGTCGACCGGCGACTACGCCGTGGTGGGGACCACGCTGCAGATTGTCGGGGAGAACCTGTGCGAGGCACTCGACCTCCGCGCTGGTGCAAGCGTCCTCGATGTCGCCGCTGGCAACGGCAACGCCACATTGGCTGCGGCTCGTCGTTGGTGTGAGGTGACATCGACGGACTACGTGCCAGCGCTCCTGGACTTGGGTAAAGAGCGCGCTCAAGCCGAGGGCCATTCCATCAAATTTCAAGAGGCCGACGCCGAAAATCTGCCGTTTCCCGACGGCTCCTTCGACGTGGTGATGTCGACATTCGGAGTGATGTTCACGCCCGACCAGGAAAAGGCGGCCGGCGAGCTGGCCCGAGTCTGCAGGGCGGGAGGGAAAATCGGCCTCGCCAATTGGACTCCGGGCAGTTTCGTCGGACAGCTCTTCAAGACGATTGGCAAGTACGTGCCACCGGCAGCAGGCACCAAGTCGGCAGCGCTGTGGGGGACGAAGGAGCGTCTCGAGGAGCTCTTTTCAAAAGCCGCGACACAGATTCGAACCACCCAGCGGGATTTCGTCTTTCGCTACCGTTCGCCCATGCACTGGCTCGAAGTCTTTCGCACCTACTACGGGCCGGTGAACAAGATCTTCGCCGCGCTGGACCCTGAAAAGCAGGCCGCCTTCACCGCCGACGTGCTCGGCCTGCTGGCCAAGGGCAATTGCTCCCACGACAGCACGCTCGTCCTACCGGCCGAATACCTTGAGGTCGTCATCGACAAGCGGTCCTAGCAGGCTGGTGAACCTCCCTCTCTCCGGATGCCAGCCCGAAACCCGGGAGGGCGCGCTGAAGAACGCTCAGCCCGGGCCAGCCCCAGGGCCACCCTGCTAGGGTGGCGTGCCACATGCCACGGACGAAAGCAGTCCTCATCGGAGGAACTGGCTACGGGGGCGCGGAGATTCTTCGCCGGCTGCTCTTTCATCCCCACGTCGAGGTCACCAGGGTCACCGCCGCGGACAACATCGGCAAGCGCGTCTCGGACGTTCACCTCAACCTGGCCGGCCTCACGGACCTCACCTTCCAGCAACTGTCCCCCCTGGAGGCGGTGGCCGGAGCCGACGTGGCCTTCCTGGCCATGCCCCACAAGACGACGGCCAAGGTGGTGCTGGAGCTCCTCGCCTCGGGGGTGCGGATTGTGGACCTCTCCGGCGACTTCCGTTTACGCGACCCTCAGGCCTACGAGCGCTATTACGGCGCGGCTCACCCCAAGCCTTCCACCCTCACCGAGGGACTCTTCACCTACGGTTTGCCCGAGCTCAACCGCGAGGCCATCCGCAAGGCCCGCTACCTGGCCAGCCCGGGCTGCTTCGCCACCACCATTGCCTTGGGCCTCTTGCCGCTGGCGCGCGGCTCGTTGCTCACCGGGTCCGTGCAGACGGTGGCCGCCACCGGGAGCAGCGGAAGCGGCGCCAACCCTCAACTCACCACGCACCACCCGCTGCGTGCGGGGAATTTGCGTACCTACAAGCCGCTCGAGCACCAGCATGTGCCAGAAATCCTCCAGACGCTGAGCGCCGCCGGGGCGACGGAGCTGAGCCTGGAATTCGTCCCCGTCTCGGCGCCCCTTCCGCGAGGGATATTTGCCACCTCCTTCGCCGAGGTCCCCGCGGCCACCAGCCTCGAGCACCTGCGCGCGCTGTGGGCCAGCACCTACCAGGACGAGCCCTTCGTCCGGGTGGTGGAGGCGCGACAGCCGGAGGTGGTGGCGGTCTCGGGAAGCAACTACGTCGAGACGGGCTTCGTCCTGGGTCCGGCCACCGGCCCCACCCGGCGGGTGGTGTGCTTCAGCGCCCTGGACAACTTGGTGAAGGGTGGGGCCGGGCAGGCCGTCCAGAGCTTCAACCTCATGATGGGCTTCGAGGAGACGCTCACCCTCAAGGAGCCGGGCCTGTGGCCTTGAAAGGGCTGGAGGCTTTCTCCGGCCGCTGGTTCGTGGTGAAGGTCGGCGGAGAGCTGGCCGCTGACCGCGCACTGCTCGCCGCCTCGGTGGGCGCCGCGGTGCGCGCCTTTCTCGACGCCGGAATTCGCGTGGCCGTGGTGCACGGCGCCGGGCCGCAGGCCAGCGAGCTGAGCCAGCGCCTCGGGCTCAAGACGCGACTCGTCGGTGGCCGGAGAATGACCGACCCGGCAACACTGGAGGTGATGAAGATGACGCTCGCCGGCCAGGTGTCGGTGGACGTCGCCGCCGCCTTCCGGCTGGCCGGAGTCCCGGCGCTGGGCACCACCGGCGTCTCGGCCGGCCTGGTGGATGCGGTGCGCCGGCCACCCAAGCCCGTCACCGGTGCGGGCCCGGAGCCGGTGGACATGGGCCTGGTGGGGGACGTGGTGGGCATCAGGACCGAGTTCTTCGAGCGGCTCGCCTCGGCCGGGCTGGTGCTGGTGTTGGGCTCGCTGGGAGGCGATGGGCAGGGCAACGTCTTCAACATCAATGCCGACACCGTGGCCACCAGGCTCGCCGCCGAGCTCAAGGCGGCGAAGCTCTTTCTCGTCTCCAACGTGCCGGGCGTGCTGCGCGACAAGGACGACCCCTCCACCCGCATGCCGCGGCTCACCCGGGCCGAGGCGGTGCAGGCCATCGCCATGGGCAGCATCGTCGGGGGGATGATTCCCAAGGTGGAGGAGAGCCTGGCGATGCTCGAGCAGGGCATCGAGGCCATCCACATTGTTGGTGTCGAGCCGGCCTCCGCCCTCCTCGAGGAGGCCCGTCAGGCCGGGAGCCGGGGGACGGCCTTCGTCCCCTGAGGCCGCGCTCGTCCGGGGGGGGGCTTCGGTGAAAAACCTGACAGGGGATGGGCCAGGACTAACGTTTCGGCGCCCGGGCCTCAACGAGGTCTCCGCCCGGGACGGGAGCCACATGCTGCGCATCGTCACCACCTTCCTCTTGCTCAGCATCCTCGGCATCGCCCTCTCCGGCGTGGCGGCCTTCGGCGCGTCGGCGGCCAGCGCCCAGGTGGCGCACTACGTCTCGGTGGACAGTGTGGCCTCGCTGAGCTGCGGCGCCACCGCCGAGTTCGCCGGCCAGAGCCGGGTCGCGGTGGGCGCCGCCGGTGGGACATCGCGGGTGGTCTACGGGTTTCTGGCCTGTGATGGGAGCGAGCGGCGGCTGGGGATGGACATCTTCGTCGTCCGTGCCGACGGGGGCTTCGAACTCACCGTGCGCGACCACGACAGCGGGGAGACGGTGGTGCGACGGCTTCGCCCGGCGCTTCCCTCGGACTTCGCGCTGTCCGGCCTCAAGCTGCGCTTCACCGTCGCCGAGCAGACCGACCCGTCCACCTGAAACGCCACCCGACACCTCCTCCACGGGGGGAAGGCCCGAATGATTGACCACCTCACGCTCACCGTCCGGGATGTGGAACGCAGCATTGCCTTCTACAACCGTGCGCTCTTGCCCCTCGGCTACGGCGTCACCATGCGCTTCGAGAATTTCGTGGGCCTGGGGACGAAGCAGAAACCTTTCTTCTGGCTCAAATCCGGGCCGACCCCCTCCCAGCCGATGCACCTGGCCTTCGTCGCCCCGTCGCGCGAGGCGGTGGACGCCTTCCATGCCGAGGCGCTGGCCGCGGGCGCGCACGACGACGGGCCGCCGGGGCTGAGGCCGCACTACCACTCGCACTACTACGGCGCCTTCGTCATCGACCCCGACGGTCACCCCATCGAGGCCGTCTGTCACGCGCCCGCCGGCGCCAAGCCCGCTGCCAAGCGCCAGGCCAAGAGCGCTGCCAAGCGCACCCCGAAGAAGCGCCGCGGCCGCTGAAGCTTCGCTGCAGTCCGACCTCCCTTTGCTTTTCACCGCCCAGGGACGTGGGCCTCGAGTTGCCTCTGGGCTGCCGTCATCTCCTCGAGGCCGCAGCCGGGCTTGGCCTTCTTGCGCGCCCGCTGCAGCGCCGGCAGCGTCTCCACGGCAGATAGCTCCGCGAGGCGGCGCGCGGCCGCTGCCCGGGACGGGCAGTCCTTCTGCTCGAGCCAGCCCGCGTAGAGGGTGGCCAGGGCCTGCGCGTCGAGCCGCCCCGAACCGTCCAGGTAGCGCAGCGCGCCCCAGGCGGCCTCCGTCGTCCCGCTGGCGGCCAGGGCCCGGAGCGCGGCCGTCAGCCGTGCGCGGTCGAGCCCTTCGAGCCAGTCCTTGCGAGCGGCCTCGCCCCGGCCGTGGACCAAGTCCTCCGCCACCCCGCTGAGGACGAGCGGGTCGAAGGCTTCGTCGGAAAGCTGTCCCATCTGGAGCGCGACTAGCTCCTGGTCATGGTCCTTGAGGGCGTGAAAGGCGGCGCCGCGCACAGCCTGGGCTTCGGGAGAAAGAGCTCCGCGGCTGGACTCGGAGAGCGTGAGGAGGGCCGTCTCGGGGTGGCCCGTCTGCACCTCGGTGCGGGCCTTGGCCAGCGCGCGCGGTGGCCCGAGGGACCAGAGGACGATGACCAGAAGCATGCCCAGTGCGGCGGCGGCCGCCCCCACGCGCAGGAGCCAGAAGCGGCGGTCGGCTCCGAGAAATGGCACCAGGAGCGCGGTGGCCTTTGTGCGCAGCTCGGGGAGCGTCCCCAGCACGGGCAGGGTGCGCTCCTCGAAGAGTTGCTGGGAGACGGAGGCGCGGGCCGCCGACGCGAACGGGGTGGGGAGGCGCGGTGGAGGGGGTGACTCGAGCGCGCGCACCAAGTCGTGGGCCGACTGGGGCCGGGCCTGGGGGTCCTTGGCCAGTAAACGCATCACCACCGCCGCGAGGCCCGGCTGGCTGGCCACCTGCGGCGCGAGTTGCAAGAGGGGGCGGGGAGAGGCGCTGACGTGCTGGACGAGGTAGTCGCGCGCGTTGGGGCCCTGGAAAGGCAGCTGTCCGCACAGCATCCGGTAGGCCAGCACCCCGAGGGAGTAGAGGTCGCTGCGAGCGTCGAGGGGGGCCCCCATGGCTTGTTCCGGAGAGAGGTACTCCGGCGTTCCGAGCACCACGCCCACCTGGCTCAGGCCACGCGCGTCGGGGTCCGGCTCCACCAGCCGGGCAATGCCGAAGTCCAGGAGCCGGGCCTGCTCTCCCCGGGCGCTCGGGGTGAGGACGACATTTTCGGGCTTCAAGTCGCGATGGATGATGCCCTTCTCGTGGATGGCGGCCAGTCCCTCCGCCAGTTGCACCAGCACGCGTCGGCCGCGCTCTGGGTCGAGCGGGCCCGCCTCCAGGGCCTGGAGCAGCGTTTCTCCCTCGGCCAGCTCCATCACCAGACAGGTGCCTTCCTGGGACTGCCCGAAGTCGATGACACGCACCACCGCCGGGTGCTCCACGGACGAGAGGAGCCGAGCCTCGCGCCGAAAGCGCTCGCTCATGCCGGGCTGCTGCCCCACCTCGCGCCGGAGCACCTTGAGGGCCACCTTGCGCCCGAGGCTCACCTGCTCGGCGAGGTACACCTCGCCCATGCCTCCGCCCCCCAGGTGCCCGAGCACCCGGAAGCGTTCGTCGAGGACGAGCGAGTTGAGGGGGAGCACGGGTTTAGCGGGTCCGCAGCCGTTGAGAATATCCGGCTTCACCAAACAGAAGGAGCCCCCCAGGCCCGGGGCTTGCTGCAAGCCGCGGAAATTTGGGCACCTCCCGACCGGGTGCTACCGTCCAGAGCCGCCGTCGGCACCGGGCCACCTCCTAGAAGGAGAGGGGCCCCAGCAAGCGCCGCCCGGGGACAGAAGACATGGCGGGCGAAGAAAAACGCGAGCCGGGAGTCGGCAAGTCCGCGGCCCCCGAGCTGCGGCTTCTGGACCGCCGCGCCTTTGTCGCCTTCCCGCCGCTCGACGTCGCAGAGGGCGTGCGCATCACGGACTTCGGGCTGCAGATTCCGGACGTCACCTTTCCCTTCAGCGTGACGGGCGGAGCCCTCCGGTACCAGAAGAAGACGCTCCAGTTCGGCTTTCTGGAGGTTTCGCTCGACGCCGAGCGGCTGCGCCGTGCCGTGCAGGAGGTGGCCGGCGGAGCGCTGGAACTGGAGGACGTCCAGCTCACCTTCCGCACCGGCTACCTGGAGGGGCAGGCACGCCTGAAGGGCCCCGCCGCTGCGCCGGCCACCTTCAAGGTGGCCTTCGACGCCCAGGGTGAGCGTCTTGGCGTGTACCTCTATGATGTGCGGCTCTACAGTTTCTCCCCCACCCCGGCGGCGGTGGTGCCGCTGCTGCTCTCCCGCTCGGCGCAGTCGGCACGCCTGCTGCCGGACGTGGAGCTCAGGGGCACCAGCGGTTTCTCGGCCCGCGTGCTGCCGGCGCTGGTGCAGGCGGCGGCCGTCACCCGCGGCTTCCGCGTCCCGTCGCTCGACGGCGCACGGCTCACCGGGCTCGACGTCTCCGCCACCGCGCTGCGCCTGCGTTTCGGCTCCACCGGGCTCCCGCCTCCGGCGCTGCTCGACGAGGAGCTCTTGCTGGCCCTGGAGGGCTCGCGCGCCTTTGCCGAAGCCGAGGCACTGCTCGCCGCCGGCCGGCTGGCGGACGCGCGGGACGCCTACCTGCGCGGCGCCGAACCCCAGGACGCCCACCCCTTCGCCCTGGAGCGCTTGCTCGGGCTGCTCGTCGCGGACCCCGGCGCCCACGAGTTCGCCCTCGACGTCGCCCAGGCGGTGGCTCGCCGCCGCCCCACCAGCGCTGCCCCGTTGTGGGTGGAGGCCGTGGTGCGCGAGCGGCGGGGGGAGTACGCCCGCTCCGCGGAGCGCTGGCTCGCCCTCTCGGCCCTGTCGCGCAAGCGGGGGGAGGACGCGGCGGCGGCGGCGGCAGCGGCTGCCGCGGCCCGGGTGGCCGAGGGCCACGCGCCGCAGATGGCCATTCGCGCGCTGCACGAGTTGCTCGGACTGCGGCCGGACCACCTTCCTTCGCTTCAGGCGCTGGCCCGTGCCGCCGACGCCTCTTCCGACAGGGCGGGCGCCATCCGCGCCTACCGGAGAATCTCCGCGCTTACCCGCGACCCGGCCGAGTCCGCCGAGGCCCACGTGCACCTGGCGCGTCTCTCGGTGGTGACGGAGGACGATGTCGCCGGGGCGCGTCTGCACTGCGAGGCGGCGCTTCGGCTCTCGCCGGACCACGCTGGAGCGCTGGAGCTGCTCGGTGAGCTGTGCCACCGCGCCGGGGAACACCTCCGGGCGCTGAAGGCCCTGGACCGGCTCCGCGACGTGGCCCTCGGCCGCCATGACTTGCAGCAGGTGGGACGGGCCAACCTGCTTGCCGGCCGGGTCTGGGAGGTGGGCCTCTCCAACCTGGACAACGCGCTGCTCCGCTACCGGGAGGCGGTGGCCCTCTTGCCGGGCGATCCGGAAGTGCTGGTGGCCACGGCCCACGCCGCCGAAGGGCTGGGACGGGTGGCGGAGGCCGTCACCGGGTACCTGCAGGGGATTGAGTTGGCCGGGGCTTCCCCGTCCGCCCCGGGCGTCCGCGCCGCCGTGTACCGCGCCCACCGGGCGCTGGCGGTGCTGGAACGTACGCGCCTGGGAAATGCGGGCAAGGCCCGCGGCCACCTCGAAGCAGCGCTCGGCCTCCTGCCGGAAGACAGAGACGTGCTCGAGGAGCTCATCCCCCTGTACCGCGCCCAGGGCGACGCGGAGCGACTCGCCGCCACCCTGGAGCAAGCAGCGCCGCTGGTGGCCGACGGCCCACGGCGCGCCGGTTACCTGGCCGAGGCCGGTGAGCTGCAGCGGATGCGGCTCGACAACCCGTCGGCCGCCGAGGCCAACCTCTCGCGGGCCCTCGACGTGGACGGCACCAACCGCGTCGCACTCGAGGGCATGCTGGCCATCGGCGAACAGCGCCGAGATGGGCCCCTCTTGTGCCGCTGCCTCAAGGCCCTCGCCGCGCAGGCGCGCGACCCGACCGAGCGGGTGCGCTACCTGCGTCGGCTGGCGGTAGCGGCCAAGGACCTGGCCAATGACTTGGCGCTTGCCACCGAAGCGCTGGCCGAGGTGCTTCGCCTCGAGCCGGACGACTTGGTGGCCTTGGGAGAATTGTGCGGGCTGCAGCGGCGGCGCGCGGACATGCCCGGGCTGGCAGCGGCGCTGGAGCAGCGCGCGCGTGTCGCCGAGGCGCAAGGGGACGTCAGGCTCGCGGCCGCGGCGTTGCGCGAGCTGGCGCAGGTCCTGGAGGCCAGGCTGGGGCGCATGGGCGAGGCGCTGGTGGCGCTGGAGAAGGCGGCGCGTCTTCAACCCGAGCCGTCCCTTCTCCTCGAGCTGGCCGAGCTCAGCCTGCGGGCCGAGCGCCCGGAGCACGCCCGGCGCGCCCTGGAGGACGTCCTGGCCAGCTTGCCGCGCTCGGCCTCGCCACAGGCGCGCGCCGAGGTGCGTGCCAAGCTGGGCCGCGCCTGTGAGTTGCTGGGGGACGACGCAGCGGCCCTGGTCAACTACGCCGAGGCGCTGCCCGAGCGCCCCACGGACGACGTGCTGGCCGAGCGCCTGGAGGCACTTTACGAGAAGCTTTCCAAGACGCGCGAGCTGGCCGAGCTGTGGGCCAGTCGTGCGCAGCAGCTGCTGTCCTCCGGCCGCTCCGAGGCCGCCGCCCCCTTGCTGTACAAGAGTGCGCGCGCCCTGCTGGCCGCCGGGCAGCGCGACTCGGCGCACCAGAAGCTGTACGCCGCGCTCGAGCTCCAGCCCCAGGGTCCACTCGCCGGACAGATGCTGGAAACGCTGGCCGAGCTCGAGCTCCAGTCCGGCAACCGGCCGGAGGCCGCGCAGCTCCTGGCGCGCCAGGCGGAGCGCGCCGGCGAGCCACGGGTGGCGGCCCGCCTCTTCCTCCGCGCCGCCGAGGTGAGCCCGGACCAGGGACGCGCCCTGGCCTTCCTGGACGCGGCGCTGAGGCAGGACCCCCAGCTTCTCCTGGCCCGGGTGCGCCGGGGCACGGCGCGCCAGGCCTCGGACGCGCGCGGCGCCCTGGAGGACTTCGAGACCGCCCTGACGCTGCTGCGGACGGACGCCGTGGGGTTACCGTCCCAGGAACGGGCCGGCCTCTTGCGAAGCGCGGCCACGGCGGCGCGTGCGGCCGAGGAGCCGGAGCTCGCCAGGCGCCACCTGGCGGCTTACACCGATGCCCACCCCGAGGACGTGGAGGCACAGCTCGAGCTGGCCACCCTGTACCGCGAGGCCGGCTCGCTCCAGGCGCTGCAGTCCCTCCTCGGCTCGCTCTGGCCGCGGCTGTCCGGCGCTCAGGCGCGCGACGCCGCGCGCGAGCTGGTGGCCCTCAGCGTGGAGATGCAGCGCCCGGCGGAGGCCGTGCCGGCTCTGCGCGAATTGCTGAGGAAGGACCCGCATGACGCCTGGGCGGCGGAGGCGCTGCTGGGACTTCTTCAGGGAGAGGCCCCGGCCCGCGAGGAAGCGCTCTCTCTTCGCTCGTTGCTGGCCGCCTCCACCGTGGGGACCGTGCGTGCCGCGCACCTCCTCGAGCGCGCCCATTTGCTGCGTGCCCTGGGACGTCCAGAGGAGGCGCGCGCCGAGTTGGTGCGCGCCGCCGCGGACGCCCGCGAGCCTGGGCCCCTCTGGAAAGAGGTGGCGGAGCTGGCGCGAGGCGACAAGGACGTCCCGGCGGAGCTCCACGCCTGGCGTGCGGCGGTCCAGGCCGCGCCCGGGCTTCGTGCCGAAGCGGCCCCCCGGCTTCTCTTCCTCGGCCGTTCGCTCCTCGAGGGCGGCGAGGCGAAGGAAGCGGCCTCCGCCTTTGCCGAGGCGGCACGCTCGGCGGTGGACGCAGCCACCCTCTGCCAGGCGTACCTCGGTGCGGCCGATGCGGCCATCGCCGCAGGAGACACCCCGTCCGCATCACGCGCCCTCCTGCAGGCGGCCGAGCAGGGGCCACCCGAGGCGCGCGTCCAGGCGCTCCTGCGGCGCGCCGAGCTGGCCGAGGCCAGCGCCGACACGGACGCTGCCTCGGACAGCCTGGAGCGCGTCCTCGTCCTCGAGCCCCACAACGCCACCGCCGGGGTGCGACTGCGGATGCTGCTCGAGCGCAGCGAGGACTGGGCGGGAGTGGCCGAGCTGCTCGCCGAGCGCGTGCCCCACGTTTCCAAGGCCGAGGCGGCGCGACTCTCCGCCGAGCTGGGGGTGCTGTACCTGGAGAAGCTGGGCCTCCCCGGGCCCGCCGAGGCGGCCCTGCGGCGTGCCGCGCAACTTGACCCGGCCCAGGCCAGTGTCCGAAGCCGGCTCGTCCGCCTCCTGGTGGACCGCGGCGCCTGGGAGGAAGCGGCCGAGACGGCGCGCCAGGCTGCCACCCTTCTGCCGGGCCCCGAGGCTGCTGCGCTTCTGCGCGAGGCGGCGGCGGCGGCGGCCCGTGCTGGTGCCGACGCCGAGGCGCTCGCGCTCCGCCGGCGTGCGCACCAGCTGGACATGGCCACCGGCGAGGAGCTGCGGGTGCTGGCCTTTGACCTCTACCGCGCTGGTGCAAGGACCGAGGCCCTCCCCCTCTTCTCCGCCGCCGCCCGGGCGGTCACCTTCGAGGACGCGCCGGACCGCGACGAGGAGCTGCTGCTCGCCCATGCCGACCTCCTCGGCGCGTCCGGTGACGCGCCGGCCGCCGAGGAAACGCTGCGCGGGTTGCTGCGCGAGCGGCCCTTGAGCACCGCGGCAGTGGAGCGCCTGGCGGACTTGCTCCGTGTCCGAAACCCCCGCGAGTCCATCGCCCTTCTGGCCAGCGCCCTGGAGGGCCGCGCCCCGAGCCTCCCGGTGGGAGAGATGTTTCTGGACCTGGCGCGTCGGGCCCGCAGCGAGCTGGCCGATGTTGCCTGGTCGGCCCGTCTCCTGGAACGGGCAGCCCAGTCCATGCCGGAGCCCCTGGCGGTGCGGCGGGCCCAGGCCGAGCTCTACCGCGAGACGGGACAGAGCGCCGAGCTGCTCCGGGCATTGAAGGCTCTCTCCGAGGAGGCCACTGCCGCCGGCGACACCAAGGCCTCCCTGGAAGCCCTGGACGAGCTGGCGAAGGTGGCGGCGGAGCTCGGTCGCGGAGACGAGGCCCTCGAGGTGCTGGGGGCGGTGCGCGACGGGCTCGAGCAGCTGGGCCAGAAGGAAGCGGCCGCCGACGCCGAGTTCCGCCGGGCCGAGCTCCTCCTGTCGGTGCGGAGGGATGGCCTCGGCGGCGAGGCGGCCCTGCGCCGCAGCTTCGCCCTTCACCCCAGAGTGCGCACCGCAGAACGCGGCGCGGAGCTCGCCGCGCGGCGGGAGGACGTCCGGGCCCAGGTGGACTGGCTGGAGCGCGGCGTCCCCTTGCACCAGCTGCCCATGGAGCGCGCCGACGCCCTGCTGGCCCTGGCGAACCTCCAGGAGAAGGCGCTCTCCGACGAGGCCCGTGCCGAGGTGCTTCTTCGAGACGCACTGGCCGAGGCCCCGGGCCACCTCGCCGCCGAGGGACGCCTGCTCGGGCTCCTCGAGAAGTCCGGCCGTACGGCGGACGTCGCGGCCTACCTCGAGTCCGCCGCCCGTGTCTCAAGGGATGCCGAAGCGAAGGTGGGGCTGCTGCTTCGCGCCGCGGAGGTGTACCGAAGCCGCCTCAGTAACCCCTCTGCCGCCGTCGACGCCCTGGCCGCGGCGCATGCACTCGTGCCCGGCAACGTCGCCTTGACGGGCGAGCTCGCGGACTTGCTCGTCGCCGCCGGCCGTCCAGCGGACGCGGCGCCCTACGACGCGCAGCTCTTGCGGAGTGACCCCTTCCGCGCCCCCTCGGCCAGCCGCCACCTGGCCTGGCTTTCATCCATGGGCGACGAGCGCGCCCTGGCGGCGCTGCAGCTGGCGCGCGCCGAGCGGCAGGCGGGCGCCGAGGCGGCCGCCAGTTACCTCGAGGCGGCCCGCGCCTACCGGAAGGCGGGCCTCTTGGGGGATGCCCTGGCCGCCGAGGACCGCGCCTTCGCCCACGCCCCGGACTCCGACGCGGCCTTCTCCGCCCGACGGGCCCGCGTCGGTGCTGACGCCCGGGCGCTTTCGGACTTGCTGGTACAGCGCGCCCGGGCCGTCCCTTCGGACGCGCCCGCCCTCCTGTCCGAGGCCGGGCAGCTGCTCGCCTCTGCGGGCGAGCCCCTGAAGGCGGCCGAAGTCTGGGACACGCTGCTCGGCCTGCGCCCGGAGGACGTGCCGGCCCTGCTGGCCCGGGCCGAGCTCGCCGCCGAGGCGGGCGGCCCACAGGCCGCTCAGCCCTATGACAGGCGGGTCCTCGCCGCCGGCGCGGATACGCTGAGCACTGCACAACGGCTTCGCCTGAAATTGCGACTTGGCCACGCCGCGCTGGCCCAGGGGGCGCTGCAGGACGCGGCCGAGGCGTTGGAGGAGGCGGTGGCGCTGGACCCGGACTCCGAGCGGGGCCGCCAGGCGCTCTCGCTGTTGGCCGAAGTCTACGAGCGCCGGCAGGATTCCGCGGGCGCCTTCCGCACCTCCTTGAGGCTGGCCCGCAGCGCCGGGCCCGGCGAGGCAGAGGCCCTCTACCGGCGCGCGGCAGGCCTCCTCGAGGAGCCGGCCCTGGCGCTGGAGGCGCTTCTGCCGCTCGCCGAGCTGCGGCCGGCCGACACGCAGGTGGTGGACCGCGCCATTTCCGGGCTCTTGTCGAGCGGACGCACCGAGGAGTTGCTGGCCCTCCTGGTGCGAGCCGCCCATGCCGTCGGTGGAACGCGTGCCGCGGACCTTCTCGTCGAGGCGGCCCGGGTGTCTTCGGCAAAAGGGGACGAGGAAGCGGCGCTCGGGCACCTCTCCTCGGCGGTGGCTGCCGCGCCTGGCCACCTCGCGGCCCTGGAGGCGCTCGCCTCCCTGCAGCGCTCTCGTGGCGACGCCTCCGGTTTGACCAGGACGCTGGAGTCCCTGGTGGCCCTCTTGCCTTCGGATGCCCGCGCCGCGGGGTTGCGCCTGGAGGCCGCACGCGCGGTCGCCGGCGAGGACGCCGCAGAACGGGTGCGGGCCTTGCTGCAGCCCCTGGTGGACGCGGGGCCCTCCGAGGCCTACGCCGAAGCGCTGGACCTCCTCGAGCCAGTGCTCTCCGGTGCGCCGTTGGCCCGCGCCTCGGCGCTCGCCGCCCGTGCCGAGTTTCAAGAGGGCAGCGCCCGCGCCGCGCTGTTGCTCGAGGCCGCGCAGGTGGCGAAGGGTGCCGGCGACATGGCGCGCGCGGCCCTCTATGCACGTGCCTCGGTGGGCGCCGAGGCCAGCCATGCCTCGCTGCTCCTGTTGGCCAACCTCATGCGGGACGGCGGGGAGATGGCCAAGGCCGCCGCCGCGCTGGTGCAAGCCGCACAACGGACGTCGGCCCCCGAGCGCGTCCGTCTGTTGCTCGAGGCAGCGGAGGCCTGGGAGGCAGCCGGGGACTCGCCCGAGGCCAGGGACGTGCTGCTGCGCCTGGCGGAAAGCAACCCCGAGGTGCTTCCGCCCGCGGACTGGGCAACCCGTCTTCTGCGCGTGGCAGCCCCGGATGCCGCCGCCCGCTACGGGTATGCGCCGCTGCTGGCCCAGGGAGCCTTCGCTCAGGCCCTGGCCGTGGCCGAAGCGCTCGGGGACAAGGCCCGCGTGCGCGAGGCTCTGTGGGGAGTGTCCACTGGCGCGGCTGAGCCGGCGGTGGTGCGAAGGCTTGCAGAGCTGGTGCTGGCCGAGGGGACACAGGACGAGCGGCTGCGCGCCGCGCGTCTTGGCGAGGCAGTGCGGGCCAAGGAGCTCGCCTCGGCCCTCTACCGGGCGGTGGTGCTGGCACCCTCGTCCAGCGACGAGCGGCGGACGGGGGAGGCAGGGCCAAGGGTGGAGGCCCTGGCCCGCCTGGTGGCGCTCGGCGAGGGCGACGCGGTTCTCTTCGAGGTGCTGGAGCGGCTCGAGCCCGACGCGCCCGCGGCCCTCGTCGAGGTGCTGGCCGACTATGCCCGGGGGCGCCGAGGTGCGGACCGCGAGCGGGCGCTGCGCACACTGGCCGCCCGTGTCCCGGCGCTCTCTGGCCCGCTCTGGCAGGAGCTCTTCCAGCGGGCCCGTGACGACAACCGGCTCGAGGAGGCGGCGCAAGCCCTGACGGGTTGGGCGGACGCGACGGGAGATGCGCCCCAGCGGGCCGCGCTGCATACGCAGCTCGGGGACCTCTTTCTGCACCTCGGCCAGCCGCAGCAGGCCGAGGCGGCCTACGTCCTGTCCGCTTCGGAGGACGCGACGTCTCCGGCGCCCCTTCAAAAGCTGCTCGCGCTGGCCTCGGCCGAGGAGACGCCGGAGCGCTACGTGGCGCTGGCTGAACAGCTGCAAGCGCTGGGAGGGCCCGCAGCCCTGAAGGATGTGCAGGGCCGGCTGGCCTCGGCCTACGTGCGGCTCGGCCGGTTGGAAGAAGCCTACCAGGCCCTGTCCGGGCTTATCGCCACGCCCGAGGTGCTAGAGCAGCGCGCCCGCCTTGCCGCTGCGCTCGGGCGCAGCGAGGAGTCCTTCGCCCTTCGCAGCCAGCTCGTCCATTCCCCCGCGGAGCGAGCGCACCTGGGGGTTGAGGCGCTCCAAGCAGGACTGCTGGAGCGAAGCGTCCAGTTGCTCAGCGGCGTCGAAGGAGCGGTGCCGCTCGCCTCGCGCCGAGAGGTTGCCGAGCGGCTGGCCATGCAGAATGCGGGTGCCCCCATTGCCGTCGCACTCTGGCCCGCGCTGCTCCAGGACGCGGGCCTCGACGCGGCTGGCTACCGGGCCTACGCCGAGGCGTTGAGGCGCACCGGGCGTCTGGAGGACGCGGCGCAGTTCGAGGACTTCGCACGCGCGGCCATGGGCGAGCTCCCGCTCTCCGAGGTACCCGCCAGCGTCACCCGCTTGGCGCGACCGCGCGCTGTCCTCACCCACCCCTTGCCA
>Ga0302314_10003431_pt1 | contig 29238 bp, 29 predicted proteins | sample III_Palsa_N2_3_FD_200533 | JGI IMG/M metagenome (GOLD analysis project Ga0302314, IMG submission 200533) | Peat permafrost microbial communities from Stordalen Mire near Abisko, Sweden - III_Palsa_N2_3 | ecosystem: Environmental > Terrestrial > Soil > Palsa > Peat permafrost | place: Sweden...
TAGCTCCCGACCGCGGGCTGCGAGCTGCTCGGTGAGGTTACGGCGCGAGCGGATGACCAGACCGACCGCCCACGGGCCGACCGTGAGGACCACGACGACCGGGTTGAACTGGACGGCGCTGAGCTGCAGGCCGGCTACCAGGATCGCCAGGGCGACCACCGAGCGCCGCAGGTCATCGGCGGCTCCCAGCGAATAGCCGAGCAAGGTAACCGGCACGAGGATCAGGCTGCCGGGAAAGGCCGCGGACGATCCCAGGGCGGCTACCGCCAGGCAGCCGCCGGTCACGGCAGCGGCCCACTGGGGATGGCTGCGCCGGATGATCACGCATCCGAAGACAACGAGACTGCAGGCCGTTTCCAGCAGGTTGTTCGCGCCGTGCAGCATGCCCCGGGCGAGCAGGTAAATGAGCAGGAACGCGCTCAGGCCCAGGGCCGCCAGCACGTCGGCGCGCCACCCGGCCGCGGTCCGCGAGATGCGGTCAGCGGGAGTACGCATGGCCGGGAGTCAGCGGGAGCCGGACTTGCGCCGCGCAATGCCGGGAACCGGTCTCGATCTGCAGCGACCCGCCGAGCAGCGCGACTCGTTCGCGGGCGACGGCGAACGCCGCCACCGCATCTGAGTGCCGGCTCGCGGGGCCGGTCACGTCCAGCTCGAGCGCGTCCGCACCGAAGCGGACCCGCACCTCGATCCGCGCCTCGGGCGCGTCCTGCATTGCGGTGAGCAGGTGCTCCACGGTCCGGTAGGCGGAAAGCTCCAGGCCAGCCGGCAACGCCCGTGGGCTGCCGGCAATGTGTAGTCGCGCATCGGCGCTGGTGGCACTCTCCAGCAGGCTGCCGAGCTGGGCGAGTACCGGCTGCGGCTCAGTCGGGCCTTCCTCCCGCAGGGTGCCCACCACGTCCCGCATCTGGGCCAGCGTCGCCCGGCCGCTGGTCTCCACGACCGCGAAGGCGCCCCGGGCTCCAGCCGGATCAGATGCGAGGAGGACGCGCCCGGCCGCGGCGGCGGCCGCCATCGCCGTGATCCGGTCACGCAGGAAATCGTCGAGATCGGTCGCGACGCGGGCGCGGTCCGCCGCCACCGCGAGCCGCGCGGTCTGCTCACGCTGGTCGCGAAGTTCCGCGATTCGCTCCCGCAGTGCCGCCGCCGCCAGGGCGCGGGACCGCGCCAGGCGCCCGGCCAGGCAGCACGCCGCGACGACTGGCAGCCCGGCGACCAGGAAGCCGGCGCCGAGCCTGGGGTCATACACCGCCTGCGTAGTCACCGCGCCGGCGCAGAATCCTTCGGCGACGGCCAGCTTCCGCCCGTCCAGCCGGGTACCCGCGAAGAACGCGATCGCGAACACAGCGGGCAGGCCGGGACCGCAGCGGATCATCGGCCCGATGACAAACTCGTTTGCTGCCGCGCCGACGGCCACCACGGCCGCCGCCGTGGCCGGAGCGCGCCGCTCCCATGCCACCGGCACCGTCATCGCCAGTACTGCGACCGCGGCGGCCGCACCCCGGTGCGGGCTGGCGACGCCGGACAGGCCGCTCACCACGACGACGGCATACAGGCTGAGGAAGGCCGCGAGCGTGACATCGCCCCAGCCGATTTCACGTGCTCGGCCGACTGGCCGCCACAACCAGCTCACCAGAGCGATCCCGGTCACGGCAGCTCCCTCCGCTGATGACTTATTGTCGCGCGGCCGGTCCGCTTCTGCTAGCCGCGAGGTTCACCGCCATGTCCGACGCTAACCGGGAACTACGGCGCGGGCGTCCGTCGGCAGGACGAAGTCCCGATCCAGGCATCAGCCTGGAGACGGATGATGATCACAGCGCCCCGGGCTACGATGGCCAGTGGCCGAACTGCGGAAGGCGAGCCGTGCCGTGACCAGCGCATCCACCTCACCAAGCCGTCCCGGCCGCGACCCCATCTCTGTCGTCGTCGCCGATGACCAGCGCCTGGTGCGGGCTGGCTTCCGCGTCATTCTGGCTGGTGAGCCCGACATCCGGGTCATTGGCGAGGCTGCCGACGGCCTGGAGGCGGTCGACCTGGTGCGGGCCCTGGAGCCGGCTGTCGTGCTGATGGATATCCGGATGCCGAACATGGACGGCCTCACCGCAGCCCAGCAGATCCTGGGCAGCTGCGACAGCCGGGTACTGATCCTCACGACCTTCGACGCCGATGAGTATGTCTATGAAGCGCTGCGGATGGGCGCGAGCGGGTTCCTGCTCAAGGATGCGCCGCCCGACCAGTTGATCGGCGCGGTCCGGTGCATCGCAGCCGGCGACGCGCTGATCGACCCGTCGATCACCAGGCGGCTGATCGGCCGGTTCGCGCAGGCGGTCCGGCCCGCCGCCCTGCTGCCTCCGCGGCTGAGGGACCTGACGCAGCGGGAGCTTGACGTGCTGCGGCTGGTCGCGCGCGGCCTCGCCAACCACGAGATCGCCGCGGAACTGGTCGTCGAGGAGAGCACCGTCAAGACGCATGTGAGCAGGATCTTGATGAAGCTCGCACTCCGGGACCGGGTGCAGGCCGTGGTCGTCGCCTACGAGTCCGGATTCGTCGTGCCCGATAACCCGGCGGGCCGCTCTTAATAACGTCGTAGTACCTGGGACCGACGAGCGGTTGGCAAGATCCCCCGTCAGCCGGACCACGGCCCGGCTGTCATTCCTTAGCGTTCGAAGTGCCGAATCACGGCTGTGGCCCGATGGGCCACCGAACACATGGAGATAGTGGTGAATGGTCGACAGCAAAAGGTAGCTGGCTGCGCGGGGATCTTGTTCGTGGTGCTGTTCGCGGCCGGGATCGTCCTTTCTGGCAACTCGCCTGCCCTCAATGCCAGCCCGGCAAAGATCACCCAGTATTACCAGAACCACCATGCCGGGATCCTGGTGTCCGAACTGCTTATCAACCTGGCCTCTGTCGTGTTCCTGTGGTTCCTCGGCGGCCTGCACGCCAACCTTCGCCAACGCGATGAGCACGGTTTCCTCGCCCCAGTTGTCCTCGCTGCGGGAGCCGCCACCGTGGCAGTGGGGATGATGAGTGATCTCGCCGGCACGGTCGCCGGCTTGCTGGCCGCCGAGCACAGTCTGACGGATCCCTCGTTGACGCGGGCACTGCTCGACATCAACACCGGCGCCCACTTGGTTTTCTTCCCGCTGGCGGTCCTGACGGCGACCCTTGCCGTCGCTATCCGCCAAGGTGCGGCAGGCGCCCGCTGGGTGGGCTGGCTGAGCGCCCTGAGCAGCGCCGCCTGCCTGGTCAGCGCCGTAATCGGCAGCCTCGACGCCAGCAGCATGGTGCCACCCCTCGGTTTGCTCGGCTTCTTCATTACCGTCGCAGCCCTGAGTATCGGCATGCTCCGCGACCGTGAGGCAGCGCCGGCGGCCGGGCTCGCCGGCCAGCCGGCGACAGCCGGGCAGCAGTAGCCCGCCCGGACCGTTTACCGGGTCGCTATGATCGCGCGGGAGCCGGGGACGTGTACTGCGCGGTGGCGAGAACGCCGTGGGCCGGCGTGCCCTCAGGCTGCCGCCATTTGTTCCTCACGCCAGGTCGCGCAGGTAGGCGTGTGCGCGCTCGGTGCTGACCTGCCAGATTTTCACCGCCCCGCTGGGCTGGAAGCCAAGCTGCCGGTTGATGGAGAGCATCGCGTCGTTGCTTGCGGCGTTGCCGGTCACCACCCAGCGGGCGGCGGGAAGTTCATCCAGGACCTGCTGGGTTATCGCCGCCTTGAGCCACTTGCCCAGGGCGCGGCCCCGGTGCGCTGGCGCCACCCCGGTGCTGCCGACATGGACTCGCTCCGGAACGGCGGAGTCGACCATGACGTCGGAGAGCCCGACGATATCGCCGGAGGCGTCATCGACGGCATAACAGGCCCACCGCTCCAAGCCCACCGCCGCGAAGGAGCGCTCGTCCTCCCGCAGCTGCTCCGGCGTCATGGTGAAGTCGCCAACCTGAAGGTCGTCCCTGGGGGCGGTGTTGAGGATCTGGAGCGCCGCGATCGCGCCCGGCACGAACCGGTCAGGCGTGGCTCCCTTGATGAACTCCAGGCGATATCCGGGAGCCCGCCCCGGCCCGGCTTCCGCCCAGGAACGGACCAGGTCCCGGTCGACAGCACGCAGGTCAAGCCGGTTCTCGATGATGACCTGGCCGAGTCCGGCCCCGATCCGCCGGGCAAACGCCTCCCCGGCGGGCACAGTCTCCCGCGTCGAGCCGATCAGCAGGTTCCGGCCAAAGCGCCCGGCGACCGCGAGGGCACTGCCAAGCAGCGCCTGCCCGGTCCCGGCGCGGCGGTAATCGGGCAGCACGCCCATGCCGACGTAGGCGACGTGGCGGACTCCGTCCCTGTCGTGGACGGTCGCGTCGGCGAAGCCGGCGACCCGGCCCGAGCCGTCCCTGGCCACGATCGTGGCGCCGTTCACGGCCGCGGGAAGGTGGCGGGCGGCAGCCAGCACCCGCTCTACCGGCCACCGCGGCTCGTCCGGGGCAGCCTCCGCGTGCAGCGGCCCGGCCGCACCGTACAGCTCCCGGATCAGCTCCTCCGGCTTGTCCCGCAGATCGACGCTCTCCAGCACCACCTTGCTCGCCGTCATGGCCTTCGCGTCCCTCCTGCGGGGCGCCTGCCACGAGCCCCGTTCCGCCTATTGTCCGCCCGGGCTGGCCAGCCACTCGGTGACGGTGCCGACCTAGCGGGCGGGGTCGTTCTCGTGCATCGAGTGCGACATCTGCGGCAACGACCGGCAGGTGACGGCGTTGCCAGCCGCCTCGACCAGACCGAAAGCGGCCGGGCCGCCGCGGCCTTCCCCTGCCCGGCACGCCCGGCACCCGCCCCCGGCGACTGATCGCCGCAGTGGCGAGTCCGCGCGCCCTGGATGATGGCATCCTGGCTGTCAGGAGTCGGGCGGAGGCTGAGGCGAATGCGCATCACCGGCATCAGGGAACAGCCGATCGGCATCTCCCGCTACCGCGACCCGCGCATCCCGTCCGGCGGCCTCACTACCAGCCTGGTGGCCGTGCTCACCGACGTGGTCCGGGCCGGTCAGCCGGTGACCGGCTACGGCTTCGCCTCGGTCGGGCGCTACGCCCAGAGCGGGCTGATCAGGGACCGCTTCGCACCCCGCCTGCTGCAGGCAGCCGCGCCGGACATCACCACCAGCGACGGCGCCAACCTCGACCCCTTCCGGGCCTGGACCGTCATGATGACCGGCGAGAAACCCGGCGGCCACGGCGAACGCTGTGTCGCGGTCGGCGCCCTCGATATGGCCTTGTGGGACGCCGCGGCCAAGGTCGCCGGGCTGCCGCTGCATCAGTTCCTGGCCGGCCAGCTCGGCCACCAGGCCACGGCCGCGCCGGTCACCGTCTACGCCAGCGGCGGATACCGGTACCCGGACCACGACATCGCCGCGCTGTCGCAGGAGATACGGCACTTCACCGGTCTCGGCTTCACCCACGCGAAGATCAAGATCGGCGGCACCGCCCTGGACCAGGATCTGCGGCGCATCGAGGCGGCCGCCGCGCCGCTGGCCGGCTACGGGCAGCTAGCCGTCGACGCGATGAACACGTACCGCCTCAGCCAGGCGCTGACCGCCGCCGCGGCTCTCGCCGACTTCGGGCTGTGGTGGTTCGAGGACATCTGCGACCCGCTTGATTTCGCCACCCACGCGGCTGTCGCCGCTGGCTACGCCCCGCCGATCGCGGCCGGCGAGGCACTGTTCTCCGTGGCCGAGGCGGCGCTGCTCGACCAGTACGCGGGCCTGCGGCGCGCCCGCGACATCCTGCTGTTCGATCCCGTGCACTGCTACGGCCTGCCCGGCTACCTGCGGATCATCGACACGCTGACGGCGGCCGGGTGGCCCCGGCGCGCTTTCTGGCCACACGGTGGCCACCTGTTCAGCCTGCACCTGGTCGCGGCCCTCGGCCTCGGCGGCGCCGAGATCACCCCGCTGGCCTTCCATCCGTTTCATGGTCCGCCGCCCGCCCTGCCGGTCGAGGCCGGCCGGGTCTGTTTGCCCGATGTTCCCGGCATCGGCTTCGAATTGCACAACGACGCCTGGCAGGCCTTCCGGTCCCTCAGCCGATGACCTGCGCGGTGGCGAGGACGCCGCGGGCCGGCGTGCCGTCAGGCAGCCGCCAGGTCGCGGAAAGGCACGGGCGTCCTGCCCCGTCGCCCTCGTCGGTGGTGCTGCCGTCCGGCGGTAGGGTCCGGTGCACCCGCACTGTCAGCCGGCCCTCGGTGCCGTCTGCCGCGGCGGTCTCGATCCGCAGGTCGGTGCCCGCCCGGCCGCTCGCGGCGACGGCCGCCCCCGCCACCCGGAGGGAGCCAAGGGTCACCGGCGTCCCCGTCACTGTCGGGTCCGGCGTATTGCTGAGGCTCTGTGCCTGCGGCTCGGCCTCGCCTTGGATCAGCGCGACCAGTTGCGCGACCAGGACGGGGTCGCCGGTCCCGTCATAGATCCAGCGGCGGCCGAGCACCCCGTGCTCGGATATGCCGATCAAGCTCGCTTCGGCTCCGGGGAGCGGGGAGCTCCGGTAGGTCAGCGGCACCTGGTAAGTGGCGGCGCCGTCGCCCGATCGATCCGTCACCAGCATGAACTCGATTCCGACCTCGCCGTCGGGATCATCGAGCCGGAACCCGCCCGCTTTCGCGAGCTCCGGCGTGCGTCCCGGCCCGGCGTACCAGGGCTGAGCCGGCATCCAGCCCGCCAGCAGCTCCAGCTTTCCCGGGACCAGCGTGGTCTTGTGAATGATGGCCATCCGCCGACCATAGCGGAGGGCGATAAAACCCGTTGCCCGGCCTGGCCGGGCGCGTTAGTCTCGCCAGACCGCCGCGCGGCGCGGCGAGCCCAGTCGGAAAGGAGGCGCGATGTCCGCTCATCATCAGGCGCCTCCGGAGACTCGCCGATAGCAGTCCCGGTCGTGCCTCTGCTCATCAGAGGAATGGCATGACTTCACATTCAGCTTCACAGCCGGTATCTGCTTCACAGTCAGCATCAGCTTCTCAGTCGATCCAGGCCGGCCGGGCAGATGACGTCCCGTCCAGCTGGGACGAGCGCACCATGCTGACAACGTTCCTGGACTACACCCGCGACACCGTGCATGCCAAGTGCGCAGGCCTGTCTGATGCGGACGCTCGCCGGGCGCCATTGCCGGGCTCGCCGCTGATGACGATTTCCGGCCTGGTCAGTCACCTGCGCTGGGTCGAGATTTCCTGGATCGAGGGCAAGCTGCTCGGCAACCCGATCGACGCACCGTGGACCGACGACGATTCCGATCGCGAGTTCCGGATCGCGGTCGAGGTGCCGCTCACTCAGTTGCTGGCGCAGTACCGGGCTACCTGCGCCCGGCACCGCGACCTGCTGGCGGCGTTCGACCTGGATACCCCGTCGAGGGGCGCCCTGGGGTGGCGGGCTGAGCCGGTCACGCTCCGTTGGGTCCTCTTCCACCTGACCGAGGAGACTGCCCGCCACAACGGCCACATCGACATCCTCCGGGAACTCGCCGACGGCGTACGCGGAAGATAGCTACTCCGGTCTCGCGAACAAGAGCGGCGGAGGGGTCACTCGAGTCGGTGGCCCCTCCGCGCCGCCGCTGCGCCCGCGCCCGCTAGCGTCGGCGCGCCCGCAGCGACGCGAGGAACAATCACATCCGGCGATGACATCGAGCTACCGTACCCAGCCGGCTCAGCTCCGGGCCGTTGGTTATCGTGCGCCCAGGCTGCCCAGCCACTCGCTGACGGTGCCGACGTAGCTGGCGGGGTCGTTCTCGTGCATCGAGTGCGGCATCTCCGGGAACGAGCGGTAGGTGACGGCGTTGCCCGCCGCCTCGACCAGCTGGCGGACCCGGGCGGCCTGCAGGTCGGAGATCGCGCCGATGAGCTGGCCGGTGTCCGGGTCGACGTGACGGAAGTGGTGGGTAAACAGGACCGGCACCTTCACGTGCCGCAGCATGATGTCATGGTCGCAGGTAAGCGTGGCGCGGCCGCTGACGAAGGCGTCGCCCCATTCCGGGTCGTACTCACGCAGGTTCTGCGGCAGACCGCCGGCCATTTCCCTTTTCGCCGGCCCGGCCATCTGCCGCACGGCGGCGGCCATCCAGGGGGGCAGCTCGGTGCCCATCGCCCGCTGCATCCCGGCCACGTCGCCGATGCTCCACTGCGGGCCCAGCCACTTGTGCCAGAGGGTGAACATCGGGCCGATGCCCTGCCTGATGGACTGGCCGACAGCGGGGTTGACCTGCGATGAGAACAGTGGCGGGTCCTCGTAGATCGCCGCTGTTACCTGCCCGGGGGCGGCGAACGCCGACAGCCAGGCGGCGATGGTGCCGCCGGATGACAGGCCGCTGACGATGGCCGGCCGGCCGATGACCCGGTCGATGAACCGGACCAGGTCGCCGCCAAAGATGTCGAGGCAGTACCGCCCCGGAGTCCAGGTTGACCGGCCCTGGCCCCGCAGGTCCACCGCGTACACCTGGTAGCGGTCGGCGAGCAGGCCCATGGCCGCCTCATACCCCCACCATGACTCGCCCTGAGCGGGGATAAGCAGGATCGCCGGATGGTCGGGACTGCCGGCGGTGGCGTAGTTGAGCCGGACCTCGCCCAGGTCGACCAGCTGCTCTTCGAAGCCGTGCGGCACGAACAGCTCGGGGTGATCGGAAGCTTCCAGGTAGGGCATCGTTGCGCTCCTTGTTCTCAGGGATGCGGGCTTCTCAGGGCTGCAGGTCGTTAGCAGGTCAGGCGGCGGCTGGCAGCAGGCCGACGCCGGTCAGCGCCGCCGTCGCCGCCCACAGCTGGCGGGCGGTCTCGACGTCAAGGCCACGCTTGCCAGGCCGGCGGACGACGGGATACCCCTTGATACTGCCGAGCCCGTCGGGGCCGACGTAGGCGTTGCCTGCGACCTCCTGGGTGGCGGCGTAGAGGACGGGCAGCGCGCCGCGTTCGGCGTCGTTGAGCAGGAAGCGCAGCCGGTTGATCCGGTTGGCGGGGGAGTGGGCGGCCAGCGCGGTGGTGGCGATCCCGGGGTGCGCGAGCACCGAGCGGACACCGCTGCCCGCGGCCGTCAGCCGCCGCTGCAGCTCCAGCGAGAACAGCACGACCGCCAGCTTGGAGTCACAGTAAGCCTGCATCGGATCGTAGGGACGGGCGCGCCAGTCCAGGTCGGCCAGGTCGAGCCGGGCCCGGCGGTGCAGCTGGCTGGCCACGCTCACCACCCGGCCGGTAATCCGGGGGGCGAGCAGGTTGGTGAGCACGAACGGCCCGAAGTAGTTGGTGGCGGTCTGCCGGTCGAAACCGTCCGCCGTCCGCGCGGCGGGGATGTCCATCACCCCGGCGTTGTTGATCAGCACGTCCACGCTGCCGTCGAGACCATCGGCGAACGCCCGGATCGAGCTGAGATCGGACACGTCGAGCTGGCGGACCGCGACCGCCCCGGCCACGCCGGCCAGCGCCGACCGGGCCTTGGCCGGGTCCCGCACGGCGGCGACCACGGTCGCCCCGGCCCTCGCCAGCTCGCGGGCGCTGATCAGCCCGATGCCGCTGCTCGCCCCGGTGATGACCACGGTCCGCCCGTCCATCCGGGGAAGATCCGCACTCGTCCACTTTGGCATCGCTGGCTCCTTCCGGTTGGCAGGTCACTGACTGTGGCCCGTCATGCCTCAGAATGAACGAAGGCGGCTGACACGTGAAGGCACGATCGATCCACTGACAATCCGTCCATGGATGTCGGCCCGGCGATCGTCCATGATCGACAGTGTCGGCTAGTGGCTACCAGTGTTTCGGAGAGGAGCTGCCGGTGAGCCCGGTTGCGGCCAAGGCCGAGCTCGGCGCGTTCCTCCGGGCCCGCCGCGATGCGCTCCGACCGGAAGACGTCGGGCTGCGGCGCGGCCCGCACCGCCGGGCCGGCGGCCTGCGCCGCGAGGAGGTCGCCGAACTGTGCGCGATCTCGGTCGACTACGTCGGACGGCTGGAACGTGGCGGCGGACCGTGGCCGTCCAGCGAGGTGCTGGCCGCGCTCGCCCGCGGCTTGCGCCTCACCAGCGCCGAACGCGACCACCTGTTCTCGCTGTGCGGCCGGGCCGCCCCGCTCAGCCCGGCGGCCGAGCATATCGACGCCGGCATCCAGCGGATCCTCGACCGGCTCGAGGACACCCCGGCCCAGGTGATGGGCCAGGCTGGCATCACCCTGCGGCAAACTCCGGCTGCGGTCGCCCTGCTCGGCGACGAGACCGCCTACCGCGGACTGGCCCGCAGCGGCGCCTACCGCTGGTTCACCGACCCGGCCAGCCGGGACCTTTACCCGGAGCGCGACCAGGAGGAAAACTCCCGGGTCCGGGCGTCAATGCTGCGCGAAGGCGTCACCCGGTACGGCGACCGCTCGTTCAGTGCCCAGGTGGTGACCGCCCTGCTCGGCCACAGCGACGAATTCCGCGAACTGTGGCACCGCAACGAGGTGGGGCTGCGCTTCCCGGCCGAGAAGCACTTCGACCACCCGGAGGTCGGTGCGCTCGATCTCTACTGCCAGACGCTCATCGACGCCGACTGCGGGCAGGTCCTGCTGGTATTCACCGCCGCACCCGGCTCGGACAGTTACGACCGGCTGGCCCTGCTCAGCGTGGTGGGCCGCCAGCTGCTTGATGACCGGACCCGGTAGGCAGCGCCCGCCCGCGTTCGGGCATCCGGCGCCGGGATCGGCGGACGCCAGCGGCGCGGCCGCGGCTACAGGCCCTGCCAGCCGGGCTTGGCCGCGTACACCTCGCGGTAGTAGCCGAGCCGCTCCAGGCGGGCCGCCGCGGGCGGGTCGAGCAGCACCGTGACGTGCGGGTGCAGTTGCAGCACCGAGGCCGGGCAGGAGGCCGACACCGGTCCTTCGACGGCGGCGGCGACCGCGGCCGCCTTGCCTTCGTCGGTGGCGATCAGCAGCAGGTGGCGGGCCTGCAGGATCGTGCCAAGCCCTTGCGTCAGCACGTGGGTCGGCACTTGCCCGGCCGAGCCGAAGAAGCGCGCGTTGTCCTTCTGCGTCTGGGCGGTCAGGGTCTTGATCCGGGTGCGGCTGGCGAGTGAGGAACCGGGCTCGTTGAAGGCCAGGTGGCCGTCGGAGCCGATGCCAAGCAACTGCAGGTCGATACCGCCCGCCGCGGTGATCAGCGCTTCGTAGCGCTCGCCCGCGGTGGGCAGCCGGTCAGCGCTCGGGTCGGGCCCGTTGACCCGGTCCGGGCTGATGCCCAGGCCGTCGGTCAGCTCGCGGGCGATGGTGGCCCGGTAGCTCTGCTCGTGCCCGGCCGGCAGCCCGACGTACTCGTCGAGGTTGAAGCAGGTCACGGCGGCATAGGACGGGCCGGTGCCGGCCCGGTGGCGGCGGATCAGCTCCTGGTACGTCGGCAACGGGGTCGACCCGGTGGCTAGTCCGAGCACGGCCGCCTGCTTGCGGCGCACGACCGCGTCGAAGACGTCCGCCGCGACCGCGGCGATCTCGCCGGCCGACCCGAGCGGCACGACCTCCATCAGTCACGTCCCTTCACAGTGCGTTCCCCGATCGTCGTGCGTCCCCGGTCATCGTGCGTCCCAGATCATCGCGGCGCCGATGGCGCCCACCGGTACCCCGGCCGGGACCAGCCGGACCCGGGCGGCCAGGTCGAGGGCGGCCAGGAACGATGAGCTGGCCGCCTGGGCCCGCAGCGCCGCGGTAACGGCGGCCAGCAGCGGTTCCCCCACGTCGGTGATGCCGCCGCCGATGATGATCGCGGCCGGGTCGACCGCCAGGCCGATCATCCGGACCGCGTCGGCCACCCACGTGGCGTAGCGGCCACGAACCGCGGCCGCGGCCAGGTCGCCCGCGGCCGCGGCCGCGAACAGGGCCGCCGCCGGGGACAACATGCCGTCGCCGGGCCAGGCGGTGTTCAGTGCGGAGGCGGCGGCGCTGAGTTCCAGGCAGCCGCGCTGCCCGCAGGAACAGAGCTGGCCGTCGGGATTGACCGGGACATGCCCGATCTCCCCGGCGGCGCCGGCGGCGCCCCGGCGCAGCGTTCCGTCCAGGACGAAGCCGGCCGCCAGGCCGGTCCCGATGCTGAGGTAGCCGAGGTCGTCAGTTCCGGTGAGCACGTGCGCCCCCCAGGTGGCCGCCCGGACGTCGTTCTCGACCAGCACGGCGGCCCCGGTGCGCTCCGCCAGCAGGTCGGCGATCGGCAGCCAGTCACCGCCGAGGCGAAGGTTGACCGCGTGGCTCACCGCGCCGCGGTCACGGTCCACGATCCCGGGGAACCCCACGCCGACCTGCGCTGGCAAGGCACCGTCGAGGGCCGCCGACAGCCGCTCGAGCACGGTCGCGGCCGAAGTGACGACGCCGTCTGCCCCCGGCACGGTGCTCGCCCGGGTCTGGGCCAGCACGGCGCCGTCGGCGGCCACCACCACACCAAGCACCTTGGTCCCGCCGATGTCGAGGCCGACCCGCAGGCCGGCGCTCATGACACCCCCAGTTCACCGGAGAGCACCAGCACCGCCGCGCCAAGGAGGACCAGGTCGTCGCCGAGGGCCGAGGTGCGCACGACCAGCCCGTCCGACAAGGTATCCATCACCCGCGCGCGCACTGTCTTGTCGACCGATTCGCGCAGTTCGCCGTCAAGCAGGTCCGGCGGTCCCGCCAGGACGATCTCGCTCAGGTTGAGCGCGCCGACCACCGGCGCCAGCACCTCGCCCAAGATGACCCCGACCTCGGCGAGCGAACGGTCACCGCGGCGCAGGTGCGGGACGGCCAGCACCGTCTCCAGGCACCCGGTCCGCCCGCAGGCACAGGGCCGGCCGGCCGGGTCCACGACGACGTGGCCGATCTCGCCCGAGGCCGAGTTGTGCCCCTCGACGAGCGCGCCGCCGACCACGAGGCCGGCGCCGACGCCGGCCCCGACCCGCAGCAGCATCAGGTCGGCCGCCGCCGTCTTGCCGAACGTGTGCTCACCAAGGACGGCGGTTTTGGCGTCGTTGGCGACGTAGACCGGGACACCGAGTGCGCCGCGCAGGATGCCGGTGAGGTCGAGGCCGGCCCAGCCGAGGTTGGGCGCGTTGAGTACCACGCCGTTTCCGTCGACCACGCCCGGCGAGCCGACACCGACGCCGAGCAGCGGCCGGTCGGTGGCCGCGCGCAGCTGCTGCGCGAGGCGGATGGCGAGGCGGACCGCCTCCTCGCCCCTGGCGCCGCCGCGAGGCAGTTCAGCGCGCGCCTTGACCTGGCCGAACAGGTCAAGTACGGCGCCGATCATCCGGTCGCCGGGCAGGTTGAGCGCCACGATGTGGTTGGCGTCGGCGAGCAGGCCGACCAGCGTCGGCGGCTTGCCGACCCGGGACGCGGCCGGCGCGCCCAGCTCGCCGAGCAGGCCCTCGTCGATGAGCCCGCCGACCAGGTCAGAGACGGTTACCCGGGTCAGCCCGGTGGCCCGGGCGAGGTCGGCCCGGGAGGCGGGACCGTCCGCGAACAGCTGCTGCAGGATCAGCGCCCGGTGGTGGCGCTTGGTGTCCGGTCCGAGCAGCTTGCCGATCGGGCGCAGCGGGCGGCGACGGACGCTGCCAGTGTTCACTTGACCGCTCCCGCGGTCAGGCCGCCCACCACACGCCGTTCGATAAAGTCGAACAGGATGGTAGGGGCGGCAGCGCAAGCGAGCGCGACGCCGCCGGCGATGCGGCTCGTGCGCTTCTTGTTCATCAAGTCTCTTCTCTGGACAGTTAACTGGCGGCCAGACTGCGACTGCCCGAGGGAACCATTTTGTTAGTTGACCGTACTTACATATTTTGGTCAAGGGGTTAAAGGCACCTTGACCGGAACGTAACAAGTTCACCCGGGCGCAATGACCAGCTGTCCGGCATCCTCTGCCGTGGGTGCCGGAACCGCGCGAGGCGGCCTCAGCGGTACGCGTCCTCGTCGATAACCTGCCGCACCCGGGCTAGCGTTGGGCGCAGGCTGGGCAGCTCAGTGGAGCCGAGGGCGAGCCGGACTGCCTGCGGCGCGGGCGCCGAGACCGCGTACGGTTCGGCGGTCGCGACCGAGATGTGGTCGCGGGCCAACGACGCCGCTATCCGGTCGGCGCGGGCTTCCTCCGGCAGTGGCAGCCAGACGAAGTAGGACGAGGGATGGCTGACCTGCGGCAGGCCCGCTAGCACTTCGCGGGCGATCGCCTGCCGCACTCTGGCGTCGTCGCGTTTGCCGGCCTCGAGGCGGCCGACCGTGCCGTCTTCGAGCCAGCGGCAGGCGATGGCGGTCGTGATCGCGGGGGCGTTCCAGGTGGTGACCCGGATCGCCCGTTCGATGGCGGGCACGAGTGGTGCCGGCGCCGCGACGAAACCGACCCGCAGGCCGGTCGCGACGCTCTTCGACAGCCCGGACACGTAGACGGTGACATCCGGTGCGAGCGCCGCCAGCGGCGGCGGCGGCTCGTCGGCCAGGTAGGCGTAGGCGGCGTCCTCGATGATGAGCAGGCCGCGGCGGCGGGCGATCGCCGCCAGCCGGAGGCGGGCGCTAGCATCCATCACCCAGCCGAGCGGGTTGTGCAGCGTGGGCATGCTGTAGACGGCGCGAACCCGGCGCTGGGCACACAGTTGCTCGAGGGCATCGAGATCGGGTCCGTCCGGCGTGGCCGGCAGCGCGGCCAGCTCCAGCCGGAGCGTGTGGGCCAGCACCTTGAAGCCGGGATAGGTAAGCGCGTCGGCCGCGATGACGTCTCCGGGCGCCAGTGTCGCCATCAGCGTGGTGGCGAGGCCGTGCTGGCCGCCGTTGACGATGAGGACTTGCTCGGCGCTGACCGCCAGTCCGCGTAGCCCCAAGTGGCGGGCGACCACCGCCAGGTCGTGCGGACGGCCGCGATGCGGCTGGTAGCGCAGCAGCGCTTCCAGGTCGCCAGATGCGGCTAGCTCGCGCAGGGCCGTGCGCAGCAGGTCGGCCTGACCGGGGAGGGTCGGGTAATTGAAGTTGAGGTCGATGGTGCCCGCGGCCAGCGACCGCTGGTCGATGCCGTGTCCGGGCGGCAGCACGATGTCCCGGACGAAAGTACCCCGCCCTTGCTCCGCGCTGACCAGGCCCATGGCTTCCAGTTCGGCATAGACGCGGGACGCGGTCACCAGCGCGATGTGCTCCCGGGCCGCCAGCTGGCGGTGGGTCGGCAGCCGGGTCCCGGCGGAGAGCCGGCCAGCCCGGATCTCGGCCGCGAACGCGTCGACCACGACCTTGTACCGCGCGACTGCCATGGCGCAATTGTATGCATGACAATTCTTTGACTGTCCTGGAATGAGCCGTCTAGCGTGAGGCGCACCAGACCGAGAGGAAACGTCCGTTCATATCGCCATCCTGACGTTCGACGGCTACAACGAACTCGACTCGCTGATCGCGCTTGGCGTGCTGAACCGGATCAAGCGGCCGGACTGGCGGGTGACCATCGCCAGTCCCGCCGCCGCCGTCCGGTCGATGAACGGCGTGGTCATCCAGTCGATGGCGACCATCGAGGAAGCGTGTGCCGCGGACGCCGTCATCGTCGGCAGTGGCATCCGGACCCGCGAGGTGGTGACCGATCCGGCCATCATGGGCCCGCTCCGCCAGCTCGACCCCTCCCGGCAGCTGCTGGCCGCCCAGTGTTCCGGGGCGCTGGTGCTGGCCAGGCTCGGCCTGCTCGACGGGGTGCCCGCCTGCACCGACCTTGCCTCCAAGCCGTGGGTGGTCGCGGCCGGGGTCGAGGTGCTCGACCAGCCCTTCTTCGCCCGGGACAACGTGGCGACGGCCGGCGGCTGCCTCGCCTCGCACTACCTCGCCGGATGGCTGCTGGCCCGCCTCGAAGGCAATCAAGCGGCCGAGAGCGCGCTGCACTACGTCGCCCCGGTGGGCGAGAAGGACGAGTACGTGGAGCGCGCGATGCGCAACATCAAGCCCTACCTGCCGCAGCCGTTGGCTGTCGCCTAGCCGCACAGCGGCGACTTCAGCCAGAAGCCCGCGACGGTCACGGTGCGAGGATTCGCCCAGTTGCCCGCGAGCCCGCCACCTGCGGGCGGCGATGACACAACAGCTGCCCGCAGGCCGTGATGCAGCAGCATCACATCTGCTCGGCCAGACGCTCGAACAAGGGCACGATTTCCGCGAACTGCTGCAGCTCGGCGCGGTCGAACCCCGAGGCGAGCATGGTAGCGAGCAGCTCGGTCTGCTTGTTCCGCTTCGCGGCAAGCGTCTGGCTTCCGGCGGCGGTGACTGACACCGCGAGCCTGCGTCCGTCAGCCGGATCGGCGTGCCGCTCGATCAGTCCCCGCTCCTGCAGCCTGCCCAAGATCAGGCCCATCCCTTGCGGCCGGATTTGCTCTGCCCGCGCCAGCTCGGCCGCGGTCGACGGGCCGCCCTGGGCGACGCGCTTCAGCACGGAGCGCTCTGGAAGCGAGAGCCCCTCGTCGGCGGCGGCCCGCAGGCGTGCCCGCCGGGACAGGACGCTCACCACCTCGTACAGGGCACCTGCGATCTCGTCGACGTTGAGGTCACCGGACATATAGTAACCCTAGGGTGATAACCTTAGAGTGTCAATCCTCCGCTCGCTGCGAGGTGCCTGTGAAAGCCGCTGTCCTGAACGCGTTCGGCGCGCCGCTGGCCGTCCAGACGCTGCCCGACCCGGTGCTGGGCACCGGCGAGGTCATCGTCGATGTCATCGCCGCCGGCGTCGCCGGCTACGCGGCCGGGGTCTTCTCCGGCGCCCGCAACTACGCGCTGGAGCTGCCGGTCGCGCCGGGCCCGGGCGGCATCGGCCGGGTGCGCGCGACGGGGCCCGACGCGACCAGGCTGAGGGCCGGCGACTGGGTCTTCTGCGACGCGACGATCCGCGCCCGCGACGACGCCGTCAACCCCGACGTGATGCTGCTGGGCTGGACCTACGTGAGCGCCGCGGCGCTGCCGCTGCACCGTTTCTACCATCACGGCTCTTTCGCCGAGCAGATGCTGGTACCGACCGAGAACGTCACGCCGATCGGTGGCATCGAAGCGGCCGACGCGGGCCGGTGGTGCGCCCTCGCCACGCTGCTCGTGCCGTACGGCGGGCTGCGGGCCGGCGACCTGCGAGCCGGGGAGACGCTGGTGGTCAATGGCGCCACCGGCGGCTTCGGCAGCGCCGGCGTCGCCGTCGCGCTGGCGATGGGCGCGGCGAAGGTCGTGGCCACCGGCCGCAACGAGCGCGCGCTGGATGATCTGGTCCGCCGCTTCGGCCCGCGGGTCCGTCCCGCCCCGATGACCGGCGCCGAGGAGGACGACCGGCGCCGCATCGGCCAGGTCGCCGACGGCCCGGTCGACTGCGTGCTCGACCTGCTGCCCCGGGAGGCGTCCGCGTCCCAGGTACGCGCCGCCGCCCTTGCGGTGCGCCCGGGCGGGCGGGTGATCCTGATGGGCGGCGTCGGCCGGTCAGGCGGCGCCGACCTCGCGTTGCCCTACCCCTGGCTGATGCGCAACGACATCACCGTGCGCGGCAAGTACATGTACCCGCGCGACGCTCCGGCCGAGATGGTGCGGCTGGTCCGCGCCGGGCTGATCGACCTCACCCAGTTCGACCTGACCGAGTTCGGACTAGACGACGTCAACGACGCCGTGGCCCACGCCGCCGCCACCGCCGGCCCGCTCCGGCTCACCGTTCTCCGCCCCGACCGGGACCGCCTCGGCGGCTAAGCCGGGTCGCCGAGGTCTCGCGACATCCAGCCGGGGGTGTCGAAGCGCACGGCCGGATCGGAGGAGGGCGCGGTTATCGGCGTGCTGGCAGCGGCACTGACGGGATTGCCGCGACGACCGCGTCGCCGACTACCGCTGACAGGTCAGCCGGGCCCTCGGCTCAGTGAATCTGGCGCTCCTGGTCGCCCCAGTGCTGCTGCCGCAGGGTGCGCTTGAGGACCTTGCCGGTGCCGGACAGCGGGAGCTTGTCGACGATCTCCTGGCTGCGCGGCGCCTTGTAGCCCGCGATCAGGGACTTGACGTGCGCGCGCAGCTCCCCGTCGGCCAGGGTGGCGCCGGGGCGCAGGACGACCACGGCGTGGACACGCTCGCCCCAGTGCGGGTCGGGGACGCCGATGACGGCACACTGGGCGACCGCGGGGTGGGCGGCGACGGCGTTCTCGACCTCGGCCGAGTACACGTTCTCGCCGCCGGTGACGATCATGTCCTTGATGCGGTCCACGACGTAGAGGTACCCCTGGTCGTCGAGGTACCCGCCGTCACCGGTGTGCATCCAGCCAGCGCGCAGCGCGGTCGCGGTCTCCTCCGGCTTGTTCCAGTAGCCCAGCATGACGTGCCCGCCCCGGACGACGACCTCGCCGACGGTGCCGTTGGGGACCTCGGCGCCGGCGGGATCGACGATGCGGATCTCGGCGTGCGGGGCCGCGCGCCCGGCCGAGAGCAGATGGCCGGCCTCGTGGTCGGCCGGGCTGAGCAGCGTGGCGACCGGCGCCAGCTCGGTCATCCCGTAGGCCTGGGTGAAAGAGGCGCTGGGGAGGGCTTTCATCGCCCGTTCGAGGACGGCCCGCGTCATCGGGGAGGCGCCGTACAGTACTCCGCGCAGGCTGGTCAGGTCGAACTGGCCGACCTCGGGATGGTCGACGAGGAGCTGGATCATGGTCGGCACGAGCAGCGCGTCGGTGACTCGGTGCTCGGCGATCGTCGCCAGGACGGTGCCGGGGTCGAACGAGGGGAGGATCACGTGGCTGGCGCCGGCCTGCAGGCCGATTCCCCAGGAGGCCATGTCGGCCAGGTGAAACATAGGCGCCGTGTGCAGCGAGCGCGCGTCCGGCCCGATCAGGTAGCCGCCGGCGGCCGTGCCCAGCCAGGAGATGCCCAGGTTGTCGTGCGAGAGCATGACCCCCTTGGGAAAGCCCGTGGTCCCGCCGGTGTAGAACACCCCGGCGAGATCGCTCCCGCCGCGGCGCGCGTCCGGCACCGGGCCGGCCGTCGCGATCAGGTCCTCATAGCCCAGCGCCCCGTCGGGGACCGGCCCGTCACCCGCGTGGATCACGGTGGCGAGCCCGGGGAACGCCGCCCGCAGCGCGGGCACCATCGGCGCGAACGCGTCGTCCGCCAGCAGCACCCGTGAGTCGGAGTCGGCCAGCGAGTAGGCGATCTCGGCCGCGCTCCAGCGGGTGTTCACCGGGTTGAGCACCGCGCCGGCCCACGGCACGGCGAGCAGGTACTCGCTGAAGCGGTCGGAGTTGAGCGCCAGCATCGCCACCCGGTCGCCCCGCCCGACGCCGGCCTGGTGCAGCGCCGCCGCCAGCCGGGCGACGCGGTCGGCGGCCTCGCGGAACGTACGCCTGCGCTCGCCGAAGATCGTCATCACCTGGTCTGGCCGCTGCTGGACAGCGCGGTGCAGGCCCTGGGTCAGGTACATGGACGCCACCTCACTTGTGAATCACTGGGAGCGTGTTACAGGACACAGTTATCTCTTACGGCTTGCTTGTCAAGCAGAACAAATGTAAGAAGTGAATATCCAATAGTAGGGAGTCGAGATGGCAGAGCGAGTTCTCGTCGCCGGAGCCGGCATGGTGCCGTTCGCCACGCCGAGCAAGAGTGACAGCTATGACGTCTTGGCCGAGGGCGCGGTGCGGGCGGCCCTGGCGGACGCTGGAGTTGACCTGGCGGCGGTGCAGCAGGTGTACGCCGGGTATGTCTACGGCGACTCGACCTGCGGGCAGAACGCGCTGTACCGGGTCGGCCAGACCGGGGTGCCGGTGGTCAACGTGAGCAACAACTGCTCGACCGGGTCCTCGGCGCTGTTCCTCGCCCGGCAGGCGGTCGCCTCCGGCGCCGCCGACTGCGTGCTGGCGCTCGGGTTCGAGCAGATGCAGCGGGGCGCGCTCAAGGGGCACTGGGACGACCGGCCGAGCCCGTTCGCGCGCTTCGACGATGTCATCAACCGGGTGCAGGGGGACGTCGCCGATGTGCCGCTGGCGCCGCGGTACTTCGGCGGCGCTGGCGCGGCCTACTGCGAGAAGTACGGCATGGACCCGGCCGTGTTCGCGCAGATCTCGGTGAAGTCGCGCAAGCACGCGGCCGGCAACCCGTACGCGGTGTTCACCACCCCGGTCACGGCCGAGGAGGTCCTCGCCTCACCGGCGATCTTCGGGCCGCTCACCCGGCTGCAGTGCTGCCCGCCGACCTGCGGGGCCGCCGCCGCGGTGGTAGTCAGTGCGGCGTTCGCCCGCGCTCACGGGCTGCGCGCTGAGGTCGCGATCGCCGCGCAGGCGATGACCACCGACACCCCCGCGTCCTTCGACGGGGACCTGATGCGGCTGGTCGGCTATGACATGACCGCGGCGGCGGCCCGGCAGGTCTACGAGGCGGCGGGAGCGGACCCGCGCGACATCCCGGTGGTGGAGCTGCACGACTGCTTCACCACCAACGAGCTGCTCAGCTATGAGGCGCTCGGGCTGACCGACGAGGGTACGGCGGAGAAGTTCATCGCCGACGGCGACAACACCTACGGCGGCCGGGTGGTGACCAACCCGTCCGGGGGCCTGCTCTCCAAGGGGCACCCGCTCGGCGCGACCGGGCTGGCCCAGTGCGCCGAGCTGGTCTGGCAGCTGCGCGGCGAGGCCGGCTCGCGCCAGGTCGAGGGCGCCGCGCTCGCCCTGCAGCACAACATCGGCCTCGGCGGGGCCGCCGTGGTGACCCTGTACGAGAAGGTCAGCTAGGTGGCTGTCGACGCCCGCAAGGCCCTGGCCTACCGGTTCGAGCCGCTGGTGGTGACCGCGGAACGGGGGCGGCTGGCGTTCTTCGCCCAGGCCACCGGGCAGCCCGACCCGGTCTACGCGGACCTGGCCGCGGCGCAGACCGCCGGCCACCCCGACCTGCCGATACCGCCCAGCTTCTACTTCAGCCTGGAGCTGGAGCGCCCCGACCCGTTCGGCTGGCTGACTGCGCTCGACGTCGACCTGCGCCGGGTGCTGCACGGCGAGCAGTCGTTCACGTACCACGCCATGGCTCACGCCGGGGACGTGCTGACGCTGCGCTCCCGCATCACCGGGGTAGCCGCCAAGAAGGGCGGGGCGCTCGAACTGCTGACCAAGCAGACCAGCGTGACCCGGGACGCGCAGCCGGTCGCCGAAGCCGTCAGCGTGATCGTCGTGCGCAACCCGGAGGCCGGCCGATGACCGTGCCGTCGCTCAGCGCCGTCACCCCAGGCGCCGTCACCGCAGGCGCCGTTGCCGCCGGCACCGAGCTGCCGCCGCTGGCGGTCGACCCGATCTCGCGTGCCACCCTGGCACTCTTCGCGGGCGCGTCCGGCGACCACAACCCGATCCACCTTGACCTCGACGTGGCCCGGTCAGCCGGCCTGGACGACGTGTTCGCCCAGGGCATGCTGTCCATGGCTTACCTGGGCAGGCTGCTCACCAACTGGGTGCCGCAGGAGCGCCTGCGGTCCTGGCGGGTCCGCTTCGCGGCGATAACCCCGGTGCACGCCCAGCCCACCTGCACGGGACGGGTCCTGTCGGTCACCGACGGACTGGCGGCGCTCGAAATCGAGGTCACCCTCCCGGACGGAACCGTCACCCTCAAGGGCGACGCCGTCGTCGACGTCACCGGGAAGCCGGACCGGCTCACCGCCTGAAACGCCTGAAAGGCAGCAACCGATCATGGGAAAACTGGACGGCAAGGTGGCCATCGTCAGCGGCTCCGGCCGCGGCATCGGCGCTGAGATCGCGGTCAAGCTCGCGGCCGACGGGGCCGCCGTCGTGGTCAACGACCTCGACGAGCAGCCCGCCAAGGAGACGGTGGCCGCGATCGAGCGGGCCGGCGGCACGGCGGTCGCCTGCCCGGGGAGCGTTGCCGAGGCCGGCTTCGCCGAGCGCTTCACCCAGACCGCGGTCGACTCCTTCGGCGGCCTCGACATCATCGTCAACAACGCCGGGTACACGTGGGACTCGGTGATCCAGAAGATGACCGACGACCAGTGGGACGCCATCCTCGACGTGCACCTGAAGGCGCCGTTCCGGATCCTGCGCGCCGCCCAGCCGATCATCTCCGGGTTCGTCAAGCGCGCCGTCGCCGACGGCGAGCCGGTCCCGTGCCGCAAGGTCGTCAACATCTCCTCCATCGCCGGGCTCGGCGGGAACGCCGGTCAGGCCAACTACGCGGCGGCCAAGGCCGGCATCACCGGCCTGACCAAGACGCTCGCCAAGGAATGGGGGCGCTACAACGTCACCGTCAACACCGTCGCGTTCGGGCTGATCAAGACCAGGCTTACCCAGGCCCCCGCCGACGGTGACGCGACGATCGACGTGCAGGGCACCGAGATCAAGGTCGGCGTCAACCCGCAACTGCTCGCCGCGATGGAGCAGATGATCCCGCTGGGCCGGGCGGGCACCCCGGCCGAGGCGGCCGGCGCCGTGTACCTGCTGTGCATCCCCGAGTCCGACTACGTCAGCGCGCAGACCCTGGTCTGCGGCGGCGGCTTCTTCATCTGAGGCGGGCCATGCGACGCGTCCTGTTCGAGCCCGAGCACGAGGCCTTCCGCGACAGCGCGCGGAGCTTCATCGCCAAGGAGATAACCCCGCACTACCCCCGGTGGGACCGGGCCGGGATCGTGCCGCGCGAGCTGTTCGCCCGCGCCGGGGACCTCGGCCTGTTCGCCGCCGTTCCTGAGCGATTCGGCGGCGCCGGGGTGGCCGACTTCCGTTACAACGCCGTCTTCGCCGAGGAAGCCGCGCGCGCCGGGGTGACCCCGGCCACGCTCGGGCTGAACCTCCAGTCCGACGTGTGCATGCCCTACCTCATCGGCCTGGCCAGCGACGAGCAACGGCAGCGCTGGCTGCCGGGCATCGCCGACGGCACGCTGATCACCGCGATCGCGATGACCGAGCCGGGGACCGGGTCCGACCTGTCCGGCATCGGCACCAGGGCCGTGCGCGACGGCGGCGACTACGTCGTCAACGGAGCCAAGACGTTCATCACCAACGGCATTAACGCCGATCTGGTGATCACCGCCGTGCGCACCGGCGAGCATCCCCACAAGGGCCTGAGCCTGCTGGTGATCGAACGCGGGATGGCCGGCTTCGAGCGCGGCCGCAACCTGGAGAAGGTCGGCCTGCACGCGCAGGACACCGCCGAGCTGTCGTTCTCGGACGTGCGCGTGCCGGCCGCGAACCTGCTCGGCGCCGAGGGCGAAGGCTTTTACGGCCTCACCCGCAATCTCCCGCAGGAGCGGATCTCAATCGCGGTGACGGCGGTCGCGCAGGCCGCCGCCGCGGTGGAGGCAACCATCGGCTACGTCCGGGACCGGACCGCCTTTGGTAAGCCAATCGGCGCCCTGCAGAACACCCGCTTCCGGCTCGCCGAGCTCGTCACCGAGATCGACATCGCCCAGCAGTTCGTCGACCGGTGCGTGCAGGAGCTGGTCGACGGCGCGCTCAGCCCGGTCGACGCGGCCAAGGCCAAGTGGTGGACTACCGAGCTCCAGGGCCGGACGATGGACGCGTGCGTCCAGCTGCACGGCGGCTACGGCTACATGCTCGACTACCCGATCGCCCGGGCCTGGGCCGACTCGCGAGTCTCGCGGATCTACGGCGGGTCCACCGAGATCATGAAAGAGATCATCGGCCGCTCCCTCGAGCTTGGCTGACCCGACGCAGGAGACTTCGATGCCAGATCCCTCGCCGGGGCGGCGCGGCACCCGCCCGCGCAACCGTCGCGAGCTGATCCTCGCCGCGGCGGCGGACCTGTTCGCCAAGCACGGCTACGCGAAGGTCGGCATGGGCGACCTGGCGAACGCGGTCGGTATTGCCCCCTCGGCGCTGTACCGGCACTTCACCGGCAAGCAGGACGTGCTGGCCAAGGTCCTGGCGGCGGGGCTGGCCCCGGTGCGCGAGCTTGTTCGCGGGCTGGACCTCACCGACCCGGCCGCCGCCGCCGCGGAACTGGCATCCTGCGCGCTCGACCAGCGCCACCTGGGCCTGATGTGGCAGCGCGAGGCGCGCGAACTCAGCCCCGAGGCGTACCAGCCGCTCGCAGCCGTCATCCAGGAGATCGGGCACGGGCTGGCCGGCTACGTGCGCTCGGTCCGTCCCGGCCTGGCCGCCTCCGACGCCGACCTGCTCGCGTGGTCGATTCTCGCTGCCTTGACCAGCCCCTCCTTCCACCACCTGGACCTGCCCCGCCCGGCCTACGAGGAGCTGCTGGCCGAGCTGGTCGCGACGGTCATCGGCACCGGGCTGCCGGCCCCGCCCGCCCCCGCCCCCGGTGCCGCCCCCGCCGGTGTCCTCAGGCCCGCCTCCCGCCGCGAGGAACTGCTCATCCAGGCCATCCGCATGTTCGCCAGCCGCGGCTACACCCAGGTCGGTATCGAGGACATCGGCAGCGCCGTCGGCATCGCCGGCCCCAGCGTCTACAACCACTGGCCCGCCAAGCTCGACCTGCTGGTCACCGCGCTGCGCCGGGGAGCGGCCGCGCTCGCCATGGACGTCGCCACCGCCTGCCGCCAGGCCACCGGCCCCGCCGACGCCCTGCACCGGCTGCTGCGCTCCTACGTTTCGCTCAGCCACACCCATCCCGAGATCTTCGGCTTGCTGATCACCGACATCGACCACCTGCCCGAGGAGGAACGGCACGCCATCAGACGGGCACAGCACGAGTACGTCAGCGAGTGGGCGCACCTGCTCCGGCTGGACCAGCCGCACCTGGACCCGGTAGCCGCCCGGATCCGCGTGCACGCGGTGCTCTCCGTCGTCCATGACACCGCCCGCACCGGCCACCTGCACCGGGACCCGGCCGTTCCCGCCGCCGTCACCGCGATCTGCACCCGGCTGCTCTGGCCGAACTTAACCAGGCCGAACTTAACCGGACAGCCACCGCGGCCATGGCCGCCATCCGGGCCAGCTCGCCGAGCCCCGGCGCCACGTCTCATCACCGCCCGCCCGCGAGCGCGGTGCGAGTAGCGTTGGGCGCGATCCGTTCAACGGTTGGCTGGACGAGAGGCATCACCCGGGCCGCCTGGTGCGCGCTCGCGGCGACGTTCGCTGGTGCCTCCAGTTTCGGGAGCGATGATGACACACGACGTCACCAAGGCCGATCTGCTGTACCTGCGCCGCTGCGTGGAGCTGGCGGCGGAGGCCGTGGACGCGGGCGATTTTCCGTTCGGCTCGGTACTCGTCGCCGCCGACGGAACCGTTCTCGCCGAGGACCGGAACCGGGAGGTGAGCGCGGGCGACCCGACCCGGCACCCGGAGTTCGAGCTGGCCCGCTGGGCGGCGGTCAACATGACCCCGCAGGACCGCGCCGCCGCAACCGTCTACACCTCGGGCGAGCACTGCGCGATGTGTGCCGCCGCCCATGGCTGGGTCGGGCTCGGGCGCATCGTCTACGCGACCTCGGCTGAGCAGACGGCCGCCTGGATGGCCGGGCTGGGCGTCGGCCCCGCCCCGGTCCGGCCGCTGGCAATCCCGGATGTCGTTCCCGCCGCCGTCGTGGCCGGCCCGGTCGCGGAGCTGGCCGAGCAGGTGCATGACCTGCACCGCCGGTTCCGTTCCGGCTAGACGCGCCTGCTGGCCGGGCAGCAAGGCCCGGCGCCTGGCCGGCGAGCCGCCGTCAGCGTCACCTCAGGTGTTCCGTGTCGGGCGCCTGCGCTAATCGCCAGGGGAGCGGATGACGAGCACCGACTCCACCGGGCCGGCACCGAGCGCGGTATAGGTGTGCACGACGTCGCTGACCCACTGCGCCGCCGAGCCGGCGCCGATCTCGGTCTCCTCGCCGAGCCGGCCGACCAGGGCCCGCCCGTCGGTCACCAGCAGGTGCTCGACGACACCGGGGCCGTGGGAAACCGAGCGGTAGTGCACGCCCGAGTCAATCCGGAGCCGGTAGACCTCGACGGTCTGCCCGCCGTCGCGGGTCACGTCGAGCAGCCGTGCTTCGACGCCGGGCGAGGCGACCCGTGCGCCCGGCTGCTCCGCGATCAGCGTGGACAGCGGCACGCCGAGCGCGCCGGCCACCGACTGCAGCGTGCTCAGCGTCGGGTTGCGGATCCCGTTCTCGATTTCCGACAGCGACCCTTTGCCCACGCCGGCCGCGTCCGCGAGCGTGCCCACGGTCAGGCCGCGCGCCTGACGGGCCGCACGCAGCCGCTCACCCACCAGCCGTGCCAGGTCGTCCACGACAACCGAGTCTAACGATAGGGTTCCGTATACGGAACGTTTGTCGGTAGTGTTCTGTATATGGAACAAGTCAGCCGCAGCCAGCCGGTCCAGGCCGGCATCCTGACCGCCCTGGTCGGGTTTACCAGTTCCTTCGCCGTCGTGCTGGCCGGGCTGCGCGCGGTCGGCGCCTCGCCCGCCGAAGCGGCCTCCGGCCTCCTCGCCGTCTGTACGACCCTGGCGTTCGGCATGCTGTGGCTGTCGGGCCGGCACCGGATCCCGCTCGCCCTCGCCTGGTCGACTCCCGGCGCGGCCCTGCTGGCCAGCACCGGGGTCGTGCACGGGGGCTGGCCCGCGGCGGTCGGCGCGTTCCTCGTCGTGGGGGCGCTCATTATCATCACTGGCCTGTGGTCCCGGCTGGGCAGCCTGATCGCGGCGATCCCGGCCCCGATCGCGCAGGCGATGCTGGCCGGGGTGGTGCTCGAGTTGTGCCTGACCCCGGTGCGCGGCTTCGGCGCGCACCCCTGGCAGGTCGGCCCGATCGTGGCGACCTGGCTCGTGCTGCTCCGGGTGGCCCGCAAGTGGGCGGTTCCGGGGGCGTTCGCCGTCACCCTGGTGATGGTCGGTATCGACGCGGGCCGGGCCGGCGGGGTGCACGGGGTGCTGCTGCCGCACCTGGTGTGGACGACGCCCACCTTCACCTGGGCAAGTCTGCTCGGGCTCGCGCTCCCGCTGTACGTGGTGACGATGGCCGGTCAGAACGTGCCCGGCGTCGCGATCATGTCGTCCTACGGTTTCCAGGTGCCGTGGCGCGAGACGATGGTTGTCACCGGCATCGGGACCGCCGCGGGCGCGCTGGCCGGCGGGCACGCCATCAACCTCGCCGCGATCACCGCCTCGCTGGTTGCGTCGCCGGACGCGGATGCCGACCCGCGCCGCCGCTGGGTGGCGTCATTTACCTCAGGCTTGTCCTATCTCGTGCTCGCCTTGCTCTCCACCGCGCTGACCACGTTCGTCAGCGTCGCGCCGCTGGACGTGGTCGGCGCGGTCGCCGGCCTGGCGCTGCTCGGCACCCTGGCGTCCTCCCTCGCGAGCGCGCTGTCGGCCGCCGAGGGCCGCGAGGCGGCGGCGATCACCTTCGTGGTCGCCGCGTCCGGGCTCACCTTCCTCGGCATCGGCGCCGCCTTCTGGGCCCTCGCCGCCGGCCTGCTGGTGCATGTCGCGCTCCGCTGGTCACCGGGCCGCGATCAGCACGCCGAGACCGTCCAGGATGCGGTCGATGCCGAATGACAGGGCGTTGTCACGCCCGCCGGGCGAGCCGGATTCGGTAAAGGCGGCGAGCGTGCGCGGGTAGCGGCCGGCCTGGGCGGCCAGCGCCTGGGCGACCTGGCGGCCGAGCCCGGCCTCCATGTTGTCGTCGCCCGCCGCGACTGCCTGCTGGGCCAGGCCCCGGACGTGCCCGGCCAGCAGTGCGATCGTGTCCAGGCTTTCGGCCCCGGTTAGCCCGCGGCCAGCCAGGGTGGTGAGCGCCGACTCCATCCAGCCGACCTCGTTCGGCCCAATCGGCCGGATGCCCTGCGCGAGCTCGTGCGCCCAGGGATGCGCCCGCATCCGCTCGAACATGGTCATCGCCCAGGCCCGTAGCTGCGCCCGCCACGGCTCCTGCTCACCGGGCCCGGCTGCGGCCGGGTCGGGGGCGGTACCGAGCGCGGCGTCCAGCATCAGTGCCTCCAGTTCGGCCTTGCCCGGCACGTAGCGGTACAGCGCCATCTTGGCGCAGCCCAGCCGCTCGGCCAGTCGCTGCATCGACAAGCTGGCCAGGCCCTCGGCGTCGGCGTGCGCGATCGCCTCGGTGACGATCCGGTCCAGCGTGAGTGAGGGCTTGGGACCGCGCCGGGGCCGCTGCGCGGTCCCCCAGAGCAGGTCGAGGGTGGTCGGTGCGGACATGGGTCCATCCTCGCCGATGCTGGCCCTCCGCACCCGGCTGCGGCCCACTTCGCTCGCCCGGCCCGGAAGCTTGACGTAAAACTGCGTCCATCGTACGCTAAATAGCGTCCACTAGACGCAGTTAGAATACCGAGGAGTCACCATGACCGCCAAGACCGTACTCATCTCCGGCGCAAGCGTCGCCGGCCCGGCCCTCGCCTACTGGCTCGACCGCTACGGCTTCCAGGTCACCGTGGTCGAGCGCGCCCCGGCGCTGCGCCCGGGCGGCCAGGCGATCGACTTCAAGGGCCAGACCCAGCTGACCGTGCTGGACCGGATGGGCGCGCGGGAGGAGATCTTCCGCCGCCAGACCGGGCGGGCCGACATGCAGTTTCTCCACCCGTCCGGGCGGCAGCTGGCCGTGCTAACCGGCGAGTTCCTCGGCGGCGAGGTGGAGATCCTGCGGGGCGATCTGTCCGCTGTCTTCTATCAGCGCGCCGCCGGCCGCTGCGAGTACCGGTTCGGCGACTCGGTCACCGCGCTCAGCCAGGCCGCGGACGGTGTCCGGGTGGAGTTCGAGCACGCCCCCGCGCGCACCTTCGATCTCGTCGTCGGCTGCGACGGGGTGCACTCGGCGGTCCGGCGGCTGGCGTTCGGTCCCGAGCGGGATTACGTCCGCCACCTCGGCTACTACTACGCCGTCGCCGGCGCGCCCGCCTGGGGCATGCAGGCCGACCGGCCGCAGCGCAGCGTCGCCCACGCCTTCAGCGCACCCGGACGGCTGGCGGTCAACGGCGGCTCGAAGGCGTCGCACCTGTACCTGTTCGCCGCGCCGGAACTCGACTACGACCGCCGCGACGTCGCCGCGCAGCGCCGCCATGTCGTCGCGCAGTTCGCTGATGTCGGGGGAGAAGTGCCGGGCATGCTGGCTGAGCTGCCCGGCTTGGAAGACTTCTACCTGGACTCGATGAGCCAGGTGCGGATGAAGGGGCAGTACACGGCCGGCCGGGTCGCGCTGGTCGGCGACGCCGCCTACGGCAACACCCTGGGCGGCGTCGGCACCGGACTCGCCGTCGTCGGCGCCTACGTGCTGGCCGGCGAGCTCGCGGTGACCGACGGCGAGCACACCATCGGCTACGCCCGGTACAACGAGATCATGCGCCGCTATGCCAAGATCGCCGGGCAGTCCAGCGCCGGCCGCTTCCTGGCCCCGCGCACGGCGCTCGGCATCCGCGCCC
>Ga0302314_10003432_pt1 | contig 29227 bp, 26 predicted proteins | sample III_Palsa_N2_3_FD_200533 | JGI IMG/M metagenome (GOLD analysis project Ga0302314, IMG submission 200533) | Peat permafrost microbial communities from Stordalen Mire near Abisko, Sweden - III_Palsa_N2_3 | ecosystem: Environmental > Terrestrial > Soil > Palsa > Peat permafrost | place: Sweden...
CCACCGACCTTTATCTCGCCCCTGGGCCGATGCACCGGGCCACGCTGCAGATCATCGCGGGCGGCATCACGGCGGCCCGGGGCGATCTGGCCGCCGCGGTTCGCACGATGCGGGCGGCACGCGACGCGCTGCGTTCGGCCCGGTACGAGGATCAGCATCAGCTCCCGTTGGCCTGGCTGGAAATCTTGCTCGCGCTCGCCACCGACGGCCCGGCCGCCGCGCTGGCGGCCACGCTGCAGGGCCTGGACCGCTTCGAAGAGTCCGGCGGCAGCCCGAGGTACGCCTGGCCGGTGATCACCGCAGGGGCGAGCGCGGTCCTGGCGGCGGCGCGGCAGGGCGCGGCCGTTCGTGAGGAGCGGCTCCGCTACGAGGCCGCCGCCGTCGCGGCCCGGCTGAGCGCCGCGGCAGAAAAGCTCGAAGCGTTCGGCCGGGTCCAGCAGGCTCACCAGCTGACCTTCGCCGCAGCCGACGCCAGCGCCGCGCGGTTGCTCGCCGGCATCGGTGGCCCGCTTCCCGGGGAGGAGACGAGCGAGCCTGCAGCGCTGCTCGCGGCCTGGGACGAAGCCGCCACCGCGTGGGCCGCCCTGAACGAGCCTTATCCGCTGGCCTGGGCGTTGCTGGCCGGGGCGCAGGTCGCGCTGGCCGACGGCGACCGCGATGGGGCGGCGGAAAGGCTGCAGCGCGCGGGCCCGCTCGCCGCGCGGTTGGACGCCCACCCGCTCAGTGACGAGATCGCCGTACTCGCGCGGCGATCCGGGGTCCGGCTGGTCGGCCAGGACGGTGACGGGGCGCTGAGGCCCGACGCACCTGGCGGCACGAACGCCGGCCTCGGGCTTACCGGTCGCGAACTCGAGGTGCTGCGCCTGGTCGCGGCCGGAGCCAGCAACAGGGAAATAGCCGCCGAGCTGTTCATCTCGCCGAAGACAGCCAGCGTCCACGTGTCCAACATTCTCGGCAAGCTGGGCGCCGCCAGCCGCGGCGAAGCGGCCGCCAAAGCCCACACCCTGCGCCTGTTCGACTCCGCCGCGGCCGCCGGTCAGTAACCCAAGACCTGCCCAGGGCCTGCTATATCGCGCTGGGCGTAGCCGTTGCGGGGATGACCGCTGCGGGGATGACCGCTGCGGCGATGGCTGCCTCGACCAGTGCCGCGGCGATGGCCCGTGCGGCCTGGGCGGTGCTGGCGTCGTGGTCCATCCAGGCGGAGATCCCGGCGCCGTCGTAGAGCAGGACGAGCTGCTGGGCGAGATGGCCGGGGTCGGCTGCCCCGGCCTGCTTGGCGAGGTCGACGAACAGGGACCGGAGCCAGGTGCGGTAGTCCTCGGTGACTTCCTCGATGCTGCTTCCGGGTGAGGTTTCGGCGTTCGCGCCGACGAAGGCGCAGCCGCGGAAGCCCGGTTCGGTGAAGGACAGGCCCTGGACCTCGAACACCCCGAGGAGGCGCTCGCGGGGAGTGCCGAACCGGGCGGCCAGTTCCCGGGTCATGCGCTCCCGGGTCCGGTCGTGGCGGGCCTGGAGGTAGGCGCGGACGAGTCCGTCCTTGCTGCCGAAGAGGGTGTAAAGCGTCGCCTTCGCCACCCCGGCGCGCTCGGTGATCCGGTCGACGCCGACGGTGTGCACGCCTTCGTCGTAGAACAGCTCGCTGGCGGCGGCCAGCAGGCGCTCACGCGCTGACGGCCGCGCGACGGTCTTGTCTGCGGGCACGGTTTGACTTTACCAGAACGGTCTGTACAGTTTTACTGAACAGACCGTCCTGTTCAGTTCTTTGCCGCGAGGAGCACACCATGACCGATGCCGCCGTCACGACCCGGCCCCTGACCGCACTGGTGACCGGAGCGACCTCCGGGCTGGGCCGGGAGATCGCCGTGCGGCTCGCCCGGGACGGCATGACGGTGATCGTCGTCGGGCGCGACGCCGCGCGGGGCTCTGCCGTCGTCGAGCAGATCGAGGCGGGCGGCGGCCAGGCGCGCTTCATCGCGGCCGAACTCAGCGACCCCGCCGAGATCCAGCGCCTCGCCGGGGAGGCCGGTGACATCGACGTGCTGGTCAACAACGCCGGGCATTCGGTCTGGGGGCCGACCGAGAAGACGACCGTGGAAGACTTCGACTCCATGTTCGCCAGCAACGTGCGGGCGGCGTACCTTCTTGTCGGCGCGTTCGCCCCGGCGGTGGCCGCCAGCGGCTCGGGCAGCATCGTCAACATCAGCAGCATGGCCGGCCGCATCGGGCTGCCCGGCGGCGCCGCCTACGGAGCGACGAAGGCCGCCCTGGCCTCGCTGACCCAGAGCTGGACCGCCGAGTACAGCCCCCGCGGCGTGCGCGTCAACGCCGTCGCCTCCGGCCCCATCTTCGCCCGTCCCGAAGCCCGCGAGTTTTTCGAAAGCATCGGCGCCACCACCGCCTTGCACCGGGCGGCCGAGCCCGGCGAGATCGCCGAGGTCGTCGCGTTCCTCGCCTCGCCCCGGGCTAGCTACGTCACCGGTGCTATCGTCGCCGCCGATGGCGGCCGCACCGCCATCTGACCCGGGCCAGCCGGGACAGCCAGACAAGGAGAACACCATGGCCATCAGCCTGCTCGCCATCAGCGTCGACGGGTCCGACATCGCCCGGCTCGCGCAGTTCTGGGCCGACGTGCTCGGCCAGCCCGTCAACCCGGGCGCAACCGGCAGCTCCGCCGCCATCGACACCGGTAACGGACTGCGGCTCATGTTCCACCAAGTCCCAGAGGGCAAGATCGTCAAGAACCGGGTCCACCCCGACCTGGGCAGCAGCGACTACGACCTCGAAACCGAGCGGCTGATCAAGCTCGGTGCCGTCCAGCTGAACGAGGTTGAGCAAGGCGGCAGCCGGTGGAGGACCTTCGCCGACCCCGAAGGCAACGAATTCGACCTCGTCGCCATCACGCCCCAAGCTGACTAGCTTGACCGGCCCGGAAGGCACCTTCGGGGCCTGCGGCTGGCGGCTGGCGGTTAGCTTCAGCGCAGGACCTGCGCCGTCTGGGCCTGGTCAGCGCGGGTGGCGGCGCGACGGGCGAGCAGGACCCTTACGCCGAGGACGACCGAACTGATGCCGAGGATGGCCCCGACCACCGCGCCGGCGAGGACGACATCCCACCTGGCCGCGCTCATGCCGACGTTGTGCTGGAACAGCTCGCTCACCTCGCCGACCGTGAAGCCGGCCGCGAACAGCGTCACCAGCACGGTGCCGGTTACGGCGATCCAGCGCCGGGCCGACCCGGCCATCAGCAGGGCGATGAGCGCCACTACGAGGAGGAACAGCGGGCCGGTGAACTGCGTCCCGCCGCCGATTGCGGAAGCGGCACTTGTCCCGGGCTTGGTGAGGTGGGCGGCCCAGGTCACGATCGTGCCGAGGATGTTGAAGCCGATCAGGACGCCGACCGTGATGCGGAATTGCTTACTGTTCATGACGGACATACCTCCACTGCGTGGGCGAGGCGCGCGGGCGCCGCAGGCCTCTCGGGTTTCCTCTGTAAGCCTGAATCCGGGGCCGGCGTTTGGCGTCAGTCCCGTGAGCGACATGCGGTGGACTCCCGGATGGTTTGTGCCGTCGTCCAGAGGACGACGCCAGTTCATCCGTGCGGATGACGCCGGCTCCTATCTGGCGCGTTAGCCTGCGAGTATGAGCCGCAGGAGGGCAGCCGCAGACCGGGTCCGCGCGCTGGCCGGGGCCCGGGCCGGGTTCATCGATGCCGGCGTGGCCGTGGTGCTGTCCGCCGGTGCCCTGGCCACGATGGTCCCGGCTTCTTCTGGCGTCCTGACGGTGCTGGCCGTCGCCTGCGCACTCGGCGGCACGACTGCGGTGGCGTGGCGGCGCCGCTACCCGCTGCTGGCCGCGGTCATGGCCGCGGCGGGTCTGGCCGGGTACGCATGCCTGACCCACGACCACAGCATGGGGATCGAGCCGTTCGCGGTCCTGCTGACTTTCTACACGGCCGGCGCGCGCGGGCTGAGCAGGCGTCACCTGGTGCAGCTGGCGGCCCCGCTGGGGTACGGGATACTGGCTTGCGTCACGGTGGCCGCGGCCACCGGCGAGCTGACCGTCGCCAACCTCGCCGCCCACGGCTTGGTCATCACGGTGGTGCCCGCGGCGGCGGGCGTCATGGTGGCTCGCCAGCGGAGCCTGGCGCAGCGCCTAGCGGCGGCCAACGAAGAGCTGCGGCACGAGCAGGACCTGCGCCTGGCTACCGTCGCCGCCCGGGAACGCAACCGTGTCGCCCGGGAGCTGCATGATGTCGTCGCCCATGGCGTCAGCGTGATGGTGGTGCAAGCGGGGGCGGCCCGGATCACCGTCCGCGACGAGCCGGCGATGGCGCGAGCAGCGCTGCGCGAGGTGGCGACGTCCGGCCGGGCCGCGATGACCGAACTGCGCCGCATTATGGGCGTGCTGCGCCAGGACGAGAACGACGCGGCCGGGCCCCAATTCGGGATCGGCGGGCTCACGGCGCTGGTCGAGCGCCGGCGCGCCGGCGGCCTTCCCGCCCAGCTCTCGGTGGCAGGCGCTGCTGCCGCGCTCCCGGCGAGCACGGATCTGACTCTGTACCGCATCGTCCAGGAGGCGCTGACCAATGTGGTCAAGCACGCCTCATCGGCGCCCACGCAGATCCGGGTGGCGTTCGAGCCTGGCGAAGTCGACGTCCGGGTGACCAACGCTTCACCCCGACCGGGAGTGACCGAGCGCCGTCCCGCTCGCTCCGGGCATGGCCTGGTCGGCATGCGTGAGCGGGTGGAGGCCTGCGGCGGCGCGCTCTGGCACGGGTCATGCCCGGACGACGGCTACGAGGTGCACGCACGGCTCCCGCTCGCCCGCCTGCGGTCGGAGCCAGCGCTGGGGCCAGAGCCAGAGCTGGGGACGAAGCCAGAGCTGGGGACGGAGCCCGAGCAGACCCGATCTCGAGTGCGGGCAGGCATAGCCTGGGCGGCGAGCGGGCTCCGCCCGCCGAGCACGGTGAGCACGGCGACGCTGACCGCGGTCGTGCTCGTCGTGCTGGTCGCCGACGCGGCCACGAGCGGCGACCGGCGTGGGTCGCTGGCCCTCAATGTCGGGCTGACCGCGGCCATGTCGCTCTTGCTGTGGTGGCGTCGCCGGGCGCCGCTGCTGTTCCTGGTCGCGGTGAACCTCTTGGCGCTGCCGCTCAGCAACGGCCTTACCTCTATCAACGCCCCCACCTTGGTCAGCACCTACGTGTTCGTGGTGCCGCTGTGGACGGTGGCGGCGTGGTCGACGGCCGGTACCGCCATCACCGGACTGGCCCTCACGGCTGGCGCCTTCGCCGGGGCGGGTGCCTACTGGCACCTGGGCGTGGCCAGCGTCGTGCCCAACGTGGTCGTGGCCGCCGCACTCTGGGTGGTGGCGCGGGTCATCCGTTCGCAGCGGACGATGATCGATGACCTCGAACGGACATCGGCGCGGCTGCAGGCCGAACAGGAGGCGCGCGAGCTCCTGGCCTTGGCCGGAGAGCGAACGCAGATGGTGCGCGACCTCGATTCGAGCGTGGCGGAGCGGGTCAGCGGCATGATCGTGCTGGCCGAGGCCACGGACGCCACGGCCTGCGCTGATCCGGAGGCGGCGATTGAGTCCATCGCCCGCATCGAGGCGTCCGGACGCGCGGCCCTGGGACAGATGCGCCAGATACTGGGCCTGCTGCGCGCCGAGCACGACCCCGCCGAGCTGCGGCCCCTGCTCGGAATCGAGCACATCCACGACCTCATCGAGCGATCCGGCGCCGCCGGCGGCCTAGTCGACCTGACCGTGACAGGCAGGCCTGGCCCGTTGCTCGGCGGCATCGACGTGGCGGCCTACCGGCTGGTCGCCGACGTGCTCGCCTGCGCGGGCCGGACGGTCAGCGGGCCTGTGACGATCGGCCTGCACTTCCGCGACGACACACTCGAACTGGGTATTGCCCTCCCGGAAAGCTTCCCGGATTGGCCGGATGCCACAACCCGAGAGCAGATCATGCGGTGCGACGGGCAGATCAGCCGGTCTGTCCTCGGCGCCGGAGAGAAGATCACCGTGGCGCTCCCCCGCCACCTGGAGGCGGCAGCCCGATGACCGTCCGCGTCCTCATCGCCGACGACCAGCAGCTGGTCCGGGCCGGCTTCCGGCTGATCCTGGAACGCCAGCCGGGCGTGGAGGTGGTGGGCGAGGCGACCAATGGCGCCGAGGCAGTCGCTCTGACCGAACGGCTCTGCCCTGATGTCGTCTTGATGGATATCCGGATGCCCGACCTGGACGGCATCCAGGCCACGCGCCTGATCTTGGCCAACCCGGCCGCCGCCGGTGTTCGCGTCGTGATCCTCACCACGTTCGACCTGGACGAATACGTTTACGACGCGCTCAAGGCCGGCGCCAACGGGTTCCTCCTCAAGGACCTGCCACCCGAGCAGCTTGCGGCCGCTGTGCTCACTGTCAACCAGGGGGACGCTCTGCTCTCGCCGTCGGTCACGCGTCGACTCATCGACTCCTTCACCGCGGCCAACCGCCCGGCGGGCCGGCCTCCGGCCGTCCTTGACCAGCTCACCCGGCGTGAGCTGGAGGTCCTCGAGCTGCTCGCGGCGGGCCTGTCGAATGTGGAGATCGCAGCCAAGCTGTTCGTCGCCGAGACGACGGTCAAGACCCACGTGGCCAGGCTCCTGGCCAAGCTCGGCTTGCGGGACCGAGTCCAGGCGGTCGTCTTCGCCTACTCCAGCGGGCTGGTCCGGGCCGCGGCCGATGCCGCGGCCCAGGACCAGGCTGACCGACGCTGAGCGGCCGGCCTTTAGTCGCCGTTGGCGGCCTGGATTTCGTGCACGGGCACGTTGCGGTTCCAGACGACCGGGTCCAGGTCGGCTCCGGGGACGGGCTGGCAGTTCGCCGGCGGCGGGCCGTATACCACCTCAGGGACCCAGCAGGTCCGCCAGTTGAGCGTCGCCGTGACGCGCCACGTCCCGGGCTGATCAAAGGTCACCCCGCAGTCGGCGGTGCCGTTCGCGCCGGTGCTGGCCACCTGCGCCGGGTGCAACTCCATCTCGAGCGAGCCCAGGTAACCGCACGTCAAAAACTTCTGAGCGGAGGTGTCGTCGGTGCTGAGCTGCAGCGGCTCGGCGATGACCCAGACCGTGGCGGCCTCGCCCTGGACCGCGGCGTTGTCCGTCACGTAAGGCGCGCCGTCGGGACCGATCTGGTAGGCCCGGTTGAAGGTCACCCGGACGAAGGTGGGCAGGTTGGCGTACGTGGGGCCGTTCTTCGGGCTCAAGATCATCGTGCCCGCACTAGGGATGCGCAAGGTGCCTGTGGCCAGCTCGGCGAGCGACACAGGAGCCAGCGTGCCGCCGGGCAGCGGCTCACCAGGCACGGCGAAGAACCAACGCGGATAGCCCGCGCACTCCGCCTGCAGGGCCGCGCTCTGACCCGGCTGGTTCGGGCGGAAGTACCACTCGCCCTGCTCTGTGGAGTGGGTGGCAATCATCGCCTGGGCCTGCGTGTACGTGGCGTACTGGTCGTTGGGAGCATTGTGCGCCGGAGGGGTGCTGTAGGAGGCGATGAGGGCCCGGCTGCCTGGCTGCACGGTGCCTTCGGGATCCCATTGGCACGGCGGCGGCTGGACTGGGATCGGGTTGTCCGCGCCCGGTGAGTAGCCGGACCCGCCGTACTGGATGTGGGTGTAGAGCCAGAAGTTGCACTGCCGGCCGACGCAGCTGGTCGGAGGAGGCGTGTCTGCCGCGCGGGCCGGGCCTGCGAGCAGGACGGACAGCAGGACGGCCAGGCCGGCGGCGACGACGACGGCACGTTTCACGGCTTGCACTCCTTAGCCTGCGGATAATAAACCGGCTGATAATTCGCCACGACCTGCCACTGGCCGCCGGAGACCGGCGCCAGCTCGTCGGTGAACCGGTAGTAATCGGTATCCGGCGGCGGTGACTGGCCGGGCAGGACCGCCCCGGTGCTCACGTTGGTGTTCACGGCCTGCGCGGTGTCCACGCAGCCGGACACGTCCACGTCGGCGTGGTCGTCCGGGGCGCTGGCCACCGCGAAGCCGAAGAACCTGATCGTGCCCTTGAACGATTCTGTCGTCACCGCCTGGGCGGACAGCGCGTTCGTGAGCACGGGAGCCAGCCCCGAGTTGACATAGGAGGCCCAGTCGCCCGACTGTCCCGAGACGTATTCCGCGTACAGGTAGGCCAGCTGGTAGTCCTTGTCGATCAGCACGGCCCGGGCGAAGCTGGCGTCTTTCGGCAGCCAGCCGGTCATCACGATGTGCGCGTTGCTCCCGAACGGCGGCATGGTCACCCCCGCTGGTCCGCTCTGCTGGGCCAGCGGCGTGGCCGCGGCCGCGGAATCCGCGCCGCCCGGGTTGAAGGCCGGCGGCTTCGCCCCGCCGCAGCCGGCCACCGCCAGGCAGGCCGACCCGACGACCGCGGCGAGCAGGCCGGTGACGATCGCGTGGTGATTCCGCCTGGTTTTCATGCCGCCGAGGTCCGCCAGGACGGGAGGAGCTCGTCGATGAGCGCCTCGGTTTCCGGTGCCATCCTCGGCATCACCTCATCCAGCGCGATCCGGGCGGAGATCTCGCTGACCACCCCGCGCAGCACGTGCTCCTGACCGGTCGCATGCGCGGCGGTCAGCAGGTCGCGCCAGCCCATCTCGTCGTTGAAGGCGAGCCGGAGCCCGGCCCGGGCCGCGTCCATGGCGGCGTCCGGGTCGCCGGCTGCCAGCCGCAGCTCGGCCAGCTGGTGTGCCGCGTCGGCGATCGCCGCGGTGACCTCGTACTCGATGTCGTCGGTGGCCAGCCAGGCGTACCTGGACGGGTCACGCCCGTCCAGGAACTGCCCTTCGACCAGGGCCAGTGCCTGCTGCAGGGCCTCCGCCTCGGCCACCGGGTCGCATCCCGCGGCGGCCTGGCTGGCGCGGGCGAACCAGGCGCGGAACACCTGCCAGTCGATCCGGACGCCCGGGCCCAGGCGCAGCCGGCCGGACCCGTCGGTGAGCAGGTTCGGCTGCCCGGCGTCGTCGGTGCCGAGCCAGGCGTGCACCCGGGACAGCGCCGCGTCGCGCACCTCGCCGGTGACCCCGCGCGGCCAGACCGCACCGGTCAGCACGTTGGGGTGCACGCCGTCCGGGTGCACGGCCAGGTAGACGACGAGCTCGGTGGCCAGCGCGAGCCGGTCCGGCTCGATCGGCCCGGGCGCGGTGACCGCGACCTGGCCGAGCAGGCTGACCTCCACCGGCATGACCGAGCCCGGCACCAGCTGAGCGGCCGGCGCGGCGCCGGGGGAATTTGGGTTCAGGGTCGCGAGCGGAACGTCCGCTCCGGCTGATGCGGCCCGGAACAGCTTGATCATCGCCGCGTACTGTTCGGGCGGCAGCAGCTGCGCCTCCAGATCGAAGCCGAGCAGGCCGGCCTTCAGCCGCCCGTCCGGGGACAGATCCCAGGTCCAGGTGGCGCCGCGGACATCGCCCGCGATCACGTAACCCGCCGCCATCCGGTACCGGCTCCGGGCCAGCGCGAGCAGCCGTTCCGCCTGCGCCTGCGTGGGCGGCACCCCCATGATCAGGTAGTGCGGCGCCCATAGTTCGGCGTCGGAGGTGCGGGACCGGCCGGTCAGCACCGACTCCAGGCCGGCCGCGGCCATCGCGTCCCTGATCCGCGCGGCGTGTTGCTCCAGTTCCGGCAGGACCTCATCGAGAGTGCTGACAACCCGTGTCCGTTCCGGAGATAGATCGGTCAAACCGTCGCCGAACCCGACCAGGGTGACCTTCATCCGGTCTGACCAGCGGTTCGTCACCAACTCGACGGCGAGCGCGGCCAGCGCCGCCTGGACCACCGGGCGCGGGCCGCGCACCGCGATCAGGCCGTGCGCCACCTCCAGGTCCACCAGGATCCGGCCGGAGGAGTTGGTGCCAAGCGACACCAGGCCCGGGTAAGGAGCCAGCGCGGCCGCATCGGGCAGGTCGAGCCCGGCGACCGCGGCGTACGGAAGCCGCCATACCTGACCGCCGTCGGCGGCCTGCCAGGGCCGCGGCGGGTTCGGGTCGGGCGGGGCGATCCACAGATCCAGGTTCTCGGCGCCCAGATGAGCCGCGAACACGGTGGGCGGGGTCTTGTCCGCGGCGGCGAGCTGCTGGGACAGGTAGCGCAGCCCGGTGTCGAGCCTGCGTACCGCGGGGTCGTCCGCGCCCAGCCGCAGCGCCTTCTCGGCCAGCGCCGCGTCCGGATCCGGACCCGCGATCCGGCGCCCGAACGCCCGCCGCCACAGCTGCTCCCGCCGCCGCCGGCCGAGGGCGACCAGCACCCCCGCGGCCAGCAGCGAGGCCGACGAAAGCTCAAAGGGCCAGGCCGGTACCTGGTGTGCGGCCGAGTCAGGCGCGGCAAAAATTCCATCCTCCGGAACGGACCCGGCTGATCCCCCTGTGCCAGGCAGGACCACGCCCGGGGTGTCGCCGCCCGTGGTGTTACCGGCCGTGACACCGCTCGTGCTGTTACCGGCCGGGGCGTCGCCGGCCCAGACGTCGGCGCCGCGGGCCGTCGATGCGCGGGAGTCCAGGCCAAGCTCGCTGGCCAGCTTCGGCGTGACCGCCTCGATGCCGGGGCCGTGGGCGTCCTTCGGCATCAGCAGCACCCAGCCGGGCCTGATCAGGCTCGCGATCGTGAGCTTGGTGCCGTCGGGCTGGACCCGGCCCTTGTTCAGCTCGAAGATCTCCCGGTAGCGACGGCCGTCACCGAGATGGTTCTGCGCGATTTCCCACAGCGACTCGTGGAACCGGCCGACCGGCGGCTCGACCCGGTAGGCCTTGTCCGCGTTCGGCGCGGCCTGAGGCGGGGTGGCGCGGGTGGTCAGCTCGGTGTTTTGCGCCACACCCGGCGTGACCTGCGCGGAGATCGACGGCACCGGGCGGGCCGGGCCGGGACTGGCGACCGCGGGGGCCAGGGCGGCGGCCGCGGTGAACAGCAGCAGCGCCGCGGTGACCAGCCGGTGCACGGCCGACTGGGTGGCGCCGGCCAGCGGAACCCGGGACGGCACCCCGACGTTGCTGACGGCCGCCTTGATCTCCACCAGCACGCACCAGACCAGCTGGACCCAGGCCAGCCAGATGACCACCGACAAGATGCGCAGGATCGAGGTGACGTCGAGCTGGCTGGTCAGGGCGCTCGCGCTCGGCATGGTGTGCGGCAGCGGCAGGCCGACCACGGTGATCAGCGCGATCGGCACCCCGATGGTCAGCGCCGTCAGCGCCACGACGGCGACCACCCCGGCCAGCACGTCCCCCGCGGTCCGGTGCCTGATCCTGACCGGCGGCCTGAGCCCGGGAATCGGCGGCGCCATCAGCAGGCCACCACCTGGGTCGCGGTGCCGCAGGCGAGGTAGGCCGTCTCGGACACGTGGAAGTTGAACTGGCCGAACGCGCCGGCCGAGATAGCCGGGGCCACGGTCGCCCAGACCGTGACGGTCACGTCCGGCGCCCCGCCCGGATCGGTACCCGGGAGGCATTTGAACTGGGTCACGTCGGTATGGACCCCCTTCGCGTAGGTAGAGATGAGGCCTGCCGCCGGGCCGGTCTGGTCACAGGCGCCCCCGGCGATCGCGACCTGGCCGTTCCTGAGCGCGGCCGGAGCGATGTCGTCGGCCGCGGCCCGGGCGGCCTGCTCGGCAATGTCCGCGGCCTGCGACTTCGCGATCATCACCTGGCCGCCGTCCACGAGCAGGGTGAGCAGCACCATGGTCACGAAGGCGAAGATCACCACCCACAGTGACACCGAGCCGCGGTCCCGGCGACCGAACCCGGCCAGCGCGCGTAGCGTTACCCGCATGGTCAGCTCCTGTCCACGAACGGGTCGAGCGGGGCCACCGCCGTGCTGGTGAAGGTGTGGTTCGCCCGGTAGCCGACATCGCGGAAAACGCCCAGGCGGGCCGCGCATGACACGGTGACCTGCACGTCTTGCGCGACGGCGAAGGCATCCGGGCCGCGGGCCGGCTGTCCGTCTGAGTACAGGCTGACCACCGGGAGCGGGACCGTGCCGAAACATATGTCGCTCAGGTCAGCGATGGCCGCTTGGCGCGCATCGGCTTTCGCAGCGTCATAGCTGCGGGCGATCGACGCCGCGCGAGCCGCGTCGCGGGCCGCCGCACTCACGTCCCCGTTCAGGTTGAGCCATTCACCGCCCGCGCACAGCACGAGCAACAGCACCACGAGCGCGGGCGCCGCGATGACCATCTCGACGGCCATCGAGCCGCGGTCACGCGGGGCCAGCCGCCGGGGCCCCGCCGGGCGTCGCGTAGGTCTCATCCGCAGGCCGTTCCCTGGCTGACCTCGGTCCGGAAGCACTCAATGGGCCCGGTGACCGTGACGCTGATCGGCAGGGAGAGCACCCCGGTCATCTTCCCGGTCACCCGCACGGAGACCGTGCCGGGCTGCTGGCCCGCGAATGCCGCCGGGACGACCGCGGACAGCACGCTGGTGTCCAGCCCCCGGTAGTAACTGCTCGTCGCGGTGTCCGCCAGGCTGGCCCAGCCCGAGTTGGCGGAGGCATCTTCACGGGCCACCAGGTCTCCCTGCTGGGCCGCGGCCAGCGCCGCGTGCCGCGCGTCGAACCACAGCGCGAACTGGATGATGAGCAGGCTGGCGAGCAGCAGCGCGGGCGCCAGGATGGCCAGTTCGATCGCGCTCGCGCCGCGATCCCGGCCGTCGCCTCGGCAGGCGGCGAACCCGGCGCGCAGTCCGCGCCGGCCGGCCCCGCGGTCGTTGTGGCTCATTGCTCGTTGTGGCTCATTGCTCGATGTGGCTCATTGCTCCACGTAGCTAGTTGCCGTTGCCGGGGATGGTGTGGGTGGTGATCGTGTTCGCCTGGGTGGTAGCGAAGTGGTAGATGATTCCTAGGATGATGACGGCCAGGCCGACCAGGACCGCGGTGATGATGGCGAGCTCGATGGCCGACGCGCCCCGGTCCTTTTCCCGCATGGCGGACCGCAGCCTGGCGGCGTGCCCGCCGAGGAAGGCGCGCACCGCGTCCGCCCTCTCGGCGTAGGCCAGCGTGAACAGGTTCATGACAACTCCTCTGTCAGGTATGCAGCAGCGTCTGGATGGCCGGGTACATAAGGAAGATCAGGAACGCGGCCGCCAGCAGCATCTGCGCCACCAGCATCGACTGCGACCGCTCCCCGGCCTGGCCTTCGAGGTCGGCGAGCTCGCGACGGCGCAGGCTGGCCGCACGGGCGGTCAGCGATTCCCTGACCTTGGCACCGTCCTCGGCCACCAGGCTCAGCGCGGCGGAAAGGTCCTTCAACTCGCTGACCTGCACCTCTTCGCCCAGTACACCGAGGGCCTGCCACGGCGTCTGGCCGGTAATCCTGGCGTTGGCCAGGGCGTCCCTGATCCGCCAGAACGCCCAGCCTTCGCCGATCTCGCTGGCCGCCATCAGCGCCTCGGGCACGCCCCGGCCACCGGACAGGTTCATCGCAACCAGGTCGAGAAAGGCGCCGATGGCGTGCCGGAAATCCCGGCGCCGCTTGTCCACCTGCTGCTTGAGCTCGAGGTCGGGCAGCATGAAGAACACGCCTGCGAAGACCAGGGCCACCCAGACCGGGATGATGACCGACAGGTGAAGGCCGGCGAATCCGAGGGCCAGCAGCAAGATCGGCGGCAGGATCAGCCCGAGGAACCCGAGCATGACCTTGCTCGCGAGATAGTTCTCAAAGGACTTGCCGACCAGGGCCAGGTTGGCACGCAACGACCGGAACTCCCAGCCTTGCTCGGCGCAGAACTTGGCCAGGGCGGCACCGAGCCGCTTGCTGAACGCGCTCTCCTTGCCGTCACCCCGATAGCTCACGGTCCGCAGCGCGGGCGCGCGGCCCGCGTCGAAGGCGGCGATCCGCCGGGCCAACCCCACCCGGCGCGGGATCAGCGCGAAGATCAGCAGGAACAGGGCGAACCCGGTGAGGGCCCCGACGATGAGCGCTGCGGTCATGGTGTATCACCTGCTCGCCTCCGGGACGCCTTAAGGTGTCCCGTTGGCTCGGGGGTCATGCGGCACCGCCTCGCCAGGCGGCGACGGCTTCGGGCTCGGCGGCGGGGACGGTAGCGGCCCCGGGCGTACCGAGCAGCCGCTGCGGCGTCTCGAAGGTGGCCAGCCGACGCAGCCACAAGATCCCGGCCGCGTAGATCGCCCCGATGATGACCAGCACGAACTGTCCGTAGACACCGTCGTAGGGCGAGAGGAAGGTGTGGTCGAGGACAGCGAGCGCGATCGCCATGCCGACCGAGACGGCCACGACGATCTGCACGCTGCGCCGGGTGGACCGCCGGCCGGCGTTGACCTTGCGGCGCATGTCCAGTTCCTCGCGGACCGAGACGGCGAGCGCGCCGAGCAGAGCGCGCAATCCCGGGCCGCGCAGCCGGGAGTTGATGATCAGCGCCGCGATGATCATGTCGGCGCTCGGATCGTCGAGGTCGTCGGCGAACCGGCGCAGCGCCACGTGCATGGGCACCCGGGTGTGCAGCCGGTCCACCAGCTTGGTCAGTGGCTCGCGGATCGAGATGTCGGCCACCCGGATCGAGGATGGGATGGCCTGCTCGAGCCCGACCGCCCCGGCGATCGTGTCGCGCAGCGATTCCGTCCACGTCGCCAGGCTCTCCAGCCGGGACATCGTCTTGCGCTCGGAGGCGGCCCCGCCGAGCGAACGCCAGCTGTAGGCGAGCAGGGCCACGCCGACCCCGGCCACGATCCACCGGGTGGCGACGAGGACCAGGATCCCGGCGATAAGCGCGATCCCCCCGCGGACGGACAAGAGCTCCCTGACCTGCCGCTCGAGCTTGCCCGGCCCTTGATTCTTAGGCCGGACCGGCAGCCCGCGCAGGGCGATGACCAGCAGGAACAGGCCGCCGCCGGTCACCGCGCCGATCAGTATCGCGAGCATCGGAAGCGCACCTGAGGAACTCATCGCCAGCCTCCCCGCGACGGGTCATAGCCGTAGTCGGCCAGTTCGTCCAGGCACGACACCGGCGCGTGCGCCACCGCGCAGCCGTCCCGGGCCGGCGCGAACACCTCGCTGGACAGCACCCGCCCGTCCACGCCGGTGACTTCCCGGACGCTGCTGACGAACCGGCGCAGCGTGCCGCCGTGGGTGTACTCGTTTTTCTTCTCCTGGAACACCACGAAGTCGATGGCGCCCGCGATGAGCATGTGGGTCGCGTCCACCGGCAGCCGTTCGCTGGCCTGGATGGCGTAGGTGGAGATGCGGTTGAACACCTCGAGCGAGGAGTTCGAGTGGATGGTGGACAGCGACCCGTCGTTGCCCTGCGTCATCGCGTTGAGCATCGTGACGATCTCGTCGCCGAGTACCTCGCCCACGATGACCCGGCTCGGGTTCATCCGCAAGCTGCGGCGGACCAGTTCGGCCATGGTGATCGCGCCGTGGCCCTCGCTGTTGGCCAGCCGTTCCTCGAACGCGACCACGTTCGGGTGCAGTTCGGGGAAGTGGTCAAGGCCGAGTTCCAGGGAGCGCTCGACGGTGATCAGCCGCTCGTCGGCCGGTATCTGGTTGGCCAGCGCGCGCAGCAGCGTCGTCTTCCCGGCGTTGGTCGCCCCGGCGATCATGATGTTCTTCCTGGCCATCACCGCGGCGGCCAGGAACGAGGCCAGGTCGGGGGTGAGCGTGCCGTTGCCGACCAGGTCGGCCAGGAAGACCTTGCCCATCCGGGCACGCCGGATGGAGATGGCCGGCCGCAACGTCACGTCCATCACCGCGGACAGCCGGGAGCCGTCCGGCAGCCGCAGGTCAAGCTGCGGGTTCGCGGTGTCGAACGAGCGGCTGGACAGGCCGGAATAGGCGGCGAGCACCTGGATCAGCTCGACCAGTTCCTCGTCGCTTTCTGCCACCGGCTCGCCGAACACCTCACTGCCGTCGGCGTAACCGATGAACACCCGATCGCAGCCGTTGATGTCGATGTTCTCGATGTTCTGGGCTTCCAGCAGCGGCTGAAGCCGGCCGACGCCGAACAGGGCCGCGTGGATCGCCTCGGCGAGATCGGTTTCCTCCTGCGCGTTCAGCGGCGGGCGGCCGACCAGGATCTCGCTCCTGGCGTGCTCCTCGAGCACCTGAGAAATGATCGCCCGGGCGTACTGGCGCTCGTCCTCGCCCGTCATCGGCGGCATCCCGGCCGCGGCGTCAAGCCGCCGCTGCTCCGCCAGCCGGTCACCGACGTCGCCGCGCAGCCGCTTCACCAGAGTGTGGTCCACGTGCTGTCACCCCCCGCCCGGCCGGGTCGAGCCCGCCTGGTCCTGAGCGGGGTCCGGGCTGGCGGCTCCTTGAGCGTGCCGGGCGGTTGACCGCGCCTGGCCCGGGTTGCTGGCCGGGGCATCGGCGATGGGCGCACTGGCGTAGAGGGCCTCACCCGGATCGGCCTGATGCCGGCCGGAACGGGTCCCGAGAACCCGGCTGAACGCGGCGCGCGGGCCCGCGGTGGGGCGGACCCCGGCCGGAAGCTCCTCCGCGGGAACGTGGGCCGACCCGGTGGTGAGCGTGGCGGCCGAAGAGGGCACCGCGGAGGGGGGTACCGGCTGCGGGTCCATGGCGGGCGGGCGGGCGGCGGCTGGGCTCGCGATGGGCGGGCTCGCGACGGGCGGGCTCGCGATGGGCGGGCTCGCGACGGGCGGCAGGCCGACCAGGAGGTGCTGGGCCACCTCCCGGGCCGTCTTGATCAGCAAGGTGCGGTCCAGGTTGCCGCCCCACTCGCCGGCCAGCAGATCGGCGCCCTTGACGTCATGGGCGATACCCCCGAGCACGGTAGCCGGAGCATTCGCCTGCCCGAGCACGTGCTGCACCTCGCCGAGCGCGGCCCGGAGCTTCTTGTGATCGGCCACCACCACCACGCCGACGCCGAAGCCCCGCCGGCCCCGGTTCGCCGCCGCCGCCGTGAAGGCCGCCGCCCGGTCCCGCAGCCTGATCACGTCGGCTACGTGCACCCTGGTCACGAGCACGACCGTGGTGGCCTCGGCGAGCAGGTCGTACAGCGGGCCGTCGGCGCCGAGCCGGCCGCAGTCCGCGATGACATCCGCCTGCGGCAGGGAGGCGAGGACCTTGCCGATCGGACCCCAGAGCAGGCTCAGCCCGGCGCCCTGCTCGGCATTGGTCACGCCGGCCAGCACGTCGAGCCCGCCGTGCAGCTTCTGCGTGTGTTCCCAGACCTGCTGCGGCTGCATGCCGCGGCGGGCCACGACGGCGAGGCTGAGCACCCCGCGCCGGGGATCAAGGTGACTGCCGTCGGCCGCCGGGAAACGGTAGACGAGGTCTCCGCCCGCCGGGTCGCATTCGGCCAGCAGGACCGGCCGGGGCCACACAGCCGCGAGCGCCAGGGCCGCTGTCGTGACACCTGGCGCTCCCTTGTCGGACCCGATGGCGATCAGCGCCATGATCACCCGGCCCCGGTGCCAGGCATCAGCGTGATGGCGACGTCGCCGGCCGACGCGTAGCAGGCCAGGGTGCCGGCCTCCGCCGACGACACGGCGAGCGTCACTCCGGTGTCGTTCCCGGCTCCCGAGGCGCTGCCGGACAGGCTGGCGATCGTCCCGGTCGCGATCGGCACGTCCGTGCTGGCGCTGTCTGCGGTCGCGCTGGTCCCGCAGCCGCTGCCGGTCCCGACCGGGAAGGCCTCCACGCTGTCACCGATCAGCAGATTGCCGGGCACCTGGCCGGCCTTCAGCGAGAGCCCCACCTCGACCTTGCCCGCGGCCAGGTTGTTCGTCGACGACGTCATGGCCTCGGTGAGCAGGGTTCCGGCCGGTATTTCCGTCGCGGCGTAGACGCCGGCCACCCGGCCGGCATACTGCCAGGCCACATAGTCCAGGCCGCTGTCCGAAGAGATCTCGACCTCGCGGATGGCTGACGCCGGGATCTGCTCGCCCTGCCCCACCTGCTGCACGATCTCGACGGCCGCGACCCGATGCCCGGCGTTGATCACCAGCAGCCCCGCGGCGACGGCGCCCAGGGCGACGAGCAGCACGGCGAGGGCGGCGAGAGCCGGCTTGCGCTCTCGCGGCGCGCTCGGCATCCGCCGTCCGGCGGGAGCGGTCGGCTCCGCCCACGTCTGCTGATCGGCCGCCGCCCCGCGCGACAGCGTGCCCCGGTCTGTCACCATAAGATCGCGGTCTCCCCTGGTCTACGGGCGCGCCCCTGGAGAAACTTCAGGCGCACTTACATCGCTGTTACTTCGCCGCCACCTGTGCGCCCGAAGATATCGTGATACGCCCCATTCACGACCCGCATATGACAAATCCGTAAGCACAGATGACCCAAATTGCCTCCTCCTGGAACAGTGTGTAACCAACGCGCCAGGACGCCGGTTCAGCCACCAAGGACAATCCCCGCCACTATCGCCTCGTCGACCCCGCAACGCTTCTAAGCTGGGGCAAAACGGGCACGGGCGAGCCGACGGAGGAGGGACGATCATGCGGCTGGCGCTGACGGTGGTGTCGCCCGCGACGCGTTTCTGGGCCGACGTGGTGATCGACGCCGACCCGGCCACGCCGGTGGCGGATGTGGCGGCCGAGCTTGAGCGCCTGGCCTACGGAGCGCACTGGCCGGGCGGTGAGGGTGCGCGCGGCGCCGGCGACGGTCCGGGCGGCCCTGGCACCGATCCGGGCGGGCGGGTGCTGCGGTTCCCCGGGCCGCGGTCAAGGGGATCGCTGGCCATGTCGGCGCCTGGGGCTTTCGGGTCTCCTGGTGGCCCTGGGGTCCCTGGGGGCTACGCCGCCGGGCCGCCGGCAGCCGACAGCATCGCGCTCTACGTGGATTTCCAGCAGGTCGGACCGCAGCTCGCGCTGGCCAGCTCACCAATCAGGAACGGGTCGGTGGTCAGCCTGGGCGACCCTTCGGGGTGCCTGGCGCCCGAGCCGACCGGCTTGGTGGAGATCCGCGTCGCGGGCGGCCCGGGCGCCGGCGGGGTGCACCGGATCAGCCTCGGCGAGGCTGACATCGGCAGCGGCGAGGTGGCTGGCATCAGGGTCGGCGACCGGTCGGTGCCGCCGCTGGCCCTGCACATCCGCGTGGAGGTCGGCGGCGGCTGCCAGGTCACGCCGCACCCGGGCGTGCAAGCCGCCCTGGACGCCGAACCGCTGGCCGGGACCGTCCCGTGGCGGCCGGGCCAGCTCATCACGATCGGCGACACGCTGCTCGGCATCGCCCCGTACGAGCCGCCGGACGCGGCCCTGCACCCGGGCGAAGACGGCGCGAGCATCGACTTCAACCGGCCGCCCCGGCTGCTGCCCCCGGTCCGCCGGACCCGGTTCGCGCTGCCGACCCCACCGAGCAAGCAGGACCGCCGGCCGCTGCCCATCCTCATGGCCGTCGTGCCGGTCCTGCTCGGCGCGGGCCTGGCGTACCTGACACACGAGATCTACATGCTGGCTATCTGCGCGATGAGCCCCGTGATGGTGATCGGCAACTACATCTCCGACCGCAAGCACGGCCGGGTGACCAGCGCGCAGCGGATGGCCGAGTACGCCGAGCACAAGGCCCGGGTGGAGGAGGACGCGCGGCTGGCCCTGGAAGCCGAGCGCCGGCAGAAACGGGACGACTGCCCCGACCCCGCCACCGTGTTGTCCATCGCCTCCGGCCCGCGCCGCCGGCTGTGGGAGCGCCGCCGCACCGACCCGGACTACCTGCTGCTGCGCACCGGCACCGCGGACATGCCCTCGGCGGTTGAGCTGACCGACCCGACCCAGGACGAGCACCGCAGGCTGGTGGTCTGGGAGATCCCGGATGCGCCGGTGACGATACCGCTGGCCCAGCGAGGGGTGCTCGGCGTGGCCGGCCCCGCGGACGCGCCGCGCGCCATCGGACGCTGGCTCGTGGCCCAGGCGGCTACCCTGCACAGCCCGAACGACCTGCGGATATACATCCTGACCGACGGCAGCGGCCAGTCCGGCTGGGAATGGGCCCGGTGGCTGCCGCACCTGCGCCCGGCGCTTTGGGGCCAGGCTGCCCCCGGGGACCCGCCGCCGAACTGCGTCGCGCTGATCGGCAACGACGCGGAGACCGTCGCGGGCCGGCTGGCCGAGCTGCTGGCCATCATCAGCGTCCGGGCCAAGGCCCGGCAGGAAGCCGGCGGCGAGCAGGGCGCGTTCTATCCCAGCGTGCTTGTCGTCTTCGACGGGTCGCGCCGGCTGCGGTCCCTGCCCGGCGCGATCGGTGTTCTGCGGGAGGGCCCGCCGGTCGGCGTGTACGCGATCTGCCTGGACGGCGACGAGCGGCTGCTGCCGGCCGAATGCCAGGCGGTCGCCGTGGTCGAGCCGGACGGCCTGCGCGTGCAGCAGATGAGCGGGGCCACCTACCGCGGCGTCCGCCCGGACCACGTCAGCCCGGGCTGGTGCGCCCAGCTGGCCCGGCGGATAGCCGCGGTGCGCGACGCCAGCGACGACGAGGAGGCCTCCGCGCTGCCCGAGGAGAGCCGGCTGCTCGACGTGCTGCAACTGGAGCCGCCGGGCCCGGACCTTATCAGCGCGCGCTGGCTGACCGTCGGCCAGTCCACGCATGCCATCCTCGGCGAGTCCTACGACGGGCCGTTCGCCATCGACCTGCGGCGAGACGGGCCGCACGGGCTGGTGGCCGGGACCACCGGCGCGGGCAAGTCCGAGCTGCTGCAGACGTTGGTCGCCTCGCTCGCCGTGGCCAACCGGCCGGACGCCATGAACTTCGTGCTGATCGACTACAAGGGCGGGAGCGCGTTCAAGGACTGCGCCCGCCTGCCGCACACCGTCGGGATGGTCAGTGACCTCGACGGGCATTTGACCGAACGGGCCCTGGCTTCACTGTCCGCGGAACTGAAACGCCGCGAGGAGATCCTGCTGCACGCCGGGGCCAAGGACATCGAAGACTACGGCGACGCCCGCCGGGCCAGACCCTCAGACCCCGCGGACCCGGGCCTGCCGCCGCTGCCCCGGCTGGTGCTGATCATCGACGAGTTCGCCTCGCTGGTCGCGGAGCTCCCCGAATTCGTCACCGGCCTGGTCGGGATCGCCCAGCGCGGGCGGTCGCTCGGCGTGCACCTGATCCTGGCGACCCAGCGCCCGGCCGGCGTGGTCAGCGCGGACATCAGGGCCAACACGAACCTTCGCATCGCGTTGCGGGTCACCGACGCCAGCGAGTCGTCCGATGTCATCGACGTGCCCGACGCGGCGTGGATCTCCAAGGCCACCCCGGGGCGATGCTACGTGCGGTCCGGCGCCGCCAGCCCGGTCGGCGTGCAGGCGGCGCGGATCGGCGGCAGGCGGCCCGGCGCGACCACGCTGACGCGGGATCCGACCCGGCTCGTCCCGGTGCCGTGGTGGTCGGTCGGGCGGCCGTTGCCTGAGGTCAGGCTGGCTACCGCGGCCGACGACGGCGGCACCGCCACCGACCTGTCGGTCCTGGTCGACGCCGTCTGCGCCGCCGCGCGGCGGCTGGACTGCGCCCGGCAGCCGAGCCCGTGGCTGCCGCCGCTGCCGGACCTGGTCACCCTGGACGAGATACCCGCGGGCGCTTTGGGCTCCGCGGTGGCTCCGATACCTTTCGGCATCACCGACGTCCCGGCCAGGCAGGCGCGGGAAGCCATGACGCTGGACCTGGCCCACGGCGGGCACGTGGTGGTGGCGGGCGCGGCCCGCACCGGCCGGTCCACATTGCTGCGCACCATCGCCGGATCGATCGCGGCCCGGGAATCACCGGCCGACGTGCACATCTACGCGATCGACGCGGGCACCGGCGCACTGCTGCCGCTGACCGCGCTGCCGCACTGCGGCGCGGTCGTCACCCGCGACCAGACCGACCGGATCGAACGGCTGATCGGCAAGCTGCGCGCCGAGATCACCCGGCGCCAGCAGCTGCTCGCCGCCGACGGGTTCGCCGGCGTCGCCGAGCAGCGGGCGCGGACCGCCGATCCGGGCCAGCGGCTGCCCTGGATGGTGCTGCTGCTTGACTGGTGGGAGGGTTACTTCGCCGCGTTCGAGAAGTACGATTACGGACGGCTGGTCGACGGCCTGCTGCAGCTGATCCGCGAAGGCGCGGCGGTCGGCATGCGGGTCGTGGTGACCACCGACCGCCTGGCCCTGCTCGGGCAGACCGGGACCGTCTTCGAAAAGCGCCTGCTGCTGCGGCTGAACGACCCGAGCGACGCGGGCCAGGCCCACATCCGCGAGCGTTCGCTGCCCACCCGCCAGCCGCCGGGCCGGATCATGATGGAGGGCGTGCCCGATCCGCTCGAGGTCCAGGTCGCGCTGCTCGATGCCGACGCGTCGGGGCCGGCTCAGGTGGCGGCGCTGCGGCGGTTCGGCGAACAGTCGCTGGCCCGGCACGGATCTCCGCGCGGCGACCAGCGGCCGTTGCGGGTCGACCCGCTGCCGGCCCGGATCACGCTGAGCCAGACCCGGCGGCTCGCGCCGGGCTTCGTTTCGCCGTCTGGCTTGTGGGCGCTGGTGGGAGCGGGCGGGGACGAGCTCGTGCCGCAGGGCCTCGACGTGCGCGACGAGGGACCCGGGCTGACCATCGCGGGACCGCCGCGGTCCGGGCGGTCCAGCACGCTGGTCACCATGGCGACCTCGCTGCTCGAGGCGGGGACGCCGGTGCTCGCGCTCACCCCGCGGCGGTCACCGCTGCGGGCGCTGCTGGGGCGGGACGGGGTCCTCGGCGTGCTGGACGCCGAGGCGAGGCCGGACGAGCTGACCGCGGCGACCGGCGGCCTGGACCGGTTCGTGGTCCTGGTTGACGACGCGGAACTGCTGTTCAACGGCCCGCTGTCCGCCCCGCTGGAAAAGATCCTGGCCAGCGGGCGGGACAGCGAGCACGGGCTGATCATCGCGGGTGCGACCGGCGACCTGACCCGTGCCTACTCCGGGTTCATCAAGGAAGCGCTCAAGTCACGCTGCGGTGTGCTGGTCGCGGTCGACTCGCCGGGCGACGGCGACCTGTTCGGCGTCAGGCTGCCGCGCAACGCCGGACCTGGCCCGCTCGGCCGTGGCCTCCTGGTGCGGCCGGGAACGATCGCGCCGGTCCAGCTGGCGCTGCCAGACTAGGCCGGGCCGACTAGACCGGGCGACTAGCCGGACATCGGACCTGGCCGCACATAGGACCTGGCCGCACATCGGACCTGGCCGCACATCGGACCTGGCCGGACACCCGACCTGGCTGGACATCGGCCTCGGCCGGACATGGCAAGACGTGGCCACCTGGGCCACGTCTTGTGCCTGTTGACGGCCTGACTGAGACGGTCAGGCGCCTGCGACCTGCTCGACACCCTGGACAAGCTTGTTGGTGTCGCTGCGGTACTGCGTGTGCAGGTTGGTGTGGTCCGACTTGATCTTGTTGGTCAGGTCCTCGCACTGGCCGTTGAGGTTCTGGAAGTGCGCGCCACTGGTGACGTCGTTGAACCCCTGAGCCGTCGTGCGGTAGTTGTCGTGCGCATCCATGACAGCCTGGTGCGCGGCCTCGAGCTTGCTCATCTGAGACTGAACGCCCGCCGGGTCGTAACCAATGTAACTAGGCATGCCAGAAATTACCCTCCGTGGTCTCATGGGTGCCGTACTCAACCCGCGAGATCGGCCCCGGACATTTTGTCGGCACCATACTGACGCACATCACTTGGAGAAGGTCACGTATCGCACAACTTCGCGGTACTCAAGCACCGTTAATAACTATCTGTGCCTATATACACCACTCGTCCCGGAAACTCATACGAGGTAGCATCGGCGGGTATTCGGCTAAAGAACAGGCAGGGGGCCACGCGTGAACGACTTCGTCGAGGAGGCGGTGCAGGCCGCCGCCGCCGACATGGGCACCGTGCAGGCCGCGGCCGACGCCATCAGCGGCGCCATCGGGCAGGTCAAGCCCCTGCTGAGCGGGCAGACCTGGACCGGTCCCGCCGCCGACGCCTGGGAAGGCGACTGGAATGCCTGCTACAGCGCGGTGCTGAGCTGCCTGAACGCGCTGCCCGCGGCCGAGTCGAGTGTCATCGCAGGGGTACAGCGGCAGGCGGAGCAATTCGTCACCCAGCACGCCGCCGCCGCCCGGGCAAGCTAGCCAGGCCAGGGTCCGGCCACGGGAAGGGTTGGACACGATCGGGCAACGGCCTCAGCGGCCCCAGATGCCGCGTTGCGGCACAAGGTTAAACTAGCCCGGTCTTTGCCTCGAACCGGATCGCGCCTCGAGCCGTCAGGGTAGATAGCGCGTCAGCAAACGAGGGAGCATATGAGCGGCAGCGACGAGGTCGGGGTCGACCCGGGGCGGCTCAGCCAGGCGGCGAGCGCGCTGGAGAACCTGCGGGACGTGCTGGCGGCCAACGTGCCGACCATCGTGAGCATCATGAACGAGTACTGGAGCAGCGGCGCTGGCTCGCCGATCAGCCTGGCCGCGCTGCAGCAGGCCCAGCAGCGTTCGGTCGAGGACGCGGCGGGGATGCGCTCGCGCTCGAACCTGGCCCAGGCCTTCATGGCCGAGGCGGTCAACATCGACCTGGTGGTCGACGGCCAGGCCTATATCCCGTGGGATCTGAAGACGGTGGACGCCGAGGACGCGGAGCTGCAGGCGCAGCAGCTGGCCACGGCGGTGAACAGTGGCAACCGGGCGCAGATCCAGGCGGTCGAGCAGGACCTGGAGGACCATCAGGACGACAAGCAGTGGCTGGCCGATTTCTGGTCTCAGCCCCAGGCCGCCAGCTCCACGGCGAACCTCGCCAACGTGCTGAACCGCCAGGACGGCAAGGGCCTGAACCTGCTGTCCGCCTCCGACCAGCAGATCCTGTCCACCTACGCCCGCTCCGTGGCGGCTGCCTGCCAGCTCGGCGGGCTGAACACCCAGCAGGCCAGCGAGTTGACCGAGGCCTTCACCAACGCCGCCTCGGCCCACCCCTGGTCCACGGCGATGCTGTTGAAGTACGGACCCGACGGCTCGGCGTACGGCACCGGGACGGGCGCGAACCTGCTGGCCGGCGTGACCAGGTCCGTCCTCGACGCGCGGGAGAACGGCCAGCTCACGATCCCGATCAACATCGAGCAGATCGATAACGGACAGCACAGCAAGGACCTGGACCAGGCGGTCCAGAACTACGACCCGACCCTGACCATGCTCGAGCTCGACACGCAGAACAAGATCGCCGCCACCCAGGTGCTTGGCGGCCCCAACGGCGGGACCTACGCCTACGACCTGCTGCACACGCCCTGGGCCAGGTACCTGGAGTCGGAGGGGCCGAACAACGCGCAGTTCCTCCAGGCGGTCAACCCCGACCCGAATTCCGAGCCGCAGGGGCCGGATATCTGGAGCCTCCTGCTGAACCAGAACATCGTGGGCAGCTTCCTGGACGCGGCCACGCAGGGGACCGACCCCGGCAAGGCGCCGCCGATCGGCACCAGCCCGCTGGATCGGGAGGCCGCGACGGCCGCGATGAACATCATCGAGAACACGCCGAGTACCGGCACCATCGTGCTGTCCAACCAGGTCCGGCAAGCCCTGCTTGACACCTTCGGCCGCTACCTGCCCGACCTGGCCGCCTCGGTGAACGGCACCTACCAGGGCCCCAACGGCCAGGTGCTGCCGGCGTACGTGGACGGCAAGTACGACGGCCCGTACATCTTCGAGCTGCCGGACGACAACGTTGCGCTGCAGACGTTCCTGCAGCAGATCGCCACGGACTCCAGCGACGCCGCGGCCATGCAGGCGGCGGTGCTCACCAGCTTCAGCCGCGCCTTCGGCGTGCAGATGAAGTACGGGCCCTCGTCGGCTCCCTCGAGCGACCTGGCCAACGATCTCGCCTCGCTCTACGGGGAGGTCGACACGGCGGAGAAGAACCTGCACTACTCCGCCGCCCAGCAGGAGGATGCCCGCAACGCCGCCCTGAACTCCCTGGTGTCGATCGCCGAATCATCGCTGGCGGTGATTCCCTCCCCCACCGACGCCGTGGCCGCGGCCGCGTGGAACCTGCAAGGTTGCGCGCTGCCGCTGATCCCGCAGTTCAGCACCGACAACGCCGCCAACGCCGCCGCGCAGTTCGACTCGGACGAGGCGCTGCGGAAGATCATGGTCGCCGTCCCCATGGCCCAGGGCCTGATCGCGGCGGGGATCGTCAAGCCTGAGCCCGAGTGGTACCAGGACGGGAAGATCAACCTCAATACCCCCGCAGCCAGCGCCGCCTTCCAGAGTTGGTGGGAGGCGGAGAAGGGGCATGACGTCTACCAGCTGCCTACGCTGTACTCCCCGCCCGGCCGGGCGGTGCCGCAGAACGACCAGAACACCCAGACGCTCGAGACCCTGTGGTACCAGTACGGCCAGGGCATGCAGCTGGCATACCAGAAGGACGGCCAGTGGTAGCGTTCGGCTCAAGGTCCGCAAAGCCGCACGGGCTACGCTCCGCGCTGGTCCTGACGGCCATCGCGATGACGGTCGCGGCCTGCGGGTCGTCGGCCAGCTCGTCCAGCGCGCCGACGTCCTCGGCCTCATACAGCCGCGGCCAGTACGCCGTGGCGATCACGCAGTGCGGGATCGACCGGGGCCTCATCCCGAAAAAGTACTGGGCGGCCGACGCCGCGGCCCATCACTGGCTGGTCGACGGGCACATCGTCGACAACTCGTCGTTCGCGCAATGGTGGAACGCCAACACGGGGGTGATCACGATCGCGGGGAAGACCCTGTCGGCCTGGCAGACGCAGGCCTACAGCCAACAGCACGTGCCCGAGCAGATCTGCGGCAGCACGGCCATGCCGACCCCGGTCGCCTCCTAACCGGCCGCCAAGAGAATCTCCGAGAACAGGGCGGATCGGGCGCGTGACCACCACACTCGGTCGGCTGGCGGTCATCCTGGCGACCGGGCTCATGACTGCGGTGCTGGCCGGCTGCACTGGATCGCCCAAGCCGCAGACGACGGCGTCGCCGACCGTTTCTGACGCCTATGGACTGCGCTACGGCGACGCACCTGCCCTGCTCGTGCAGTGCGGGTTGAACAGCGACACCATCAAGCCGCAGACTGGCCAGCCGTGGTACTCCGACGGGAAGGTGCTGCCGCTGTCCGGTACCGGCGCCGGCTCCCGCGGGGCTGAGCTCAGCACATGGTGGGACGCGCACAACGGCACCGTGATAGCGGGGAAGTCCCTGTCTGACTGGCAATTGTGGGCCGCCCAGCATGATGCGCTTCCGGCACAGGTGTGCGGCACCTCGGTCTCGGCATCCAGCTTGCAGGCAAAGATCAACCCGGGACAGCCGAACCCGTGGACGGGCTGATCCGGCCCATGGGTTCGGGCATAAACGGACCGCACCCGGGTACGGCCGCCCCATGCTCAGGGCACACCTATGGACCATCGGGCCGGTGCTATGCCAATGCCGCGTGGTTAGCGCCCCGGCGGCGCAGGTCAAGGTCCCGCACAACCCTTCGCCGTCCACTGCTCCGGCTCACCGTGGCCCCGCTCACACCACCAACCCCACCCGCCGCCCCGATATCGCTCAGGTATTCTATGGATGTGACACCCTACCCATTCTATCGAGTAGGGTGTCACATTCATGCGCTGGACAGCCATTTTCCGTCACAAGTAATGGTACGGACGAGGAGAAAGTGGCGCATGCGGGCGCCTTCGCAGCGCCAAGACCACCCTCGACACCGCCCAGCCATGCTGCGCCCGGAGCTTGACACCCTCGGCGAGGCGCTAAGTACGTGGCCTTGGGTGCTATGCGGCCCCATGTTCCATCGGCCCCGGTGGCGGCACGGCCCGTGGCCGGGCCTGAGCGGGTGGGGGCTGCGGCGGTTCCTGGCGGGATTGCCGGAGTTGGAGGGGTTGCCGCGTACAGAGGTCAGAACTGGGCCTTGAGTTCGCTGATGTCATTCACCCGGTCCTGGAGCTGGGCGTATGCCGGGTTTTCGCGGAGCCGGCCCACCGCCCAGCGTAGGACTTCGGCGCGGCTGCTCGCGATGCCCGCGGCGATCAGCGTATCCACTGTCGCCAGATCGGCGGCCCCGAGCCGCGTCATCACAGGGGTCAGCTGCTCGGACAGTTCATCTGGCGGCGGGCACGGTTCGCGCCGGCCTTTGAACCTGAAGAAGGGCCCCGTTCCAAACGGGCCGCCGGACCTCGCCGACTCGTCCTGGGTGGCCGGGCGGAAGTCGATCCACCCGATGAAGGACAGCTCGTCGCTCAGCCGTTTGAGGGCCTCGTGGCTGGCTTGCTCGAACGCTTCGATGATCTCCTTGTCGGCCTCCTTGCCCTCCGGCCGGCCTGCCCGGCTGATGAAGACCCGGATCGCGGTCTCTCCCGGCTCGACGGCCGGATCGTCGCCATAGGTCAGCACCTGAACCCGCTCGACGGCGCCCTCGGGAAAGGCCGATCTCACCTGCTCCTCGACGCGGTTCACCTGCGTATTGTCCATGTCCTCCTCCTATGAGCTGCTCGTCATGCTGACGTGGCTGTAAGAAGCGTAATACGTGTTACACAGGTCGGCGAAGGCGGGTTCGGCGCAGCGGGACCGCAGGATATCCGGTGGCCATGGTCTAGGTAGAATAAAGGTTCGATATCCGGGTATGATGCGGGTATGGCCAGCTACATTCCTCCGGGGTGGCCGGCTGGAGTGCACCCGCCTGGGAGCGAGGACTTCGAGTCCACCGCGATCGGGTGGCTGCTCGACGTCGTGCCGCCCGATTACCGGCTGCACGGGGTCTTGCGCCGTTATCCGGTTGCGCTGGCCGCCATGGCCAGGTACCACGCCAAGGCATGCGTCGAGGGCGCGCGCGAGGGATATCGCACGGCCAGGACCGAGCTGGCCGGCGCTATGCCGCCGCACGCCATCGACACCGTTCTGGCCGCCTACCGCAAGGAGGGCGCCCGGCTGGCTGCCACCGCTCGCGCGGTCGGCCTGGTCGAACGCGCGCTGCGCGGCGAGGCCTTCACACCGACGATGGCGAGCCAGCCGGCCGCGCCGCGGCCCACTGGCGGACGCAGGGGCGCCGGTAGCGCCTGAGCGGCCGGGCAGGAACTATCGTCGGCGGGGGAAGACGGCCAGGTCAGGACGTGAGACGATAGGGTCAAGCCGGCTGGGGGCGGGCTGCTAGATTGCGGGCAGCGAGAGAGAAGTGAGCAGTGTCACGGCAGGCCCGAATCCTTCTGGTTGACGACCGGATGGAGAACCTGGTCGCGCTGGACGCGATCTTGGCTCCGCTGAACCAGATCCTGGTATCCGTCCGGTCCGGCGAGCAGGCGCTGCAGGCGCTGCTCAAGGACGACTTCGCGGTCGTC
>Ga0302314_10003433_pt1 | contig 29222 bp, 25 predicted proteins | sample III_Palsa_N2_3_FD_200533 | JGI IMG/M metagenome (GOLD analysis project Ga0302314, IMG submission 200533) | Peat permafrost microbial communities from Stordalen Mire near Abisko, Sweden - III_Palsa_N2_3 | ecosystem: Environmental > Terrestrial > Soil > Palsa > Peat permafrost | place: Sweden...
GCACCGGGTCGCCGGCATCAGCCGACTCCAGCGCGGCACCCGCGACGACTCTCGCCTGGTAGCTGCGCACCCGGGTCCGTTCCGGATCAAACCACGAGGCCCCGGTCCGCACGTCGAACTCCCAGCCATGCCACGGGCAGCGGATGATCGCGCCGTCGTCGCCGCGGGTGTAGGGCTTGCCCGGCAGCGCCGCCTGCAGCGGCGCGAACTGGAAACCCTGGCACAGCGGCCCGCCCTGATGGGGGCAGCGGTTGCGCAGCGCGAAGTACTCGCCGCCGACGTTGAAGACGCCGATCGAGCGGCCGCCGATCGTCACCAGCTTGCGCTCACCGGGACCGATCTCGTCGGCGCGGGCGACAACCACGCTACGCACTGAGGCGGTACAGCGATCGCGCGTTGCCGGCCATGATCCGCTCGCGCACGCCGCGGTCCAGCCCGGTCGGCAGCGCGCGGTCGGGCGCGTCGAAGTCCCAGTGCGGGTAGTCGGTGGCGAACATGATCCGGTCGTCCATCCCGAGCTGTGCGAGGAGCGCCGCGAAGTCCGTTGCGCGCGGCGGCTCGTCGATCGGCTGCGTCGTCAGCCAGACGTGCTCACGGATCAGCTCGGACGGCTCACGGGTCAGGTGCGGCGCCTCGGCGCGCAGCAGCGCAAACGCACGGTCAAGGCGCCACATCAGCGGCGCCAGCCACGCGATTCCGCCCTCGATCAGCACGATCTTCAACGCCGGGTAGCGCTCGAACACGCCCTCGCAGACGAGGCTCGTCAGCTGGTCGGCGAAGGCAGTCGCCATCCCCACCGTGTCCTCGATGTAGTAGGAGGCGTAGCCGACGCCGGTGATCGGCCCGCGGCCCCAGCCGCCGTAGTGGATGCCGACCGGCAGGTCGTGGGCGACCGCCGCTTCGTAGATCGGCCAGTACTTGCGCCGACCGAGCGGCTCGGCCGTGCGGATCAGCAGCAGCACCTGTACGAACCGGGGGTCCGATGCCATCCGGTGGATCTCCCGCGCGGCCAGCGCGCCGTCCTCGTAGGCGACGTTGATCGAGGCGCGCAGGCGGGGCTCGGGATCGAGCCACTCGGCCGCCTGCCAGTCATTGATCGCGCTGGCCAGCGCGGCGCCGCGCTCGAGGTCGAGCTGCTCACCAGCGCCGAGCATCGGCGTCAGCACGCCGTAGCTGATCTGGTAGCGGTCCAGTAGCTGCTCGCGCATGAACTGGAGGTCCGACGCGGGCGGATCGCCCGACGGCGGCCATGCGTCGGTCCGCGCAGCGCGCGGGGTCGCACGCGGATACTCGCCGCCGAGGTAGGAGCGGTCGCCGAGCGTCTCGCGGCGGGCCTCGACGGCGGCCTCGAGGCGGCCGCCGCCGGCCCGCGCCGCGCGCCAGCGTGCCGGCATGTACCGCAGCAGCGCCTGCCGCGAGCGCGGCGCGTTGTGGATGTCGCAGTCGACGACCTCGAGCTTGGTGGCGACGCTCACAGCCGGTAGTGCTCCCGGGCGTTGGCGTCGAGCAGCCGTTGCTCGGCGGCGGGCGGCAGGCCGGCCGGAACCGCGTCGAGCCCCTCGCTCGAGTGGCGGTGCGGGTAGTCGGTCGAGAACATCAGCATCCGGTCTGAGCCGAGCTGGTCGATCACGCGCTCAAGCTCGGTCGGATCCGGAGGTCCGTCGACCGGCTGCAGCGACACTCGAACGTGTTCGCGCACATACCCGGACGGTAGTCGCCGGGTCCACGGGATCTCACGGCGAAGCCCGCGCCACCCCTTGTCGAACCGCCACATGAACGCCGGCAGCCAGCCGAAGCCGGATTCGATCAGCGAGATCCGCAGCCGCTCGAAGCGGTCCAGCGTGCCCTCGGCGATCAGGCTCGTCAGCTGCGAGGCGAACGCCGAGGCCATGTCGACGTACTCCTCAAGCCATGACGTCGGCCATCCCGAGGCGGTCGGCGGGATCCCCGCCGAGCCACCGAAGTGCAGCTCGGCGACGAGCTCGTGTCGCTCGATCGCCTCCCACAGCGGCCACCAGATCCGGTTGCCGTACGGGATCTGAGAGCGCACCGGCAGGTACACGGCGACGAACCGCGGGTCGCCGGCGCAGCGCTCGATCTCGGCGATCGCGGCGGCCGGCTGCTGGGCGGCGACGACGATCGCGGCGCGCAGCCTTGGCTCGGGCGCGAGCCATTCGGCCAGCTGCCAGTCGTTCACCGCGGTCGCCAACGCGGCCGCGGCGTCGGGGTTGCGGACGCTCTCGACGCCGTAGTCGCAACCGAGAATCGCCACCTGCACGCCGAGCGGGTCGAGCACGTGGGCGCGCAGCGTCGCGACCGTCCGGCCGGGAGCCGTCCCCTGCTGCGGCGCCAGATCGTCGCGCAGCGAGGTCGCGATGTTCGGCGGATGGGCCTGGTCGGTCGGGCCGGCGAACTGCGAGGTGGCGACCACCTCGCGCCAGTGGCCGTCGAGATAGGGCTCGAGCGTCTCGATCGGGCCGACGACGTTGTGGATGTCTGCGTCGATCACGTCAGCAGGTCGCCGGGTGCCGGGACCGGCGGATCGCTGCGGTCCAGCAGCGGCTCGGTTAGGTACACGAGGTTGCCCTCCGGGTCGTGCAGGCCGCGGTAGCGGTACCACTCGGACGCGACGATCTCGCCGGCCCAGGCGACGCCATGTCCGTCCAGCTCCGCGATCGCGTCGTCGAGCCGTTGCACCTCGAACGCGAACGAGTCGATCCCGGGCGGGTTGGCGGCGCCGGTGAACCGGGGAACGGGATGCGGCGGCAGCGTCGCCGCATCCTCCTCGATCAGGTAGATCACGACGTCGCCGGCGCGCAGCCCGATCCAACCCTGGCCAGGCTCGTAGGGCAGCCGCAGCGCCAGCCCCAGCAGATCGACGTAGAACCGGCGCATCGGCTCGATCGCGGTGCAGACGACGTCGATGTTGTCCAGCCGGCCGGCGATCACGAGTGGTTCCTCGGTACGCGCGAGGTGAACGCTCGGCTGTGCACGCGGGTGTCTCCCTGATACGCGTCGATCGAGGTCGACAGCAGGTAGTCGGTGGCGTCGGCGGTCATCTGCGAGCGCAGCTCGATCCTCGTCCGCCACTCGCCGCGGCCCTGCTCGATCCGCCGCCACATCCCGACCGCGCACGACAGTGGATCGCCGTCACGGATCGTCAGCGTCGTCGGATCGTGGTCGCGGTACTCCAGCCCGCTCGGGAATCGCTGACCGGCGGCAAAGTCCCGGCGGATCTCGCAACGGGTCTCGCCACTGCCGGGATCGATCGCGAACTCGATCCCCGGATCCGGCTGCCTCAGCCACGTCACCGGCAACGGCGGCGCCTGCTCGGCGGGCCCGAACTCGGGCAGCGTCGCGTCGGCGGGCTGCGGTGCGCGGACGGGGATCTCGACGGTGCTGTCGCCGCCGGTCGCGAGCGTGATCGTCGCCGGCGCCGGCGACGGCCACAGCCACGGCCAGTAACTGGTCGAGATCGCCAGCCGCAGCCGGTGGCCGGCGGGCACCGCGTAGGCGACCGACTTCATCGCGACCGTCGCGCGGACCGGCTCGCCGGGCGTCAGCGGCCGCGGGTCGTCATGGCCGGCGTGGTGGCAGAGGTTGAGCACGCCACGTGCGACCAGCGTCGAGGCGCCGTCGGGCCAGACGTCGCACAACCGCGCGACGACGAACGCCGCCGGGCGATCGCAGCTGACCCGCAGCGAGACGGTCACGTTGCCGAAGATCTCCGCGGGCTCGGACAGGGGCGTTGAGTCAAGCGCCAGCGACAGTGCGTCATCGCGGCGCTGGTCAAGCGGCATGTCGCCCGGCAGCGCGTACGCGCACCAGGCGCCGGCGTCCAGACCGACCGTCTGCCCGCTGCAGTGGTGAAGCGGCGTCGCGTCGTCCGGGCCGGACGCAGTCGCTCGCAGTCCATCGGCAGTCAGCGCCAGTGACCACGGGGCCGTGCTGGTCGCCGGGAGCGCCGGCTCGGCGATCCAGCGTCCCGGGCGGTGCGGGTAGTCAGGCGCCGGGCGGACCGCCTCCGGCATCCAGGCGCGCAACATCGGCTCGTCCATCGCGCCGTTGTCGACCCCCTTGAGCCAGTGGTCCCACCAGCGCACCGCCTCCTGCAGGAACCCGACCTGCGGGCCGGGGTGGCCGTACTGCGGCCACTGGTGGCCCCACGGTCCGATCAGCGCGCGACGCGGGCAGTCCAGCCGCTCAAGCATCCGGAAGATCGCATCGACGTAGGCGTCCGCCCAGCCGCCGACCGCCAGCACGGCGCAGTCGACCGCGGCGTAGTCCTCGCAGATCGACCCATGACGCCAGTAGTCGTCGCGGGACTGGTGCGTGAGCCACAGCGCCAGCAGGTCGACGTTGCCGTCCAGCCGCTGGAGCCACAGCTCCCGCCAGCGCTCGCCGACGATCCGCGGATCCGGGGCGCGGGCGTTGAAGCTCATCAGCGCGCTGGCCCACGGCAGCATGTAGCAGGCCAGCGGCACGCCGCCGAGGTAGTGGACGTCGTTGTCGTAGCGGTCGTCGGTCGAGCAGGCGGTGATGATCGCCCGTAGGGCCGGGGGCCGAAGCGCCGCGACCTGCAGGCTGTTGAAGCCGCTCCATGAGATCCCGGTCATGCCGACCGCGCCGGTGCACCACGGCTGACGCGAGATCCAGTCGATCACCTGCACCGCGTCGGCATGCTCCTGGGCGGAGTACTCGTCGGTCAGGATCCCGTCGGAGTCTCCCGAGCCACGCATGTCGACACGGACCGCCGCATATCCCGCCGCCGCATAGTACGGGTGGATCGTCGAGTCCTCACGGGCGTGGACGTCGTCCTTGCGATACGGGAGGTACTCGAGGATCGCCGGCACCGGCGCGCCGTCGGCGGTGCGGGCGGCCTTCGGCAGCCACGCCCGGCCGCACAGGCGGGTGCCGTCCGGCAGCGGGATCCAGAGCGGGTCGATGACCTCGATCTCAACCGCTCCCTCAGGCCATCCGGAACGGGGCGTCACAGTCCCCCCGCCGCCGTGTTCCAGGCGGGCCCGGCGCCGGCCGACAGCGTCGATCCGTCGTCGCAGACCGCGACCGCGCTGACGCGACTGAACGCGAGCTCGCCGGGAGCGACGTCCTGGACGACGACGTCGTGGCCGCGCTCGCGCAGCCCGGCGATCGCATCGGGTGCAGCCCGGGAGTCGACAAACGTCCGGTTGCCCTGGGAATGGACCCGCGGGACGTCGATCGCCGCCTGCACGCCGAGCCGATGGTCGACGACGCCGACGGTGGTGGCGATCACGCCGGCGAGGATCGGGTAGCCGCCGGAGCCGGCCGCCGCGAACGCCGCCCGTCCATCGCGGGCGGCGACAATCGTCGGGACCGCGAAGAACGGCAGCTTGCCCGGCGCGATCGAGTTCGAGCGGCCCGGCCGCGGGTCGTAGTTCACCATCGAGTTGTTGAGGATGATCCCGGCCTCCGGCACCGCCACCAGCGAACCGAAATCCGCCCCGATCGTGGTGATCAGCGCCGCCAGGTTGCCGTCCCGATCGGCCGCGACGACCTGGGTGGTGCCGCGCACGCCGCCGGCCGCCTGGGCCCGGGCCGGGTGGCCGGGCGCCAACCACGGCGCGGTCGCGGCGACCGGCCGTGGGGCGGCGCGGTCGGGGCTGATCGCTGCCGCACGAAGCGCCGCGAACGGCGCGCCGCCGAGCTCCGCGATCGGCTCGGCGGCGAGCTCGGGGTCGTCGGCGTAGGTGGCCCCGTCGACGAACGCGTGGCCGGCCGCCTCGGCGAGCAGGTGCAGCGATGCCGCGCTGCCGGGCGCGGCGGCCGCCAGGTCGAAGTGCTGGAGGATCCCGAGCGTCTCGTAGCCGACCGTGTCGCGGCACGTCACGTACTCAAGGTCACGGTAGACGGCGGGGGTCTCGTCAACCACGACGGGCGCGTACTGGGCCAGGTCCTCGACGGTCACGATCCCGCCAACGGCCGCGACCGCCCGCGCGATCGCGGCCGCCGCCTCGCCGCTGTCCAGCGCCGCCGGTCCGTGGGCGGCGACCGCCCGGAGCGTGCGCGCGAGCGCCGCCTGGTTCAGCCGCTCACCAGGCCCGTCGGCCGTGCGGCTGCGTGGAATCCGGCCGTCGGGGAGCAGGATCGCCGCGAGCGCTGGGCGACTGGCGATCTCATCGAAACGGTTGGCGATCTCGATCTGCACGACCCAGGTGACCTCGAGCCCTGCCTCAGCGAGCTCGATCGCGGGCTCCAGCAGCCGCGCCCACGGCAGTCTGCCGGCGCGCGCATGCGCCTCCCAGAGACCCGGGACCGCACCCGGGACGGCGACCGCGGCGCCACCCACGTGGTTGCGATCGCCGGCGACCGACGGCCAATCGTGGCCGTCCAGCGGCTCGACGATCACCTCGTACATGTCCGGGCTCGCCGCCGCGGGGGCACGCGGACCGTGGTCGACCGAGAAGAAGCGACCCCCGTCGGGTCCCGCCAGGAACGCGCTCAGATGCCCGTAGCCGCCTACCCCTGAGTTATTGGGCTCGGCCACGAATGCCGCAAACGCGCCGGCGACGATCGCGTCGATCGCGTTGCCGCCCGCGGCCAGCGCGGACAGGCCCGCACGCACGGCGTGCTCGTGACCCGCCGACACGACCCCCACGTTCGATCTGACCTCCGCGCGGGTGCCGATCATCTGGGAGAGCCGTTGCGACATAGCCATCGGGTGTTGGCAGAATACCGACCGACCGTCACGTGTGCTCGCACCGATTTCCGGTGTGGCCAAATACGTACGGTATATCCCCACAATTTGGCCACACCGGAATCCGGATCGGAGGTGCGAGCGGGAAGGCGGGGTGCGCACGCGAGACCGGTGCGAGCGGGAAGGCGGGGTGCGCACGCGAGACCGGTGCGAGCGGGAAGGCGGGGCGCGCACGCGAGACCGGTGCGAGCGGGAAGGCTGGGTGCGCAGGCGAGCTCGGAACGCGGAAGCGGAGAGAGCGCTAGACCGCGTCGAGCCGGCCGGCGGCGGGAGCGTGTGCCTCAGGCGTCTCGGGCTCCCAGCCCGTCGCCTGCCCCAGCGACGCGGACTTCAGCACCTTGAGCGACAGCAGCGCGCACTTCATCCGGGTCGCCGAGATGTCGATCCCGAGCAGGTCCAGTACGAACGATCGGTCGAGCTCCCGTAGCTGCGAGACCGTCATCCCGACGACCTCGTCGGACGTCATCGAAGCGGCCGCCTGGGAGATCGCGCAGCCGTGGCCCTCGAACCGGACGCCGGTGATCCGCTCGTCGCCGTCGACCGCCAGCTTGACCGTCAGCTCGTCGCCGCACAGCGGGTTCAGGTCGTGGAACTGGAGGTCGACGCGCTCCAGCTCGGGCGCCGGCGGGCTCCAGTTGTGCGGCCGCTTGTAGTGCTCGAGGATGTTCTCGCGGTACAGCTCTTCCATGGCGCCCTCCTACAACTGCATCACGCGGGCGACCGTAGCCAGCGCGTCGACGAGCCGATCGATGTCGGCGTCCGTGTTGAACGCCCCGAACGACGCCCGGTTCGTCGCGTGGGCGCCGAGCCGGCGCATCAGCGGCTGCGCGCAGTGGTGGCCGGTGCGGATGCAGACGCCCTCGCGGCCGAGGATCTCACCGACGTCGTGCGGGTGGACGCCGTCGAGCACGAACGAGATCAGCCCGCCACGGTCGGCAGCGTCGGCCGGCCCATGGATCACCAGCCCCGGAACCTCGGCCAGCGCGGCCAGCGCGTAGGCGCACAGCGACCGCTCGTGGGCCCGGATCTGGTCGATCCCGAGCGCCTGGACCCAGTCGACGGCCGCTCCGAGCCCAATCGCCTCCGCGATCTGCGAGGTGCCGGCCTCGAACTTCCAGGGGAGATCGGTCCAGGTCGACTCGGTGTCGCCGACGGTCTTGATCATGTGGCCGCCGCCCATGAACGGCGGCATCGCCTCGAGCAGCTCGCGCCGGCCGTGCAGGATCCCGATCCCGGTCGGGCCGTAGACCTTGTGGCCGGTCCAGGCGTAGAAGTCGGCATCGATCACGCGCAGATCGACCGGCAACTGCGGCACCGCCTGGGCGCCGTCGATCACGACCACCGCGCCGGCTTCGTGGGCGCGGCGCGTGATCTCCGCGACCGGATTGATCGTGCCCAGGACGTTGGAGACGTGCGCGACACAGACGAGCTTGGGGGCGCGCGCGAGCAGAGCGTCCAATGAATCCAGGTCGAGCTGGCCGTCGTCGAGCACCCGGACGTAGGCGATCTCCGCCCCGACCTCGTTGCACAGGATCTGCCACGGAACGATGTTGGAGTGGTGCTCGAGCTCGGTGACGACCACGAGGTCGCCGGCACCGACGTTCTGCCGACCCCACGTATACGCAACCGTGTTGATTGACGCCGTCGCGTTGGCGGTGAAGATCGTCTCCTCGACGGTCGACCCCAGCCACTGTGCGATCCGCTCGCGCGCGCCTTCGAACTCGTCGGTCGCCTCGACCGCCAGCGGATAGACACCGCGGTGCACCGACGCGCGGAAGTCGTGGTAGTAGCGGTCCATCGCCTCGATCACCGGCGTCGGCGTCAGCGACGTCGCCGCCGAGTCCAGGTAGACGACCGGCCGGCCGGCGTACTCCCGGCGCAGCACCGGGAACTCGGCCGAGACGTCGCGCATCGCGTGGACCGCTGACATCGCTACGCCACCGGCTCGGGCTCGAGCGCGTCGGTGATCCAGCCGTATCCCTTGGCCTCGAGCTCGGTGACCAGGTCCGGGCCGCCCTCGCGGACGATCCGGCCGCGGAACATGACGTGCACGTGACTGGGCTGCACCAGATGCAGGATCCGCTGATAGTGGGTGATGATCAGCACGCCGAGGTCGGGGCCGGCGACCGAGTTGACGCCCTCGGAAACCACCTTCAGCGCGTCGATGTCCAGTCCCGAGTCGGTCTCATCGAGGATCGCCAGCTGCGGATGCTGGAGAATCAGCTGCAGGATCTCCATGCGCTTCTTCTCGCCGCCGGAGAACCCCTCGTTCAGGTACCGCCGCGACCACTCCTCGGGCGCGTTGACCCGCTCCATCGCGGCCTTGACGTCCTTGGCGAAGTCGCGCAGCGAGATCGGCGCCTCGTCGTGGGCCTCGCGGTGGGCGTTGATCACGGTCCGCAGGAACTTGGTGACGGTCACGCCAGGGATCGAGACGGGGTACTGAAACGCCATGAACAGGCCCATCCGGGCGCGCTCATCGGTGTCGGCCTCGGTGATGTCCTCGCCGCCCCAGATGATCTGCCCCTCGGTCACCTCGAAGTGGGGATGGCCCATGATCGCGTTGGCGAGCGTGCTCTTGCCCGAGCCGTTGGGACCCATCAAGGCGTGGATCTCGCCCTGGGCGACGGTCAGGTCGACGCCGCGCAGGATCTCCTTGTCGCCGGCGCGTACGTGAAGGTTTCGGATTTCGAGGTCTGGCATGCCTGTCTTTCTGCGTGTTTGAGTCGGTTGTGCGTTAGTCGACCGGCCCGGCGGCCGTCAGCGGCTGGGTCGGCGCCATCGAGGCGGCCATCGAGGCGGCCATCGGCGGCCCCGCCAAGGGAGGCCCTGAGAACTTCACGAGCTCAGCGAGCGTCGTCGCCTGCAGCGAGCGGATGATGCCGCCCTGCACGCGGGTCCACAGCAGCTTGGTCGCGCAGCCGCGGCCGGCGTCGGGCTCATGGGAGCACAGGACCCGCTCGGTGTGGTCAGAGACGAAGCACTCCATCGGCGCGATCGACCCCTCCAGCGCCTGGACGACCTCGTCCATCGCGATCTCCTCGGCCGGCCGCGACAGCCAGTAGCCGCCGTGCGCGCCCCGCGCGCTGCGGACCAGCCCGGCCTTGCGCAGCCGCGCCACCACCTGCTCCAGGTAGGCCAGCGGCAGCCCCTCTGCGTCGGCGATCGCCTTCAGGCTGGTCGGATGCTCGGGCGCCTGTCGGCCCAGCTCGATCATCAGCCGTACGCCGTACTCGGCTTTGGAGGAGAAGATCATCGGCGCTAAATCCTACCACCGGGGTCGGTTTAGCTCAGCGCGGGACAACTCGGGGCGCGGGCACTCGCGAGCGGATCGAGGATCCGGTATAGGGTCCGTCTCAGATCATGTCCGGACATCGGCTCGCGACCTCCGCCGACATCGCGGCCGCCGCCTCGCGGGCGGCGGATGCCGGACGACTCGGGATCGACACCGAGTTCATGTCCGAGGGCCGCTACCGCGCGCTGCTGTGCCTGGTCCAGATCGCCGTCGACGGATCGGATGGGGACAATTCCGAGCCGACGATCCTGCTGATCGATTCGCTGACCGACGTCGACGTCTCGCCGCTGGCCCGGTTGCTCGCCGACCCCGCGATCGAGGTCGTGCTCCACGCCGGCCGCCAGGACGTCGCGATCCTGCGCCGCGCCTGGGACACCGAGCTCAACAACATCTTCGACACCCAGATCGCGGCCGGGTTCGCCGGGCAGAGCGCGCAGTCGGGATACGGCAACCTGCTCGGCTCGGTGCTCGGGCTGCGCGTCGGCAAGACCGCCAGCTTCACGCGCTGGGACCAGCGGCCGCTGACCGACGAGCAGCTGGGCTACGCGGCCGAGGATGTCCAGCACCTGCTGGCGCTGGCCGACGAGATCCGCGGTCGCCTGGAGCGCTCGAGCCGTGTCGAGTGGGCCCGTGAGGAGTGCCGGCGTCTGGAGTCCGCGACCGATCAACGTGACCCATGGACGGCCTGGGAGCGACTGCCGCGGTCCGGCCAGTTGGATCCGCGGGCGCGCGCGGTGGCGCAAGAGCTCGCCGCATGGCGAGAGCAGACCGCATCCGACGTCGACCGGCCGGTCGGCTCGGTCCTGGGCGACCCGGCGCTGGTCGAGCTGGCCAAGCGCAGGCCGACCGACGTCTTGGGCCTGGAGCAGATCCGGGGCCTGCACCCGCCGGTGATCAAGCGCCGGGGCGACGCGATCCTGGCCGCGGTCGCGCGCGGCCGTGAGGCCGAGCCGATCCCGCGCGACGAGCCGCGCGGACACTCCGAGCCCGGTGACGCACCGCTGATCTCGTTGTTGGAGGCGCTGCTGCGCGCGCGGGCGCTGGACGCGGACCTGGCCTACGAGCTGGTCGCGTCACGCGCCGAGCTCGAGCAGATCGTCGGCTCTTGGCGGCGCGGCGAACCGGAGCCGTCGGTGCGGACGCTGACCGGCTGGCGCTCGGAGCTCGTCGGCGACGGGCTGCGGACGCTGCTGGCCGGGCAGGGATCGCTGTCGGTCGGACCGAGACGGCGGATCGTGTTCACGAGACCCCCGTCTGCAGGATCCCCGACAGCGCCGGCGTCTGATTGAACAGCTGGCGGGCGAGTGCGCGGCTGACGCCCGGCGCGCGCTCGATCGTCCCCTGGTCGATGCTGAGCAGGTCGTTGAACGCCGTCGCGTAAGTCAGGCGCAGGTTGCCGTGCGGCGACTGGGCGGCACGCTCGGCGTCGGTCTGGCCGTGCGCCGACCCCCAGCCGGCTCGCTTGAGCACCGCCACCTGGGCGTCGCGGAGCGCCGCCGAGCTCGAATACCGCGGGCCGGCGACGACGAACTCGACCGAGCAGTACGAGCTCACGCCCTGGTCGCAGCGGCGCTGGTGCCAGACGATCTTCGCGCCGGGCGCGAGCGGCACGTCCGCCAGCGACGCCGAACCCGGCGTGTGCCCCTGTCCCCCGCAGCCGGCGAGCCCGACGATCGCGGCCGCCACCACCCCCACCGCCGGTACTCGCCATCGCGCCGTTTTCGCCCGCACGGCGCCGATCTAATCACCCGGGGGGGCCGAGTAAGCTCAGGCGATGAGCATCGCAGACGTCCTCAACGATCCTGAGCTGCTCGGCACCGAGTGGGATCTGAGCCCGCTGGTCGACGGCGACGAGGACGCCGGAGTCCAGCGCCAACTCGACGAGGCGCTGACGCGCTCCGACACGTTCGCCGCCGCCTACAACGGCAAGCTCGGAGAGCTCGAGCCGGTGGGACTGGCCGAGGCGATGCATGAGCTGGCGGCGATCAACGAGCTGGTCGGCAAGGCCGGCTCGTTCGCATCGCTGCGGTTCGCGACCGATTCCGACGACCCGACGCGCGGCGCGCTGCTGCAACTCGTGCAGGAGCGCGCGAACGAGCTCGAGACCAAGCTGCTGTTCTTCGAACTGCAGTGGGCCGCGTTGCCCGAGCAGGCGGTCGAGGCGCTGCTGACCGACCCGGCGCTGGACTTCTGCGCCCATTACCTGCGCAGCGCTCGCCGCTACCGACCGCATCTGCTGTCAGAGCCCGAGGAGCGGATCGTTGCCGAGAAATCGCTGACCTCGTCCGGTTCCTGGGCGCGCCTGTTCGGTGAGCTGATGGCGGCCCTGCGGGTGACGGTCGACGGCGAGCCGGTGGTGCTCGATGTCGCGCTCAGCCGGCTGATGGATCCCGACCGGGACACGCGCCGCACGGTCGCCGAGGCGCTGTCGGAGGCGCTCGAGCCCGGGCTGCGAACGCGTGCGTTCATCTACAACACGCTCGTCTACGACAAGTCGGTCGACGACCGGTTGCGCTCCTACCCGCACTGGCTCGCCTCGCGCAACCTCGCCAACGAGGCCTCAGACGTTTCGGTGATGGCGCTGATCGAGGCGGTCCGTGGGCGCTTTGACATCCCCCAGCGGTGGTACCGCCTGAAAGCGCGGCTGCTCGGCCTCGAGCGGCTCGAGGACTACGATCGCTACGCGCCGCTGGAGACCAAGGAGATCGTCTACGCGTTCGGCGAGGCGCGTGAGTTCGTGCTGGACACCTACGGGTCGCTGTCGCCCGACGCCGGGAACGTCGTCCGGCGGTTCTTCGACGAACGCTGGATCGACGCCCCGACCCGGCCGCACAAGCGCGGCGGCGCGTTCTGCTCCTACACGGTGCCGAGCGTCCACCCCTACGTCCTGCTCAACTACACCGCCAACCGTCGTGACGTGCTGGTGATGGCGCACGAGCTCGGACACGGCCTGCACGCCGCGCTGGCTCAGCCGCAAGGCGTGTTTCATCAGGGCACGCCGTTGACCACGGCCGAGACGGCATCGGTGTTCGGCGAGGCGCTGACGTTCGGCCGGCTGCTCGAGCAGGCGCCGGACGATGACGCCCGCCTCGGTCTGCTCGCCGAGCAGATCGACGGTTCGATCGCGACGGTGTTTCGGCAGATGGCGATGAACCGCTTCGAGCACCTCGTCCACACCGGGCGCCGGTCAGAAGGCGAGCTGTCGGTCGACCGGATCAACGCGATGTGGACCGAGAGCCAGGCCGAGCTGTTCGGCGACTCGGTGCAGATGCTCGACGGCTACCGGATGTGGTGGTCCTACGTGCCGCACTTCATCAACACGCCCGGCTACGTCTATGCGTACGCCTACGGCCAGCTGCTGGCCCTGTCGGTCTACAGCCGCTACCTGTCGCAGGGACCGTCGTTTGCCCCGGCCTACCTCGAGATGCTCGCGGCGGGCGGCTCACGCAGCCCGGAGGAACTCGGCCGGATCGTCGGTATCGACCTCGCCGACCCCGGTTTCTGGGACTCGGGGATCGACCTGATCGAGCAGCAGTTGCGCGACGCCGAGGAGCTCGTCGCGCAGCGCGACAGCTGACCGCAGGAGCGCTCTGTCCGTCGTTTATGCTCGGAAAATGTTGGGCAGGAGGCGAACCGGGGGACTGGTGCTCGCCTGTCTGGCGAGCGCCGGCCTGGCCGCGACGGGCGCGTCGGCCCGGGACGCGGCATCGCCACGGCCGACCGTCGTCCGGCTCGGCGCGCCGGCGCTGCACCCCGCGGACGCGAAGCTGATCGGGTCGCTGCCGCGGTCGACCCGGTTGCAACTGACGGTAACGCTCAGACCCCGTGATCCAGCCGCGCTCGCCGCCTATGCGAAGGCGGTCGCCGAGCCCGGCTCGCGCAGCTACCACCGCTTCCTGACGGTCGCGCAGTTCGCCCGGCGCTTCGGGGCGACGCCGGCAGCGGTCGCGGCCGTCCGAGCGTCGCTGCGCGCCCGGGGGCTGACTTCGGGTGCGCCCGCGCCGAACGACCTGTCGATCCCCGTCCGGGGGAGCGCGGGAGACGTGTCGACCGCGTTTGCGACCACGCTGGCGCGACTGCAGCTGCGCGGTGGCCGGCTCGCGTACGCGAACACGTCTGCGCCCGCGCTGCCACGCGCGGTCGCGCCGGACGTGCAGGCGATCATCGGGCTGAGCACGGTCACCGAACCACGACCGGCGGGGCCCCGGGCGCCGCCGCCCGCGCCGGCCACGTCCGGCGACACTGCTCGGGCCGGGTCAGATCACGTCGACGGGGCCGCGCTTGATCCTGGTGCCACCGACGCGCGGCCGTGCGGCGCGGTCACCAGCCAGCAGCAGGCGTTCGACACGAGCACCGCGTATCGCCCGTACACGATCGGCCAGGTGGCCGGCGCGTACGGGTTCACCGGCCTGTACAGCCCCGGCGACCTCGGTTCCGGAGCGACCGTCGCCGTGTTCGAGCTCGAGGGCAATTTCCCGGCGGACACGACCGCCTATCAGACCTGCTTCGGGACGACCGGGATCGTGAAGACGGTCAAGGTCGACGGCGGCGCACCGGCGCCCAGCGCCGCCATGGACGACGGCTACGAGACGCAGATCGACATCGACAACATCATCGGCCTCGCGCCGAAGGCCAACCTGCTCGTCTACCAGGGCCCCGACACCAGCGCGGGTTCGTATGACACCGACGCGGCGATCATCGCCGCCAACAAGGCCTCGGTCCTGTCGCAATCGTGGGGGGTGTGCGAGTCCGCGCTTGGAGGCACCGCGATCGCGGCCGAGGCGACGCTGTTTCAGGAGGCTGCGGTCCAGGGCATGACCGTGCTGGCGGCCTCCGGCGACACGGGTTCGGACGCCTGCGACGACGACGGCGCCAGCGGGGACACCACTCAGGCGGTCGACGACCCGGCCGCTCAGCCCTATGTGACCGGCGTCGGCGCCACGACGCTCTCGCACCTCAGCGGCCCCGTCGAGTCGGCATGGAACGACGAATACGGGGCCAGCGGCGGCGGTCCGTCGCTGATCTGGGCCGCGCCGTCGTTTCAGACCGACGCCGCGACCGCGGTCGACGTCGACGGCGGCGGCCAGATCGGCAACTGTCCCGCCGCTGCGCTGTCAGGGTATTGCCGGCTGGTGCCCGACGTCTCGGCCGACGGCGATCCCTACACCGGCTACATGATCTATTACGACGGCCAGTGGACGATCGGCGACGGTACCTCCGCATCGACGCCCGTCTGGGCCGCGCTGGTGGCGCTCGCCCAGAGCTCCGCGGGCTGCGGCGGCGCTCGACTCGGCTTCATCAACCCGACGCTGTACGGCGGCGCCGGGGCGCAATACGCCAGCGACTTCAACGACGTCTCGACCGGCGACAACGCCTGGCTACCGGGAATGGAGGCGTTCGCCGCCGCGCCGGGGTATGACCCGGTCACCGGCCTGGGCACGCCGAAGGCCGCGGCGGATGCCGCGATGCTGTGCGACGGGCCCCTGTCGGTCTCGACTCCGGCAAGCCTTGAGACGGTTGCCGGTACACCGGTGACGTTCCATGCGTCCGCGGTCGCGGCCCACGGCCAGGCGGTCGCGATGTCGGCCACGGGCGTACCGAACGGGGTGACGTTCAACCCCGCCAGCGGCACGTTCTCAGGTACGCCCGATGTCCCGGATCCGTGGACCATCACGCTCGAGGCGAGCACCAGCACCCAGGTCCAGGAGATCTCGATCCCATGGACCGTCACGAAGCCCGTGATCACGATCCGACCGCTGGCCAGGCTGCTGACGACGGTCGGCACGCATCTGCAGGTTCACGCCGGAGCCTCGGTCAACGCCCCCGTGTCGATCGCCTACGACGCCAATGGCCTGCCGCACGGGCTGGCGATCGACTCGACCGGCGTGATCAGCGGCCAGCCGACCGGATCAGGCCGCTTTCACGTCAGTGTCACCGCATCCAACAGCCTGGCCGGGACCGTCACCAGCAGCCCGGTGATCTGGATCGTCAAGGGCCCCGCGCAGCTGCGCCGGGTCAAGATCAGCGGCGTCGTACGCAACCGCCCGCAGCTGACGTTCGACGTGCACACGGGCTACGGGGTCGCGTGCGTGCGCCAGTACACGGTCGAGCCTCCGTCGGGCCTGACCCTCCCGGCCCGCAGCCTCGGACGCCACGTGTCGATGCGCGCCGACGCGCCGCAGCAGCCACGGCGACTGCGGTTCCGGGCCACGCTCCGCAACGGCGCGCTGCAGATCGACACGCTCGGGACCGCGTCCTGCTCGGTTCAGTTCACGATCTCGGGTCTGCACGCCACCCCCGAGCTCCGTCAACAGGTACGCCGCGACAAGCATCGGGCGCCGCTGCGACGGGTGACGGTTGTCGCCGCCAACGGTCACGGCAAGCCGCGCAGGCTCGTCAAGTACGCCTCCGTCGGCTGAAGGTCAGTGCGCGCGTGCCCGGCGGGTGCGCGACCGCTCCTCCTGGCGCTCGACGACCTGCGCGATCAAGCGGATCACCTGCTCGATCCCGGTCGCCTTCGCCTCGCCGCGCTCGAACGCCCGGCGCCAGTCGGCGACATGGCCCTTGGTCGCGAGCTCGTTGAACGCCGCGCGCTGGATCTCGAGCCGGACCTTCGCGTCAGGGGCGATCTCCTTGGTCACCGTCGGGCCGGGCATCTGGATCCGGTACAGCTGGATGTCACCGCGCCCGCGCAACTCCAGGCCGGCCACCAGCTTGAGCGTCGCCAGTGCGGGAACGTCGTCGATGAACCGCGTGATCGCGGTCTCGATCAGGGCCTTCGTATCTGAGGCCAAGCGGCCCGCCTACCGGCCGTCGGCCTGCAGCGAAACACCGCCGTCAAACCCCGACACGAGCACGGTCCCGTCCTTCTGGACCTGCGTGTGCACGGCCGTCGACGACGAATGCGACGAGGCGGCGGCGACAGTGATCGGGGCGCTGACGGCGACGGCCAGCACGACCGTTCCCGCGGCCAATCGCCTGCGGATGATTGTGGCTCTGCGTGTGCGCACTGCTCGACCTCCCAGCCGTTGGACCTTCGCCACCAAGGGTACCGCTCGCCTCGTCCCAGCCGGCAATCCGCGGCCCGGCTCAGATCTTGTGCCTTTCCAGCAGTTTTCGGCCGATCACCATCCGCTGGATCTCTGACGTGCCCTCGCCGATCAGCAGCAATGGCGCGTCGCGGTACAGCCGCTCGATCTCATACTCCTTGGAGTAGCCATAGCCGCCGTGGATCCGCAACGACTCCTCGACACAGAACCGCCCGGCCTCTGAGGCGAACAGCTTCGCCATCCCGGCCTCGATGTCCGAGCGCTCGCCGGCGTCCTTCAGGCGCGCCGCGCGGCGGGTCAACAGCCGCGCCGCCTCGACCTGGGTGGCCATGTCGGCGAGCTTGAACTGGATCGCCTGGTGCTGGGCGATCTGCTTGCCGAACGCCCGCCGCTGCTGCGAGTAGACCAGCGCCAGCTCCAGCGCCCGCTGGGCGATCCCGACGCCACGGGCTGCGACGTTGACGCGACCGAGCTCCAGCGCGTCCATCATCTGCGAAAACCCTTTGTTCAGCCCTACCGCCTCGCCGCCGAGAATACTGTCGGCCGGAGTGCGGTAGCCGTCGAACACCAGCTCGGTCGACTCCACCCCCTTGTACCCCATCTTGCGGATCTGCGGCGGGACGTCAAGCCCCTTGTGAGCGCCGGTGTTGTGCGACACGCCCGGCTCCTTCTCGCAGATAAAGCAGGTCATCCCGCGGTGGCGCGGCTCCGCGGTCGGGTCGGTCCGCACCAGCGTGAACACCAGCGTCGAGCGCAGCCCGTTGGTAACCCACATCTTCTGGCCATTGATCTCATAGTCGCCCTCGTCGGTCTTCCTGGCGCTGGTCTTGATCGCCTGCACATCGGAGCCAAGCTCCGGCTCGGACAGGCTGAACGCGGCACGGATCTCGCCCGTCGCCATCCTCGGCAAATAGCGCTGCTTCTGCTCCCCAGAACCGAACTTCATCAGCAGGTAGGAGCCGATGAAGTGCGTGTTGACGATCCCTGAGATCGAGATCCACCCGCGTGAGAGCTCCTCAACGATCATCGCATAGGTCGACAGATCCAATCCCATCCCGTCGTACTCCTCGGGGATCGTGACCCCGAACAGCCCCAGCTCGCGCATCTGCTCGACGATCGGCTCAGGAAACTCGTCCCCGTGGTCGTAGTGCCCGGCGTTGGGGATGATCTGCTCGTCGGCGAACTGACGAACCATCTCGCAGATCGCACGCTGCTCGTCGGTCATGTCCTGCGCGTCGATGTCAACGGCCATGCGTTCGCGGCTCCTAGCAATGCTGGTGATCCAGCGTCTCAGACGGTCAGCCGAGAATACCTGCGGTCACACCGCCCGCGACGAGGCGGCCGGCGTCAGCGCCCTGAGAAGGTCGGCGCCCGCTTCTCCAGGAACGCGGCGACCGCCTCGAGGTGATCGGCCGAGGCGTGCGACATCGCCTGGAACAGCGCGCTCAGCTCGAGCACGTCGGCGAGCTCCATCTGGCGGGCACCCGTCAGCAGACGCTTGGTGAGGCGGATCGCCCGCGGGGGCTTGGCGGCGATCTCGGCGGCCAGCGCACCGGCGCGTTCCTGCAGTTGCTCGGGCGCCACGACCTCGGTCACGAGCCCGATCCGCAGCGCCTCGTCGGCGTCGATCACCCGGCCGGTGAAGCTCAGCAGCGCCGCCGCCTGGTAGCCGACGAGCCGCTGCAGGAACCACGCGCCGCCGTCGCCGGGGATGATCCCGAGGTTGACGAACGTCTCACCGAGCGTGGCGCCGGAGGCGGCGATCCGGATGTCGCACATGCACGCCAGATCCAGTCCGGCCCCGATCGCCGCACCGTTGATCGCGGCGATCGCCGGCACCTCGACGGCGTGCATCGCCAGCGTCAGCTGCTGGATGCCGTGGCGGTAGGTGTCCTGCAGCTCGTGCACGTCGCCGGCGAAGGCGCCGTCTCGCGCCAGCATGTCCTTGATGTTCCCGCCCGCCGAGAACGCTCGACCGGATCCGGTGATCACCAGCACCGACACCTCAGGGGCCTCGTTGACCCAGCGGGCCACGGCGGCGATCTCGCCCGCGAGGCCGGTGCCGGTCAGCTCGTTGCGGACATCGTCGCGGTCGAGCGTCAGCCGGGCGACGCGGTCGCTGACCTCGAGGCGGGCGGCGTGCAGCACTGGCGGGTCGGGCACGGGCGCGAGTCTACGGTCCGCGAGCGCCGGTGGCGGTCGATCGGTCGTGCTAGATGCGGCGGCTGACTTACGCCACTATGTACTTTGCCCTTCTTTGGAGGGAGGGTCGATCGAGGAGGGGTTGATGATCAGGTGCTCGATCCGAGGCGGCGCCGTCGCCGCTCTCGCGTTGCTCGCGACAGCGATCACGCCGACCGTGGCCACGGCCAAGCCCAAGGCGGGCGGCGGCACGTCGTCGAAGGCGTTCGTCGTCTGCAAGCACAAGTGTCGCTACAAGACGATCCAGAGCGCGGTCAATGCATCGGGTAGGGGCGCGACGATCCAGATCAAGCCGGGGACGTACTCCGAGGGCGTCGTCGTCCAGGGTCACAAGCACGACGGGCTGACGATCGAGGGCATCGGCACGACCCCATCGGCGGTGTATCTCAACGGCACCAACGCGCGCGTGCAGGGCAACCCGGTCCAGAACGCGATCACGGGCGACGCGGTCAACAACCTCACGCTTGAGAACATGGAGGAGCAGCACTACCCGGCCAACGGCTTCTTCATCCAGAGCTGCCATGGCTATCTGATGAAGAACCTGATCGCCGGATTCGACCACGCCGACGGCATCGATGTCGACCGCTGCCTCGGCGGGCGGATCACCCAGTCGACGGGCTACGGCAACGGCGACTCGGCCTTCTCGATCGGCGGCACCCCGTTTGAGCACACGCCCGTCTGGAGCTCGGTCGACCACGACATCGGCGACGAGAACGTGCTCGGCTACTCGGGCACGAACTCCAAGTACGTGCGGATCACCGATTCGATGTTCTACAACAACGGCACCGGCGTGGTGCCGAGCACACTCGCCTCCGAGCCCTTCCAGCCGGCGACCGACGGCGTCATCGCCGACGACCAGATCTTCTGGAACAACTTCGACTACTACCGGCCGGGCTCACCGGTCAAGACCGTCTCCAGCGGCCTCGCCGGCAGCGCGCTGAACGACCCGATCGGCGCCGGCATCGTCATGTTCGGCACGACCGGATGGGTCGCCAAGGACAATCAGATCTTCGGCAACTGGCTGTGGGGCGGCGCCGCGTTCTCTGACCCGAGCAACACCTCGGGCACGGCGGAGAACAACGACAACCGGTTCGTCGACAACCGGATGGGCGATGGCGGCAAGGACCCCAACGGCACCGACTTCTTCAACGACGGCTCAGGATCCGGAACCTGCTTTCAGGACAACGGCAACGGTCTGACCTTGCAGACCAGCGCGACCGATCCGGACCTCTACCCGACCTGCCCGACGACGGCCGGGACCGGCACCGTCAACGGCGATGGCACCCAGGTCGGCTTGCTGCTGCAGATCGTCGGATCAAAGCCGCCGACCGCCCAGGAGAACTTCTGGCACCGACACGCGCACATCAAGATCAATGGCATCCGGCCCCTGGCAGGCTGATCCCGCGCTGACGCTCAGCCGCCGCGCGTCAGCGCGGGGTCCTCGTTCTGCGAGCCGCGCAGCTGCATCGATCCCACCGGCCCCGCCCAGCCGTCCCCGCGGGGCTGCGGCTCGCCGTCGAGCTCGATGTCGACCTTCTCGTTGAAGAAGCAGACGAGGTCCTTGATCCGGCGAGCCTCGTCGTAGGGCTCCGGGTAATACCAGACGAGGTCGTGGCCGTCCTCGCCCTCGGGCACCGCCACCGAGTAGTAGTGGGCCTCGCCCTTGTAGGGGCAGCGGCTGGTGGCATCCGACGGCGTCAGCGCCGCGCGCACGTCCTCGATCGGCAGATACCAGCGGGTCGGCAGGCTTGTCTCGAACACCGCCAGCGCGCGGCTGGTCTCGGCCAGCAGCTCGCCGCCGAGCGAGATCGTGATGCGGCGGTCGGTGGCGAGCACGTCCACACGCGTGTAGGGGTCACGCGGGTGGGTGTGGATCTCCTGGCTCTCCTCCAGCCACCGGCTCATCCGGAAGAAGTAGAAGGCGATCAGACCCTTGAGCTCGGCCGGGGCGCCGGCGACCGGCTCGGCGTACGTCCACGCCCCGTTGTGCACGACGTCCTCACCGCCGCGCACCGTGAAGAACGACGCCCGCCCCTTCGTCGCAACGTGCGCCCGTCGCGGCGACGCCTCCAGCAGATCCATGCGGACGTCCTGCGGCGGGAAGTAGTAGACGGGCTGGTGGCCCGCCTCGTGTAGCAGCCACGCGTGCCGGCTGTCGGCGATCACGACGCCGCCGAGCTCGACCCGGATGCGCTTCGGCGTCGGCTCCAGGTACAGCGCCTGGCCGGGCGCGGGCGTCTCGAAGTTGAATGTGCCCGCCGGCTGTTTGCCGAGCGGGCCGGTGCCGCTCATCAATCCCATGCCGGGAGCTTACGTCTCCGCGGCGGCGAAGCTTGGCGAACTCGACCAACCCCTCCGATCAAATTCGCCAAGCTTGTCGAGCCGCGCGGGCTACTCGAGCGCGATCGGCACGTCGGACCGCATCTGGGCCGCCGCCGCCGACGACCGGTCCCTGCGCAACGCCATCACCAGCGCCGGCACCAGCGCGACCGCGAGCAGCACCAGCGCCCACACGAACGTGTGCGCGAACGCGTTGGCCAGCGGATCGACGATCCGGGCATGCTGGGCGGGGGTCAGATGCTGCAGCGACGCGAACCCGTTGCCGCCGCCGTGAGCCGCCAGCGGAATCCGGTCCTTGATCGCCGTCGACAGCAGTACGGTCATCACCGCGGTGCCGATCGAGGCCCCGCCCTGGCGGATGATGTTCATCGCGGTACTGACCCGGGGGATCGCCTCCCGCGGCACGGCCTGCATCGCCGCGGTCATCGTCGGCATCATCGCCAGCCCCATCCCGAGCCCGAGGACGAAGTTGAAGGCGGACAGCAGCACATACGAGGTCGTCGCGGTGACGAACGCGAACGGCACCAGCCCGATCACGAGCAGCGGGATCCCGGCCGCGGGCAGGTACTTCGGCCCATAGCGGTCGGTCAGCCGACCGGCGATCGGCATCGTGATCATCGCGCCCACGCCCTGAGGGACGAGCAGCAGGCCGGCGCTGAGGGCCGAGGCGCCGCGGACCGACTGGTAGTACAGCGGGATCAGCAGCAACGCGCCGAAGAACGCGATCGCGAACAGCAGGAACACGATCGCGGATGCGCCCGCCCGGGTCTGCGTGAACGTGCGGATGTCGATCAGCGGGTCCTGCGCACGCCAGGCGTGGGCGAAGAACGCCGCAATCAGCAGCGCCCCGGCGAGCAGCGGGCCCCAGGAACGGGTGTCCGCGAAGCCGTACGGAGACGACTCGGCCAGGCCGTAGATCAGCAGCGCCAGCCCCGGCGACAGCAGCAGCAGCCCGACCCAGTCGAGCTTCTTGGACGGCGTCGGCCGGTCGGGATCGAGCACCAACAGCCCGGAGATGAACGCGATGATCCCGATCGGCAGGTTGATGAAGAAGATCCAGCGCCACGAGGCGTTGTCGACCAGCCAGCCGCCCAGGATCGGCCCGAGGAGCGGGGCGATCAGCATCGGCACGCCGAGGATGCCCATCACCCGGCCCATCCGCTGTGGCCCGGCCTTCTGGGTGATGATCGTCATCACCGACGGCATGATCATGCCGCCGCCGAGTCCCTGCAGGATCCGGAAGCCGATCAGCGAGGTGGCACTCCACGCCAGACCGGACAGCACCGATCCGAGCGTGAACAGCACGAGCGAGGTCAGGTAAATGCGTTTGGTCCCGAACCGATCAGACGCCCACCCCGAGATCGGGATCACGGTCGCCAGCGACAGCGTGTAGCCGGTGACAACCCACTGGATCGTCGTCAGCGACGAGTGGAAGTCGACCGCCAGACGGTCGATCGCGACGTTGACGACCGTCACGTCGAGGATTGACATGACGGCGCCGAGCATCACGACGGCAGCGACGATCAGCGTCGCGCGATCGAGCTCCAGCGGCTCGTTGGTGGAGGATGCGGATGGGGTGGAATCTGACATTGCGAGCGGATGGTAGCGGACCGGTTGGTCCGTTTACAGAGGTCGAATTTCGCTTGAACATGGAGGTCTCCACGATTGCTTACCGGTCGTAAAGTAATCTGAAGTCTACACATCACTGGCCGACCGTCAAGCGATGGCTGCCAAGGTGGGGCACCGCGACACCCGGGCGAGCTGTGCCCACTGTCATCCCTAACGACATCCCGAGGATTGGCGATCTCGTCACCACAGGTGTGACGGGATCGCCAATCTCGGTGCGCTATCAGCACCCGCAGCGACCCGCGGCGCCGAGACACGACGATCTCGACCGTGAGAGACTCCCCGCCGAATGAACTTCGCCCGTGACGTCGTCGATGCGGCCCCCGGCGGCGACCGGGCACTGGTCGAGATCGACGCTGCCGGGGCACGGCGGGAGTGGACGTTCGCCGAGGTGTCCGACGTCTCGGCGCGGCTGGCCGGAACGTTCGTCGCCCGCGGCGTGCGGCGCGGGGACGTCGTGATGACGCTGATCGGCAGCCGGCCGCAGTGGGTGTTCTCGATGGTCGCCTGCTTCCGGATCGGCGCGATCGCGCTGCCCTGCAACGAGCAGTTGCGCGCCAAGGACCTGCGGATGCGGATCGACGCGGCGGCGCCGCGTCTGGTCGTGTGCGACGAGCGCAACGCCGGGGAGCTGAGCGCGGCGCTCCGAGCCATCACCGGCCCCCCGGGCGTGATCCTGATCCGCGACCCGTCGCTGCTGGAAGCAGAGCCCGCAGCGGCGGTCGAGCTGGGCCTCACTGACCCCTGCCTGATCACGTTCACGAGCGGCACCACCGGCGCGGCCAAGGGGATCATCCACGGCCAGCGATACCTGCCCGGCCAGGCGTTGCAGGCCTCGACCTGGCTGGGCGCGCGCCGTGGCGACCTGGTCTGGTGCACCGCCGCCAGCGGCTGGTCGAAGTCCGCACGCAACGCGTTCATCGCGCCGTGGCTGCAGGGCGCCGCGGCGCTGCTGCACGACGCCCGCTTCGATCCCGAGCAGCGGCTGAGCCTGCTGGCGTCCGAGCGGGTCAACGTGCTCTGCATGGCGCCGACCGAGTACCGCGTGATCGCCAAACGCGCAACCCTCGCGCCGGTGCCGTCGCTGCGCGGTCTGGTCGCGGCCGGCGAGGCGCTCAACCCCGAGGTCCTGCGCATGTTCCAGGACGGGCTCGGCCTGCCGATCCGTGACGGCTACGGTCAGACCGAGACCGGCCAGCTGACCGGCGTGCCGGCCGGCGGCGACGTCCGCCCCGGCTCGATGGGCCGGCCGCTGCCCGGGGTCTCGCTGGAGGTGATCGACGGTGAGCTCGTGCTGAGCGACCCGACGACCGACCCGACGTTCTTCGTCGGCTATCTCGACGGCGATCCGGCGCCGCAGGACGAGCCGTGGCACACCGGCGACCGCGTCACGGCCGACGCCGACGGCTTCCTGTTCTTCGAGGGCCGCACCGACGACGTGATCATCTCCTCCGGCTATCGGATCGGGCCGTTCGAGGTGGAGTCGGCGCTCATCTCCCACGCGGCCGTCGCCGAGGCGGCCGCGGTCGCCGCGCCCGATGACGAGCGCGGTTCGGTGGTCCGCGCGATCGTCGTCCTGCGTGACGGCATCGAGCCCTCCGACGCCTTGAAGTCAGAGCTCCAGGACCACGTCAAGGCGGAGACCGCGCCCTACAAGTATCCGCGGATCGTCGAGTTCGCCGCGGAGCTGCCGAAGACCGCCAGCGGCAAGGTGCAGCGGGCGCTGCTGCGGTCGCGGCTAGATTGATCTGAGATGGACGACCCACGCCCGCTGATCGCGATCCTCACCCAGATCACGGACGCCCGCTTCGGCGTCTGGAACCAGCCGGCCGTGGTATTGCCCGCCGGCTACGCGACCGAGGTGCAGCGTGGCGGCGGGGTGGCGCTCGTGCTCACGCCCGATCGCTATCTCGTCGCCCACCCGGACGAGCTGCTGGACCGTGTCGACGGTCTCCTCCTGTCCGGCGGCGGCGACATCGATCCGGCCGCCTACGGTGCAGAGCGCCATCCGGAGACCGCGCAGGTGAGCCCGGAGCGCGACGCGTTCGAGCTCGCCCTGACCCGCCGCGCGGTGCAGCGCGATCTGCCGGTGCTGGGAATCTGCCGCGGCATCCAGGTCCTCAACGTCGCGTTCGGCGGCACGCTGCTGCAGCATCTGCCGGAGCACCTCGGCCACGGCGAGCATCGCCGCACCGCCGGCAGCTTCGACGGCAACGATCACGACGTCCGGCTGACCGACGGGTCCTTGGCCGCGCGCTCGGCCGGCGAACTGCAGCACGGCACCAAGTCCCACCACCACCAGGGGATCGACGCACTCGGCGACGGGCTGGTCGCGACCGGGGTCTCGACGCTCGACGAGCTCGTCGAGGCCGCCGAGCTGCCCGACCGGCGGTTCGTGCTCGGCGTCCAGTGGCATCCCGAGGCCGACGAGCGCAGCCGTATCATCGGTGCGCTGGTGCGCGCCGCGCAGTCGGCCCGCACCGAACGGGCGCTGACGCCGGCGGGCTGACGATGGCCCCCGCCGCCCCGCTGCAGGGCCGCACCGCGCTGGTGACCGGCGCCTCCCGCGGGATCGGCGCCGCGACCGCGGTGGCGCTCGACTCCGCCGGGGCGCGGGTGGCGCTCGCCGCGCGTGATGGCGGACGGCTGCGCGCCGTCGCCGCCGAGCTCTCGCACGATCCGGTCGTGCTGGAGGTCGATCTCGGCGAACCCGCGGCGCCCGGTCGGTTGGCGGCGGCGGCGTCCGCCGGGCTCGGCGGCGGCGTCGACGTGCTCGTCAACAACGCCGCGTTCGCGCAGCGGTTGCCGATCACCGCCCACAGCGCCGAGCTGATCGACCAGATGAACGCGGTCAACGTCCGCGCGCCGCTGCTGCTGATCGCAGCGCTCGTCCCGGGGATGATCGAGCGCGGCGGCGGCTCGATCATCAGCCTGTCATCGGTCTCGGGCCTGATCGGCACCCCGATGCGCTCGGGCTACGGCGCCACCAAAGGCGCCATCGACGCGGCCTCGCGCTGCCTGGCGCGGGAGCTCGGCGAGCACGGGATCCGCGTCAACACGGTCGCGCCCGGCGTCGTCGACACCGAACTGTGGGCGCGCAACAAGCAGATCCCGGGCGTGATCGAGCAGGTCAACGGCCAGACGCCGCTCGGCCGCTGGGGGACCCCGCAGGACATCGCCGACGTGATCGTGTTCCTCGCGTCCGACGCCGCCCGGTTCATCACCGGCGAGACGCTGCGACCCGACGGCGGCATGTCGACGACGCTCGACCTCTACAGCGGCAACGTTTGAGATGGATCTGCAGGTGGCCGGTAAGCGGGCGGTGATCACCGGGGGCAGCCGCGGGATCGGGTTGGCGGTCGCCCGGGCGCTCGTGGCCGAAGGCGCCGACGTGGCGCTGGTCGCGCGTGACCAGTCGACCTTGCGCAGCGCGGCCGCCGGCCTCGCCGGTCTCCGCGGCGGCCGGGTCGTGACCGCCGTCTGCGACACCGGCGACGACGAGGCGGTGACGGCGATGGCGGCGAGCGTGCGCTCGGAGCTGGGCGGCGTCGAGATCCTCGTCAACTCCGCCGCCCGCGTCAACACCGGCCCGATGAGCGACGACATGCTCGACGACCAGCTGAACGTCAAGCTGAAGGGCTACCTGCGCTGTGCGCGCGCGTTCGCGCCCGGGATGATCGCCGGCGGCTGGGGCCGGATCATCAACATCTCAGGGATGGCGGCCCGGCAGACCGGCTCGGTCGTCGGCTCGGTCCGCAACGTTGCGGTCGCGGCGATGACCAAGAACCTCGCCGACGAGTACGGACCCGCCGGCATCAACGTGACCGTCGTGCACCCCGGCGTGACCGTGACCGAGCGAACCCCGGACACGCTGGCCACGATCGCCGCCGCCCGCGGGACCACCGCCGACGAAGTCCGGAGCTCGATGGAGCGCGCGGTCTCGATCGGCCGGCTCGTGACCGCCGACGAGGTCGCGCATGTCGTCGCGTTCCTGTCGAGCCCGCTGTCGGTCGCGATCAACGGCGACGCGATCGTCGCCGGCGGCGGCGTCCGCGGCTCGATCCATTACTGACGAGCTTCAGTCGCCGAGCGCGACCACGGCCTCCATCTCGACCTGCGCGCCCTTCGGCAGCGCCGCGACACCGACCGTCACCCGAGCCGGCGGACTTGACTCGAAGAACGAGCCGTAGACCTCGTTGACGGCGCCGAACTGGGCCATGTTGGTCAGATAGATCGTGACCCGGACGGCGTCCCCGAGGCTGGCGCCCGCCGCCTGGCAGACGGCCGCGAGGTTCTCCAGGCAGCGCCCGGCTTGATCGCCCACAGAGCCGCCGACCAGCTCGCCGGAGCGCGGGTCCAGCGGAATCTGCCCGGAGCAGAACAGCAGATCGCCGGCACGGACGGCGTGGACGTACGGGCCGATCGCCTCGGGCGCGTTCGGCGCGGTGACAGGCTCACGGTTGGTAGGCATGGCGTTCCCTTCTCGTCGGCGGCGTTGAGCGTGCACAGCGTATTGCGCGGCGCGCGGATGGGGGTCGCGCCCCGTGGGTAGCCTCGAGCGAATGGCAAACCGCCTCGCGCTTGAGACCTCGCCGTACCTGCTGCAGCATTCCGAGAACCCGGTCGACTGGTACGCGTGGGGCGAGGAAGCGCTATCCCGTGCACGTGACGAGGACCGGCCGCTGCTGGTCTCGATCGGGTATTCGGCTTGCCACTGGTGCCACGTGATGGAGCACGAGTCATTCGAGGACCCGGAGATCGCGCGGCTGATGAATGACCGCTTCGTCTGCGTCAAGGTCGACCGCGAGGAGCGCCCGGACGTCGACGCGGTGCTGATGGAGGCCTGCCAGGCGATGACCGGCCAGGGCGGTTGGCCGCTGAATGCGTTCCTGACCCCTGAGCAGGAGCCGTTCTTCGTCGGCACCTACTACCCGCCCGAGCCCCGTCACGGGATGCCGAGCTGGCGCGCCGTCCTCGAGGCGGTCGCGGGCGCGTGGTCGCAACGCCGCGACGACGTCCGCCAGCAGGCCTCGCAGGTGCTGCGGTCGCTGGGCGGCGCCTCGCGGTTGCCGGCCTCCGACGAGCCGATCACCGAGGCGCTGCTCGACGCGGCGGTCGACGGGTTGCGCGGCGGCTTCGACGGGCACAACAGCGGCTTCGGACGCGCCCCGAAGTTCCCGCAGGCGTCGCTGATCGAGTTCCTGCTGGCCCGCGGCGAGCGTGAGATGTCACTGTCGATGCTGCGCGCGATGGCGCGCGGCGGCATCTATGACCAGGTCGGTGGTGGCTTTGCCCGCTATGCCGTCGATGCCACCTGGACGGTCCCGCATTTCGAGAAGATGCTCTATGACAACGCGTTGCTGGCGCGAGCGTACCTCCATGGCTGGCAGGTGTCGTCCGAGCCGCTGCTGCGCCGCGTCTGCTGCGAGACGCTGGATTGGGCCCTGCGGGAGCTGCGCGGTCCCGAGGGCGGGTTCTGCTCGGCGCTCGACGCCGATTCCGAGGGCGTCGAAGGCAGGTACTACGTGTGGACGCTGGCGCAGCTGCGCGAGGCGCTCGAGCCGCTCGGTCCTGACGCAATCGAGCAGGCGACCGCGTTCTTCGGCGCCAGCGAGCCTGGCAACTTCGAGGGCACCAACGTGCTCGAGGGCCGCGGCCCGGAGCCGGCCGCGCTGGATCAGATCCGGGCGCGGCTGTACGAGGTGCGGGAGCGGCGAATTCGCCCGGGGCTCGACGACAAGCGGCTGTGCTCGTGGAACGCGCTGATGATCTCGGCGCTGGCCGAGGCCGGGGCGGCGCTCCAGCGCGCTGACTATGTCGCGGCCGCGGTCGCCTGCGCCGAGTTCGTCCGGCGTGACATGGTCGACGCCGACGGCCGGCTGCTGCGCACCTACAAGGACGGTCGCGCTCACGTCGACGCCTACCTGGAGGACCACGCCTACCTGCTCGAGGCGATGCTGACGCTGTACGAGGC
>Ga0302314_10003434_pt1 | contig 29219 bp, 22 predicted proteins | sample III_Palsa_N2_3_FD_200533 | JGI IMG/M metagenome (GOLD analysis project Ga0302314, IMG submission 200533) | Peat permafrost microbial communities from Stordalen Mire near Abisko, Sweden - III_Palsa_N2_3 | ecosystem: Environmental > Terrestrial > Soil > Palsa > Peat permafrost | place: Sweden...
ACGAGATCTTCATGAGTCCGCTGAGTTATGGGGTGGTGCCGTTCTCGGTCAACCTCGACGCGCGCCGCAATGAGGTCAAGGTGGAATCGCCGGCGGTGGTGAAGCCGGGCGAGACAGTCACCTTCAAACTCACTTCCGCGCACCCGGCCAAGGCGGTGGTATGGGCGGTGGACGAGGGCATCCTGCAGGTGGCGCGTTACAAGCTGGGTGACCCGCTGAAGTACTTCTTCCGCAAGCGCATGTTGGAGGTGCAAACCTCGCAGATCCTCGACCTGATCCTGCCGGATTTCGCCAAGCTGGTGGCGATGGCGGCACCCGGTGGTGACGCGAATGCGGCGATCGGACGTCAGCTCAACCCGTTCAAGCGCAAGCGCGACAAGCCGGTAGTGTACTGGTCCGGCATTGTCGACGTGGATGGCGAGAAGGATCTGCAATACCAGGTGCCGGACTATTTCAACGGCAACCTGCGGGTGATGGCGATGACTGTGTCGCCCGAGCAGATCGGCACTTTCGAAGGTGCCACCACCGTGCGCGGCGATTTCGTGCTCTCGCCGAACGTACCCACTACGGTGGCACCGGGCGATGAGGTGGAAGTCAGTGTCGGCGTGGCCAACAACCTGACGGGCCTTGGTGGCAAGGCAGTGCCAGTCAAAGTGACGCTGAAGACCGGCCCGCAGCTGAAGGTACTCGGCAGTGACAGCCAGTCGCTGAGCCTTGGCGAAATGCGTGAGGGTGTGGCGAAGTTCCGGGTCAAGGCGACCGGTGTGCTCGGCTCCGGCAACCTGAGCTTCTCGGCCAACTATGGCGACAAGTCGGCTAAGCAGAGTGTGGATCTGTCGGTACGTCCGGCGGCCACCTATCGCACGGTCGTGGATGCCGGTGAAATCAACGCGGGCAACAAGACCGATCTGCCAAACCTGCGCCAGATGTACGATGAGTATGCCAAGCGGGATGCGGCGATTTCCAACCTGCCGCTGGTACTTAGCCGCGGCCTCACGGCCTATCTGGTGGATTTCCCGCACTTCTGCACCGAGCAGATCCTGAGCCGTGCGATGCCGGCGCTGGTCTTCGGCCAGCGGCCGGAGTTCAAGGCACTCCTCAAGGCCTCCACCGACACCAACGACTTCAGCGAGACGGATGCGCTGAGCGCACTGTTTGACACCTTGCACAGCCGGCAGAACAGTAAGGGCGGCTTCGGTGTGTGGGAAGCCACGCCGGATGCGGATGCGTTCCTCAGCAACTATGCAATGCACTTCATGCTGGAGGCGCGCGATCGTGGTCAGAGTGTCCCGCAGGACATGTTCGATGCCGGCAACACCTACCTGCGCCAGATCGCTGCCAGCGAAGGTGATGACTCGCTGGCATCGCTGCGCCAACGCGCGTATGCCATCTACCTGCTGACCCGCCAGGGCACGGTTACCACCAACTATCTGGCTTCGGTGCAGAAGCGGCTGGATGCTGCCTATCCGGATGACTGGAAGAACGACGTGACCGCAGCATGGCTCGCTGCGTCCTATCAACTGCTCAAGCAGGACCACGAGGCGGCGCGGTTGATTGCCGGCCCGCAGAAGCTGCTGGTGCGCGAGGCCAAGGACAAGGACTGGAGCTATGACTACTACTACGACCCGCTGATCCGCGACAGCACGGTGCTGTACTTGCTGGCCAAGCACTTCCCCGACCGGGTCAGGGATCTGCCGCCGCAGGCCCTGGTCAATATTGTCACGCCGTTGCAGGAGGGTCGTTACAACACCTTGTCCTCATCGATGACGATCCTGGCGCTCGATGCCTATGCCAATCTGGCCAAGGACGAGACGGCCAAGCTCGCCATCAACGCGGTGAAGCCCGATGGCAGCCTGCAGGTGGTGGGCAAGCTGGATGGCCTGCAGCAGACGGCCACATGGGGCAATGGCATTCCGCGTCTGCGCTTCTTCAACGGCAGCAGCCTGCCGTCGTGGTATGTGGCCAGCCAGGGTGGTTATGACAACGATGTGCCGACCACGCCGATCAAGAATGGCTTCGAGATCGTCCGCGAGTACACCGACGTCGATGGCAAGGCACTGGACAAGATCGAGGTCGGCCAGGAGATCGACGTCCATATCAAGATCCGCTCGACCGACAACCATGATGTAGCCAACGTGGCCATCGTCGACCTGCTGCCGGGTGGTTTCGATCCGGTGATCCAGCCGCCGCCGGTGGTGACCGACAAGCAGGACGATGGCAGTGGCGCCAGCGACCAGGGTGGTGACAGCAATGCAGCGCCTTCCGACTGGCGTTCGCCGGTCGGTCTGGGCAGTTCCACTTGGCGGCCCGAATATGCGGACATCCGCGAGGATCGCGTGGTGATCTACGGTACCGCTACCGCGGATGTGCGCGAATTCGTCTATCGCATCAAGGCCACCAACGCCGGCAAGTACGTGATACCGCCGGCTTACGGTGAGTCGATGTACGAGCGCAATATCCAGGCGCGCTCGATCGCCGGCGGTACGCTGACCGTGGTCGATCCCAAACCGTGAACCAGGCGCGACGCATGCCCTCTCCCCTGTGGGGAGAGGGCTGGGTGAACAGCCGGTGTTCGTGAAGACACATCATCGACGGCCGATATGACGAGCTTGCCTGCTGCGTTGATGCATGGGGTGATCGCCTGGCTGCGGCGCTGGCAGAACTGGCTGGCTGGCGTGATGCTGCTTATCGCTGTGTTGACCGGTTGCCGGTTATGGCCGCATCGTTCGCTGCGTGACTGGCAGCCATCGTCCACGGCCGTCTATGACGACCACGGCCGATTGTTGCGACTCACGCTCGCCAGCGACGATCGCTATCGGTTATGGGTGCCGCTGAAGGATATTTCGCTGCAGCTGGTGGACGGCGTGCTGCTGCACGAGGACCGCTGGTACCGCTGGCATCCGGGCTTCAACCCCTATGGTCTGTTGCGTGGCGCGTGGGTCACCTATGCGCGGCACGGCAATCCGCAGGGTGGTTCGACCGTGACCATGCAGTTGGCGCGCCTGTTGTGGCGACTCAATACACGTACGCCCTTAGGCAAGCTGCGCCAGGTGGGCAGAGCCATCCAGCTGGAGCTGTTCTACTCCAAGCAGCAGATACTGGAGGCCTACCTCAACTACGCGCCGTATGGCCGTAATGTCGAAGGCGTGGGCGCTGCGAGTCTGGCGTATTTCGACAAGCCTGCCGCTGCGCTGAACCTGCCCGAGGCGCTGACTCTGGCCGTGATCCCACAGGATCCCAGCCGGCGCTTGCAGGCCGCACAGGCGCAAGGCGGCACGGTGATCAATGCGTGGCTGGCCGAGTCGCGCAATCGTCTCTTTGCACGCTGGCTGAAAAGCCATCCTTCCGATGCGGAGTTCAAACCACTGTTTGCGCTGCCACTCAGCCTGCGCCCATTGTCGCAGCTGCCGTTCGAGGCGCCGCATCTGGTCGAGCAGGTGCTCGCGGCGCGCGGCGTACTTGATGACAACGCCGACACACGCGTCACCACCACGCTTGACCTCACCATGCAGCACCCGCTGGAGCGGCAGATCCGGCAATTTGTCGCGCGCAACGACAGCCGTGGCATCCGCAATGCAGCCGCAATCCTGATCGATACCCGCGACATGGGCGTCAAGGCACTGGTCGGCTCGGCGAACTATCGCGATGCCGGTATCGATGGCCAGGTGAACGGCACCCTGGCCAAGCGTTCGCCCGGGTCGACCCTGAAGCCCTTCATCTATGCGTTGGGCTTCGATCAGGGCGTGCTGCATCCGCAGACGGTACTGCGCGATGTGCCCACCTCGTTCGGTCCGTATACGCCGGAGAATTTCGATGGCCACTTCCTTGGCCCGATCACCGCTACCGATGCGCTGATCCGCAGCCGCAACATTCCCGCGGTCTGGGTTGCCTCGCAATTGAAGCAGCCCAGCCTGTACCAGTTCCTGCACGATGCCGGCATCAGCCGCATGGCCAGCGAGAAGCACTACGGCCTGGCGCTGGTACTTGGCGGCGGTGAAGTAACCATGCAGGAACTCGGTGGACTTTACGCAATGCTGGCCAATCGTGGCGAGCTCAGGCCGCTGCGCTTGTTCGCCGATGATCCGCAAGTCGCCGGCACACGCATGCTCAGCGACGAAGCCAGTTTCATGGTGATGGACATGCTGCGGCAGAACCCGCGGCCGGACGAAACCACCGGCGCGCAACCCACCCATTTGCCGGTCTACTGGAAGACCGGCACGTCGTGGGCGTTCCGCGATGCGTGGACGGCCGGCAGCTTCGGTCCGTATGTGCTGGTGGTCTGGGTGGGCAATTTCGACAGCACCGGAAACCCGGCCTTCGTTGGCGCGGAAGCCGCGGCGCCGCTTTTTTTCCAGATCGTCGATGCGATCCAGGCCGAACAGCCACGTCTGGCCGAGCCGGTCCGGCACATGCCGGCCAACCTCAAGCGCGTGGAGATCTGTCTGGCCAGTGGTGAGTTGCCGAATCAATGGTGCCCGCAGAAGGGCTGGACCTGGTTCATTCCCGGCAAGTCGCCGATCCAGGTCAGCAACGTGCATCGCCCGGTGGTAATCGACGATGCCAGTGGCCAACCCGCGTGTCCGCCGTATGCCGGCAAACATACCCACGTCGAGGTCTATGAATTCTGGTCATCCGATCTGCAGCAGGTCTTCGCGCAGGCCGGCATCCCACGGCGCAAGCCACCGCAGAATCCGGACTGTCGCGATGCCGGCACGCCCGATGGCGATCCTCCACAGATCACCTCGCCGCTGCGCGGCAGCACTTATGCGTTGCGTTTGAAGCAGCTGGGGCAGGAGCGCATTGCCTTCACGGCCACCACCGATGCCGACGCGCATGCATTGTACTGGTTCGTCAATGATGCCTATATCGGTCGCAGTGCGCCCGGCGAGTCGTTGTTCTGGCAGCCGCAGACGGCAGGCAGCTACAGCGTGCGCGTCGTCGACGACCAAGGTCGCAGTGATCAGCGGCCGCTGGCAGTTAGCCTGGTCGAGTAGCCGCCGACCTGCTGCGCTATGCTCGCTTTCCAAACGCAGACCTACAGGTATTCGTTGCCGAAATGCCACCGTCCTTGCCCACGTCCTATTACCGTGCAACGGCCACGCCGTATCAGCCATATGCTCCATTGCAGGGGCGCACGCATGCACGCGTAGCGATCATCGGCGGCGGCTACGCGGGTCTGAACACGGCGCTGGGCCTGGCTGAGCGCGGCATGCGCGATGTCGTGCTGCTGGAACGCGAGCAGATTGGCTTTGGTGCCTCCGGCCGCAACGGCGGTTTCGTATTCGGCGGTTATTCGCTGGGCGAGCAATCGCTGCTGACCCAGTTGGGCGATGCGCGTGCGCGGGAGCTGTTCAAGCTCACTACCGGCGCTGTGCAGCGCATCCGCCAGCGCATCGCCGAATACTCAATTGCCTGCGATGCGGTCGACCAGGGCGTGATCTGGGCCAACTGGTTTCGTGATCCGGCCGTGCTGCGCCAGCGCCAGCAACTGCTGGCCGAGCATTACGGCGTGCACTGGCAATGGCTGCCGCAGGATGAACTACGCGAGCGTGTTCGCAGCGAGCGCTATCACGACGGTCTCTACGAGCGAGACGCATTGCACCTGCATCCGCTCAACTATGCGATCGGTCTTGCGGCCGCCGCCGCCGGGCAGGGCGTGCACATTCATGAAGGAAGCGGCGTACGCGGTCTCGTTCGTGAGGGGCGGCAATGGCGCCTGCGCACTGCGCAAGGTGAACTGCTGGTCGATCAGGTGGTGCTGGCCTGCGGCGGCTATCTGGCCGGCCTGCAGCGGTCGATCGACCGTGCGATCCTGCCGATCGCCACCTACGTGATGGTGACCGAGCCGTTGCGCGAGCGCATGGACGAGTGCCTGCATACCCGCGCCGCGGTTTACGACAGTCGCTTCGCCTTCGACTATTACCGGCCGCTGCCGGATACGCGTCTGCTGTGGGGCGGACGCATTTCCATCCGCAATCGTTCGCCGCAGGCGGTGCAACGATTGCTCACGAAGGATTTGTTGCGCGTGTTTCCGCAGCTGCAGGGAGTGAAGGTCGATTACGCGTGGTCGGGCCTGATGAGTTATGCGCGCCACCAGATGCCACAGGTCGGTGGCAATGGGAATGGTTTATGGTGGGCACAGGCATTCGGCGGCCATGGTCTTGCGCCGACCTGTGCTGCTGGCGAATTGCTGGCGGCAGCGATCGCCGACGGCGATAACGGTTGGAAACAGTTTGCTGATTATGGGCTGAGCAGTACGCACCGGCCCTTGGGCTATCTCGGGGCGCAGGCGAGTTACTGGTGGCAGCAAGGTCGTGATTGGTTGAAGACGAGGCTGGAAGGATGAGTGAGCAAGTCAGTGAAATCAGCTGGAGCGATTTCGAGAAAGTATTGATCGTCGCCGGCACGGTGACGCGGGTGGAACCGTTTCCCGAGGCCCGCAGGCCGGCGTGGAAGGTCTGGGTGGATTTCGGCCCCTACGGCGAGAAGAAGACCAGCGCGCAGATCGCCGCGCTGTACAGCGCCGAGCAGTTGCTTGGGCGGCAGATTGTCGGCGTGATCAACTTCCCTGAAAAGCAGATTGGTCCGTTCCGTTCGCAGTTCCTGCTTACGGGGTTTCACACCGACGCAGGTGTGGTGGTCACCGCGATCGAACGCCCGGTACCGAATGGTACGAGGCTGGCCTGAAGTGGCGGATTCGTTCCACCTCCGCAACGCACGGGTCGATGATGCCGCGAAGATCGCCCGCCTGGCCGATGAACTGGGTTATCCCGCCACATCAATGGAAATTGCTGCACGGCTCGCGGTACTGCTGCCACAAGCCCATCACCACGTGATGGTGGCCGAAGGTGATGGCACACTGTTTGGCTGGATCGCTGTCGAGCGCCGCTTGACGTTGGAATCGGGCGAAAGGATCGAGATCGTGGGCCTGGTTGTAGCTACAACCACCAAGCGTGGTGGAATCGGGCGTGCTCTGGTGACTGATGCCGAACGCTGGGCATTGGGGCAGGGATTTGACTCGATCACTGTGCGTTCCAATGTGACGCGTACCGAATCGCATCCCTTTTACGAGCGCCTGGGTTATGTGCGTTGCAAGACCCAACATGCCTACAGCAGGTCGCTTGGCGCGATGAACTAACGGCGGCTCTGATCCAGCCATACCGCCAAACCCTGTGCATTCAGCTCGATATCCATGTGCAGCAACTGGGCCAGCGCGTCGCGCCCTTGCGTCCAGCCGTGGGCTTCCGCACGACCCGCGTAAAGCCCGGTCAGTGCTTCAGCCAGGACGACATGGCGATCGGGATGGCCATCCGCGGCACGGGCCAGCGCGACCATCGCGTCGATCTGCTGGTGCAGGTCGGCAGCCAGCTTTTCGATGTTCTCCACTCGACCGTAATGGGTGAGATACATCCCGCTGGGGTGAAGCGCGACCAGACGATTGATGGATGCGTGGAGAGCCTCGGGATCGAACTGCACCGGTGAGGTGGTCGGCAGGATGAACGGCCCATTGACGGTGTCGAACTCGCGATAGGACAGGCCAAACACGTCGCCGGTGAAGCACACATTGGCGCGCTCGTCGTAGACTGTGAGGTGATGCTTCGCGTGGCCCGGTGTATCGATGCAACGCAATAATCGCCCCGCCAGCTCGACCACGTGGCCATCCGGCGCCTCGATGACGCGCTCGGCGGGGATCGGCCGCAGCCGTCCATAGGTCTGCTCCATTGCCGCTTCGCCGTACACAGCACTGGCACCGGCCCACAGCACCGATGGGTCGATCATGTGCCGCGCGCCCCGCGGATGCACCACCAGTTTCGCATTCGGCAGCTGCGCGATCAGCTCGCCGGCGCCGCCGGCGTGATCCAGGTGCACGTGGGTGAGAATCAGCCAGTCCACCTCGGCAGCGGTGATTCCGGCTTCACCCAGCGCGGCCAGCATGCGCGGCACGGCAAAGTTGGTGCCGCAGTCGATGAAGGCACCGCGCCCGTTCTCGACGATCAGGTATGCGGCGTCGAACTGCGGTCGCACGAAGCCGGTGTCGATGGTGTGGATGCCGTATGTGGAAACCATGCCTGTCTCGTATTGAGTCAATCCGGCGAGGGTAGCAAGTCATCGGGTCATCGGCACTTGCACCTTGGTCGAGCCCAAACGTGCCTGCATCGTCGTGACCGATGAAACCGTTTGCTAGCCGGCCCGACGAAACGTCAGGTTGATGCGACAGTTGCCTAACGCATTGTGATGGTTCGGCTTGAGCGGCAGCACACCGTGATAGCGCAGTCGCGCGGGACCGCCCCAGACTACGACGTCGCCATGTCCAAGCGAAACCCGGACCAGCGGGTCTGCGCGCTGCATGCCGCCGAACAGGAACACGGCGGGAATGCCCAGCGACACCGAAACGATCGGCTGGTCGAAATCGCGCTCATTGCGATCCTGATGCAAGCTTAGCCGCGTGCCAGGTTCGTAGCGGTTGATCAGGCAGGCATCCGGCACGAAATCGGCGTAACCAGCCTGCGCTGCAGCCGAGCTGGCCAGCCTCAGGAAAATATCCGGCATCGATGGCCAATGCTTGCCGCTATCCGGGTCAATCGGGTCATAGCGATAACCACGACGATCGCTGACCCAGCCCAATGGGCCCGCGTTGCTCATGCCCACCGACATGCGGAAACCACCCGGTGTGACCAGGTGACGGAACGGCGCCTTTGCAACGACGGCATCGATTGCCTGAAGCAGCAGGGTTTCTTCCGTCAGGGCAAAGCTGCGCAATACCACCGCACCCATACACAACGGCTCGTTCCGGCGTTCGGGACAGAGCATGCTGCCGAACAGGTCCGCCGTGTTCATGTCGCGTCGTGAAAGATGATGCCGAGCGTATGGCGATGTCCCGTACGTACGCGACTGACACCGTGCCGCATGTTCACCCGGTAGACACCGCGTGAGCCCTGCAACGGGCGGTGATGCACCGCGAACACCACTGCGTCGCCCTGGTGCAAGGGTACGACTTCCGGTCGCGACTGCATGCGCGGGCGCTGTTCGGTCAGCACGAACTCGCCACCGGTGAAATCACGCCCCGGTTGCGACAGCAGGATCGCCACCTGCAGCGGAAACACATGTTCGCCGTACAGATCCTGATGCAGGCAGTTGTAGTCGTCTTCGCCGTACTGCAGGAGTAACGGGGTAGGGCGCTGTTGACCGGCCATATGGCAGCGCTCGATGAACGCGGCATGCGTATCGGGGAAACGCGCTTCGATCCCCATCGCCACGTTCCAGCGGTTCGCGATCGGTGCCAGCCGTGGATAGATCGCGGTACGCAGTCTGCCGACCAGCTCCGGCACCGGATAGCTGAAATACCTGTATTCGCCTCGGCCGAAACCATGCCGGCTCATCACGACCCGGTTGCGAAAACGCTGGTTGTCCGCATACAGGCCGGCGAGTCCCTCGCATTCCTGGGGCGACAGCAACGCTTCGAGCACGACGCAACCTTGCGCATCGAGTTCACCGGCGATACCGGCCCAGTCGAGGGTCTGCAGTCGTGTGCCGACGTCATGATCAGATGCCGCGCGCAACTGTGCATTCACCGCGATGCCTCTCGCTCCAGCAGCGCACGTTTGCGTTCCACGCCCCAGCGATAACCGGACAGGCCGCCATCGTTGCGCACCACGCGATGGCAGGGGATTGCCACTGCCAGGGTATTCGCCGCACACGCCTGAGCTACCGCGCGCACGGCCTTGGGTGAGCCGATGCGCTGGGCGACTTCACTGTAACTGGCGGTGACACCAGCTGGAATTTCACGCAGTGCTTGCCACACACGCTGTTGGAACGCCGTGCCGCGCACATCCAGCGGCAGGTCGAGGCCGATCGCCGGCGCTTCGACGAAACCGACCACCTGCGCCACCAATTGCTCGAACGCATGATCGCCACCGATCAGGTTCGCCTTTGGAAAACGGTCCTGCAGGTCGCGGGCCAGTGCATCCGGATCATCACCGAACAGGATTGCGCAGACGCCGTGCCCGCTCTGCGCGACCAGGATCGCACCCAGCGAGCATTCGCCGATCGCGAAGCGGATGTCTTGGTCGATCCCGCCAGCGCGATAGCTGGACGGCGTCATGCCCAGCACCTGGTTCGACGTCTCGTAGAAACGGCTGCTGGCGTTGTAGCCGGCGTCGAAGATCGCTTCGGTCACGCTGCCACCACGATCCAGTTCGCTGCGCACGCGGCTGGCGCGATGTGCCGCGGCGTACTGTTTCGGCGTCAAGCCAGTGACAGCCTTGAATACGCGATGGAAGTGGAACGGACTCAGGCCAGTCGGTTTTGTCAGCTGCTCGAGCGTGGGCGGCGTCTCTGCGTTCTCGATCAACCGACAGGCTTCGGTGACCATTGCCGCGTGCTGTTCCTGCAGCGACGGTTGATCGGGCTTGCATCGCTTGCAGGGGCGAAAGCCGGCCCGTTCCGCGGCGGCGACAGAATCGTGGAACGCCACATTTTCGGGCCGGGCTGGGCGTGCCGCGCAGGATGGGCGGCAGTACACGCCCGTGGTGCGCACGGAATAGAAGAACCTGCCATCGGCGTGAGCATCGCGCGTCTGCACTGCGACCCAACGCGGATCGTTCATCGTGTCGGCAGCAAGTGCAACATGTTTCTCGGGCGTTTTCATGGGAGTTCCTTCCGGTAGATTATCGCGTGCTGCCCAATCTACGGATCACTGGCATCGGCGACACTCCGGGTCTTGCGCTCGAATTCGTGCGGTTCACCACTGCAGCACTAGCTTGCCGATATGCGCGCTGCTTTCCATAAGTACATGCGCCTGGGCCGCCTCGGCAGCAGGGAACACCTGATGAATCACGGGCCGCAGCTTGCCCGCTTCCAGCAGTGGCCAGACCTTGTCGTGCAGCTGAGCGGCCAGGGCGCCCTTGAACGCGATGGGGCGGGCACGCAAGGTGGAACCCGTAAGCGTGAGCCGGCGACGCATGATCGTCGCGGCATCGATGCTGGCCTTGCTGCCGCCCAGCGTGGCGATGAAGACCAGGCGGCCGCCTTCGGCCAGTACGTCGAGTTCGCGCGGGATGTAATCACCGGCAACCATGTCGAGGATCACGTCGACGCCACGGCCGCCGGTGGCCTGCTTTACTGCTGCGACGAAATCCTGCACGCGGTAATTGATCGCCAGCTCCGCCCCCAGCCTTATGCATGCCTCACACTTCTCTGCGCTGCCGGCCGTGGCAAATACGCGATGGCCGAACGCGTGCGCCAGTTGGATCGCAGTGACACCGATGCCGCTGGAACCACCCTGTACGAGCAGGGTCTCGTGCGCACCGCCTTCGCCACGACCGAGCTGGCCGCGATCGAACACGTTGCTCCACACCGTGAAGTAATTCTCCGGCAGCGCGGCTGCCTCGACCAGCGAAAGTCCGCCCGGCATCGGCAGGCATTGCGCCAGCGGTGCCACCACGTATTCGGCGTAACCGCCACCGGCGAGCAGGGCGCATAAGGGATCACCGTGCTTGAGGCCGAACGGGTTGTCGCCAGCCAGATCGCCTTCGACCAGGGTGCCCGCCACTTCCAGACCGGGTAGATCAGACGCGCCGGGTGGTGGTGCGTAATGGCCCTGCCGCTGGAACACGTCGGGCCGGTTGACCCCGGCTGCCGCCACCTTGATCAGCACCTCGCCCACGCCGGGTTGCGGTATCGGTCGCTGGGTCAGCTGCAGCACGTCCGGGTCGCCTGGACGGGTGATCTCGATGGCTTGCATATTGGGCATCACGTGGCTCCGCGGTCGCGTGACCGTCTCGTGTTTTGATCAGGGCGCTGTGTCGACCAGCACCAGCTCGGCGTCTTCCAGTGCGGTCACCCGTAGCAAGGCTTCGTCGCGTATCGCCGCGCCGTCGCGGGCATCGAGCTTCACGCCGTTGAGTTCGACTGATCCTCTCGCGGGGACCAGATAGCCGTAGCGGCCCTCAGCCATCATGTATTCGGCCGTTTCACCTGCTTTCAAGGTGGCGCCGAGCACGCGCGCATCCGTGCGCAGGGGTAGGGCGTCAGCATCCTCATTGAAACCACTGGCCAGTGCCACGAAGCGGCCAGAGCGATTGCCGACCGGGAACGACCGTTCGCCCCATGACGGCGGCTGGCCTTGCCGATCCGGGATGATCCAGATCTGGAAGATGCGGGTGGTGCCCGGTTCAACGTTGTATTCGGCATGGGTGATGCCGCTACCTGCGCTCATGACCTGCACATCACCGGCCTTGGTACGGCCCTCGTTGCCCAGGCTGTCGCGATGACTGATCGCACCCTCGCGGACATAGGTGATGATCTCCATGTCCGAGTGCGGATGTGGCGGAAAGCCGCTCTGTGTGGCGATGGTGTCGTCGTTCCACACGCGCAGCGCGCCCCAGCCCATGCGTTTCGGGTCGTGGTAGCCGGCAAACGAGAAATGATGTTTTGCGTTGAGCCAGCCGTGGTCGGCTCCGCCCAAGCTGTCGAAGGGTCTGCGTTCAATCATGGTGGTAACTCTCGTGGCGATACGCGGGGCATGGTCATTGACGCCACGATAAACCGGCCGCGTGGACGAACACAGAGGCTATGAGGGAACGGACTGTTGCCGGATCGCGCCACTCACATCTTGCCAGGGGGACACAGGGCGATATCTTTTCGTGCGTAAGAAATTGCGGTTCTTGCGGCGCTACGCCGAGACAAGCACGAACGAATTTCAAATTCTGCAAGCTGACGCACACTTTGATGGCATGCGATATGCCAAGGTGGCATTGCAGCCGTCCGGACGGGATGGTAAGTGGCGTAATAAACGAAATGTGATGCTTGCGGAGATGGGCGTCACAACCGTATCGGCAAAATGAAGGTTGCAGTGTGCAAGTAGCAGTTGATGTGAGCATGCAAGAGCAAGCGGCCGTACTGGCCCGATCCACCCCCATTTCGCTGCCCACCATCGACACGATGTTGGGAAACCTGCCTACCGCGCATCGTGCTCTGCCTATCGGGCACCGCGGCGCCGCGTTCGGCATAGGTCGGTCCGCAAAGATCGCACGTGCTCGCCGGCTCCGTTTCGTCTATTTCGCTGCGCTTGATGACGACCGGCACGATACCTATCACGAGCACCTGGTTACGGCCGAGGTTCTGTTTGGCCGCGTGTTGGCAGCCTGCTCCGCTGGGCTTCGTCCGATGGCACCTGCTCTCGATTATGCCGCCGAGGCGCGTGCCACAGTGCGACCGCCGCGAGCACTCTTTCATGCCGCCACGCTGGAATACCGTCGCTGGTACGACCAGGGCGGCGATGCGCGTGCGGAACCGCTGACCCAGGAAGCGCTCACCACACAGCTGGTGGCCGATGGCTTGTCGATGGAAGATGCACGCCATCGCGCCGCCCATCGCTCGCATGCCCTTCCTGCGGTCGACCAGGCGTGGTTGATCGATCGTCGCAAGACCCAGCTGAATAAGCGCCCGCTCAACCAGTCGGAATTCCAGACTCTCATCGATGCCATTGAAGGCGCGTATCAGGGGGCAACGGGCACATCGCATGCGGAGCGTGCGAATCGCCAGATCGCGCTGCGTGTTGCCTCCATGCTGGGTAGCCTGCTGGACGAATTCGTCGCATCGCCTTTCAAGATTGCCGCATTGGGCCACGCCTTCAGCGAGATCCATCTTGCCCATCTGCGTCGCACTATCGAGAGCTCGCGCCAGGCGGAGTCTGCCTCGGGTGTGCTGCTGGCCGGACCCAAGGCCTGGTTTGCGGCAAAAGCGGCAAGAATGCGCGCCGAGCACCAGATTGGCCTGGCCATGTCGCCGGGAGCCTTTCCTGCGATGCGCCTGACGGCGTACCCCGTGGTTGCCGTCGTGGGTGGCAAGCTGCGGACATTCGTGGGTGGCTTCAGTCGCGGCCGTAGCCGCTCTCACGCTGAGGATTCCATGTCGGCGGCATTTGCAGCCATCGGCTGAGCGCTGGCTCGAGACAGCCATCCTGTTGATTCGGCTATGGCAGGTGAGCATGATCTTTACGCTCGCCGGGGAACCTTGAACTTCGTAGCCGAATCGCAAGTTCTAACGATTGCGCCATGCCTTGTTGCGAGCGGTGGCGACACCTGAGTACATTCGCCCTCTTGTTTCTCGGGGGAGTGCCAGTGCATCGCTTGCTGTTGATCACCGCCATCAGCCTGCTTCTCGTTGGCTGCCATCATCATTCGGGCGGCAGCAAGGGCGATGGCCGCGACGATGTGACGTTCTCACCCGGCATCACCGAAGCTGATGTAAGCGAACATGTAAAGGTGCTTGCCTCCGATGCGTTCGAAGGTCGGGCACCCGGTAGCAGGGGCGAGCAGCGCACCACCGATTACCTGATCCAGCAGTTCCAGCGCATCGGCCTGCAACCCGCCAACCGCGGCAGCTGGCTGCAGGCCGTGCCGTATGTGCAGACCACGCTGCAACATGCCGACCAGACGAAGCTTGTCATCGACGGTGGCAAGGACACGTCCGAGCTGGCCTTTGGCAGTGACATGGTGGTTGGCTCGCCAGCGAGCGAGCCGCATGCCGAGATCAAGGATTCGCCGATCGTTTTCGTCGGCTACGGTGTCGATGCACCTGATCAACAGTGGAACGATTACGCCGGGCTGGATCTCAAGGGCAAGACCGTCGTGATGCTGGTCAACGATCCTGGCTGGAACAACCAGGATCCGATGCTGTTCAAGGGTCGCGAACTGACCTGGTATGGCCACTGGGCCAGCAAGTTCGAGGAGGCCGCGCGCCGTGGGGCTGCAGCTGCCTTCATCGTGCATGACACCGCGGCGGCCGGTTATCCGTGGAACGTGGTGCAAACCGGCTGGAGCGGCCCACAGTTCAGCCTGCCAACTAACGAGGATCCGACGCCACGCCTGCCGATCGCCGGCTGGCTGACCACGGCAGCTGCGAAAAAGCTGTTCGCCGATGCCGGTGCCGATTTCGATGCACAGAAGAAGAATGCCGACATACCTGGCTTCAAGCCAGTCAAACTCGACGCCAAGGCCAGCATCGCGATCGACAGCACGATCACGCATGGCCAGTCGAACAACGTGGTCGGCGAGCTACCCGGCAGTCTGCGTCCTTATGAGGCAGTGATCTATTCTGCGCACTGGGACCATCTTGGCAAGAACGGCAACAAGATCTACCACGGTGCCGTGGACAACGCCTCGGGTGTGGCAGGCCTGTTGAAGATCGCCGAGGCATTCGCGCATCGCAAGCCCAAACCGGTACGCACCATCCTGTTCCTGGCACTGACGATGGAGGAGTCGGGCCTGCTCGGCTCGCATTACTACGTCAACCATCCGCTGGTGCCACTGGACCTGACCATGGCTGACATCAATGTGGACGCTTTGACCGTCATCGGCCCCAGCCACGATATTGCAGTCATCGGCTACGGCCAGTCGCAGCTCGATAACTACCTGATCGAGGCGGCCAGAACGCAGAAGCGTGCCTTGACGCCGGACAATGTGCCAAAAGGTTTCTTCGCGCGCTCGGAGCAGTTCAATTTCGCCAAGGCCGGCGTGCCGGTGCTGTATGCGCGCTCGGGCCTGGACCTGCTCGACGGTGGCGTGAGCGCTGGTCGCAAGGCCTACGATGACTACATCACGAACCGCTATCTCCAGCCCAGAGATGCGTTCGATCCGAACTGGGATCTGAGCGGCATGGTGCAGGACCTGCGGCTGCTCTACATGGTTGGCAGCAAGCTCTCAACGGGAACCACGCCGTTCCCGCAATGGAGGCCCGGCAGCGACTTCAGGCGCCCCGGTGTCGAGGCGAAGTGATCCGGCGGGTGCCGGCGTGGTTCACCAGTCGGTCGGTCGATAGTCCTTCAGGAACTGTCCCCACACGTGCTCGCCGCTGTTGATGCCGCTGATGATCGGGTCGACGATGCGTGCAGCGCCGTCGATGATGTCCAGCGGCGGATGGAAGCGCTCCTCGGCAACCTTGCGCGCGGCCAGTGCCGCCGGATCCTCGTCTGTAACCCAGCCGGTGTCGACGCTGTTCATGTGGATGCCGTCGTTGTGGTAATCAGTGGCCGAGGTGCGCGTCATCATGTTGAGCGCAGCCTTGGCCATGTTGGTGTGCGGATGCCGGGTGGTCTTGAAGTTGCGGTAGAACTGGCCTTCCATCGCCGACACGTTGACGATGTGCTTGTCTCGTTCGGGCGTGCGCAGCATCAGCGGCTTGAGGCGTGCATTGATGATGAAGGGCGCGATCGCATTGACCAGCTGCACTTCCAGCAATTCCACCGACGGCACCTCGGCCATCAGCAGCCGCCATGAATTGCGCTCGCGCAGGTCGACCTGCTGCAGGTCTTGATCGAGCCGGCCTTCGGGGAACAGGTGGCTCTGCACCAGCAGTTCTTCCGGCAGCAATGGCACCTGCGACAGCTCGGCGGCACGGGTCAGGCCGGGGACATGCGAGTCACGCCCCGTGAGCGCCATCGCTGGCGCTTCGGCTTCCGGAAGGATGTGCGAGCTACGTAGGCCCTCGTAATGGCCGACCAGCTTGCGCACGTGTTCCGGCATGTCGTGCAGCGCGGTCGTCTCGCCTTCCATCATGTGTGCGTAGAAGTCCGGCGGCCGGCGCACGGTCTGGCAGGCGTTGTTGATGATGAAGTCCAACCGCGGCCGCGTGGCGACCAGCTCCTGGCAGAAAGCCTCGACGCTGGGCGTATGGCGCAGGTCGAGTCCGTACACCTGCAGCCGGTGGACCCATTCGCCGAAATCCGGCTCCTCGGCATAACGCGCCGCTGAGTCGCGTGGAAAACGCGTGGTCACGATCAGCTCCGCGCCCGCGCGCAGCAGCTTCAGGCCAGCCTGATAGCCGATCTTCACGCGACCACCGGTCAGCAGCGCGACGCGGCCACGCAGGTCGACCAGCTCGGTGCGCTTGGCATAGTTGAACGCAGCGCAAGCGGGGCACAGCTGGTCGTAGAAGAAATGGATCGTCGAGTACTTCTGCTTGCACACATAGCAATGCTTGGGCTCGATCGATTCGCGCGGCTGCGCGGCGTCGGCGTCGGGATTGATGTCGTGCGGCTCAAAACCCAGCGGCGCATGCACATTCGGCGTGGTGAACACCGGCCGGCGGCGCAGCTCGCGGATGCCGGTCTGGTTGAGCACCGCGTCCTCGGCCTGGATTCTCGACGCATGCCGCGCCTTCTCGGCCGCCTTCAGCTTGATCCGGCGCGCGCCGGGATCGGGATGGTAGAGCTGCGCCACCGCCTGATGCAGGCGCTGGCGATCATCCGCCGGCAGCTGGTCCAGCAGTTGCCGATCGGCAGCGACCGATTCAAGCAGTTCCGCTGCGGCGCGCAGGCGCTCAAGCAGGGCGGCATCTGCGTCGTCCGGTAATGGCGCGGTGGCCGTGGTGGTGGTCAAGGGCGTTATCCGTCATCGAGTAGGGTGGTGCGCTGGGCGCTACCGCATCAGGCTGAGCATGCAGGTCATGCGTCGTCAACCGTGTATTTTGCCTGTTTTTGGCCCGGTTTCGGGGATTGCTCCCCAACTGAGGGGCAGCACCCGGCTATTTCCGCTTATTTCGCGACGTTCACTCGCAGGACATCTGAAACGAAAGACACTGCGGGGTCGGAACTTCAGGAGCGGCAGTGCAAGACAGAAACGCTGACAGGAATCCTCCTGGCTGGAGAGGAGGGCGCTCGTGCTCCTTGTGGGGCGTCTTGCTGCTGCTCGCTGGCATCGGTGCCACATCGCCGATTCACGCCCATGGCGCTGCACCGCCCGCGGAGCACACGCAGAGCGCGAGCCAAATGGACATCCAGGTCAACAATGACAAGATGACCCTTGCTATCACCAAGGTTCCGCAGATCTATCTGTATGGCGTCATAGACGCCGACGCGCCGCAACGGTTCGAGACGCTGGTACGGTCGGGAAAGATCCCCAGCGGATCCGATATCTACCTGAACTCGTCGAGTGGAGACCTGCGTGCCGGCCTGGCACTGGGCCGGCTGTTCCGGGCAGGTTCGATGGTGACGCACCTGGGGACGCCACGACGCCCCCTGCATTCGTCGGTGTACACCAGCAAGACGGCTGTCTGCGTGGATGCATGCACCTATGCGTATTTCGGCGGCCTCTATCGTTGGGCGCCCACCGGCAGTGACCGCATAGGCCTTTCCCCGAACGGCGCGATGGATCCACCAAAGACGACCAGCATGGGGCAGGCCCAGCCGGCCTCAGGCGACGTCGATGCATACCTGAAGGACATGGGCGTCGACCTGAGCGAGTTCGCGCCGACTCTGAAAACTTCGCACGATCCGGTGGTCTGGCTGACCGCCGAGCAGATGATGTCGACGGGACTTGCCAACAATGGAGGCCTTCCGATCACGGTGAAATCCGAGCTTACGTCTGCGGCACCCTATCTGGTGCTCAGTCAGGTCGATCGCAACGGCGAACATCGGATAACCATGCAGTGCAAGCCCTCTGGCGTCACGCTCACCGCGTACGATCTGGTCGGCGCCACGCGTGCCCGGGAGATCGTTTCGCATGGAACCCGCTCGTACTTCGAGATCGACCGACAGGAGACGCTGACCCAACAGCATGACGGTGCCAGCGTCGCCAGCCAGTCGGTGATGATCAGCCGGCCATATCCGGCTACGCAGCTGGAACATCTGCTGTTTGCACATTCCATCGGTGCATGGGTCGGTGGCAGGACCAACGCCTTCCGTTACGGCTTTGTCTTCCAGCTCTACCCGGTCAGGAATGCGCTCAAGGATTACTACCTGGCCTGTTGGCGTGCCGCACCGTGGCCGCTCAACTAGTCGCTTGGGGATAGACCGCTACGGCGCCGTTTTGGCCTGATGCCCGCTCAACTCATGTCCCGCATTGGGCGCGAAGGCCACATGCCAGCGCGTTGAACTCAGCGAGATCAAGCTGACCAGCAGGAAGGCGATGGAGAAATCCATGATCCGCGGCTCGGCATGATGTTCGAAGCCCATGCTCAGTTTCAGGATCAGCGCACCACTGCACACGCCGACGGAAAGCATCAGCTGCTGCAGAGTGGTGTAGAGGCTGCTGGCGGCGCTCATGCGGGATGACGGCACGGCCTCGTAGGCCACTGTGTTGTAAGCGCCGAACTGGAACGACATGAAGGCGCCGCAGCAAACCAGCAGCGCGAACATCAGGCCGAACGACCAGTCCGGGCGGAAGAAAGCGCAGACCGCGTAGCCCAGGCTGGACAGCACACCGTTGACGATCATGCCGCGGCGGAAGCCGACCAGACGCAACAGGCGCGGTGTGGCGGTACGCATCAGCAGCGCGCCCAGCGAAGTCGCCAGGATCAGCTGACCACTGCGCATCGCCGACAGGCCGAAGCCGATCTGGAACATCAGCGGCAGCAGGAACGGCTGCGCGCCCTGGGTCACGCGCATCAGCGAGCCGGAGATCACCGACAGGCGGAAAGAGTCGATTTTCAACAGGGACAGGTCGACCAGCGGGGCAGGATGCTGCCGCGCATGCCATAGATAGCCCGTACCGGCGACGCCGCCCACGGTGAACAGCGCGATGGCGCTCAGCAAGGCAGTGTTCTGTCCGATCGTCTCGAAACCGAACAACAGACAGCCGAGCGCGATGCCGCACAGCGCGAAGCCGAGAAAATCGAAGCGCGCTGGGGGTGACTCGTTGGGTATCTCGGGGATCAGGCGGCGCACCAGCACGAAGCCGAGCAGGCCAATCGGCACGTTGAGATAGAAGATCCAGCGCCAGTCGAGATAGCTGACGATAAAGCCGCCCAGTGGTGGCCCGATCAGTGGTCCGAGGAAAGCCGGCACCAGCGACCACGACATCGCCGAAACGAGGTTGCGCCGTTCCACCGTGCGCAACAGGATCAGCCGTCCGATCGGCGCCATCATCGCGCCACCCGCGCCCTGCAGCAGGCGCGCGGCGACCATGAAGGGCAAGCTGCTGGTCCACGCGCATAGGATCGAACCGGCGACAAACACGCCGATCGAGGCACTGAACACGCGCTTCACGCCGTAGCGGTCAGCCATGGCACCGCTGGCGGGAATCAGCACCGCCAGCATGAGCAGATAGGAGGTGATCGCGATGCTCATCGACGGCGCGGTGACATGGAAGTCGCGGGCCATGGTGGGCAGCGCGGTGGCCAGCACGGTGGCGTCCATCTGCTCCATGAAGATGGCGCAAGCCACGATCAGGGAGGTCACGCGGTAGTCGGGAAATGCCAGCACCGGTGAAGCCGGTACGGAAATCTCAGCCTGTCTCAACAGAGTCACTACGACAAATCCTTCGGCAGGCGCCTCGCTATGGCACCGGCATGGAGCGTGTGGAACGGGGAGGCGTCGGCACGAAGCGGCGCGTATTGTGCGATGCAACATGCGGATTATTCGCCTCTTGGACACGCGTGGCAATGGCAGTCGCGGCTTGCGTTTATGTCTGGTTACGATCACGGCGACGCGCATGATGGAGGTCACGGATGTGCGCGGGTCGGTGCAATGCGCACCCCATCGGGTCATGGGTCAGCGGCAGAAGCAACGCAGCTACCATCATCAGATCGACGCCAGATTCGCCCCAATATCAGGGCACTGAATACCAGGAAAGGATGAACACAGTGCAAGCGATACCGCATGTGGTGATACTCGGGGGTGGATTTGGTGGGCTATGGGCGACGCGTGCGCTGCGCTTGGCACCTGTGCGTATCACCCTGGTGGATCGCACCAACCACCATCTGTTCCAGCCATTGCTGTATCAGGTGGCCACCGCCGGATTGTCAGGGCCGGATATTGCGGCGCCGCTGCGTCACATCTTGCGCAAGCAGCGCAATGTCACCGTGCGCATGGACGAGGCGCGCAGCATCGATGTGCAGCAGCGACGAGTGACGCTGGCGGGCGGCGTGCTGGATTACGACTACTTGCTGGTGGCAACCGGTTCGAGCCACGCCTATTTCGGCCATGACGACTGGGAGCGCCACGCGCCTGGCATGAAAACAATGGACGATGCGCTGGCGATCCGCCGGCACATCCTCGACGCGTTCGAGTCCGCCGAGCGCGAGCCTGATCCCGTGCGACGCGCGGCGTGGCTCAGCTTCGTGGTGATCGGTGCCGGCCCCACCGGCGTCGAACTGGCCGGCACGCTGGCGGAGATCGCACACCACACGTTGCCGAGCGAGTTTCGCGTGGCCGATCCGCGCACGGCGCAGATCCATCTGGTCGAAGTTGGCGCTCGCGTGCTGTCTTCAATGCCGCCGACGCTATCCGCAAAAGCGCAACACCAGCTCGAACGCATGGGCGTGCACGTGCATTTGAACGCAGCGGTCACTGCGGTCAGCGATACTGGTGTGCAGATGGGTGACCAGCGCATCGAGGCACGCACGCTGCTATGGGCCGCCGGTGTCGCCGCTTCGTCGCTGGGTGCGCAACTGGGTGCGCCGTGTGATCGCGCCGGACGTGTGTTGGTCTCACCTGATCTGTCGCTTCCGCAGCATTCGGAAGTGTTCGTAATCGGCGATCTTGCGCACGTGGAGCAGGGCGACAAGCCCGTGCCGGGTCTCGCGCCGGCAGCCAAGCAGATGGGCGCGTACGCCGCACGGGTGATCCGCAATCGTCTGGCCGGACTCACCACGCCCGCTTTCCACTACAGCGACTACGGCACGCTCGCCAGCATCGGCCGCGGTGCCGCCGTGGTCGATCTCCGCGGCATCCAACTGTCCGGTGTGATCGCATGGTGGTTCTGGCTGATGACGCACATCCTGTTCCTGATCGGCTTCCGCAACCGACTTGTGGTGATGCTCGACTGGGCGTGGTCGTACTGCACCTGGCAACGCAGTGCGCGCATCATTGTCGGTGGCGATAAGGATAAAGGCAGGCGATAAGTGGCTCTGAGCTGGCCCAGATACTGACCTAGGTATTGAAGGGTGGCTGGTGCGTTTCGTGTGCACAGGCCAACCCACCTGCACCTATTCCTCGACAAATCAGCAGACATTTTCTATTACTGTGAACACCGCTTTTGCATATGCAAAGCGCACAACATTACCCGTTGTTAGGCAAGCTCGACGCAGTTACGCTGGTTAAAAATCGAAGGACCTTCAGATGCCAGGCGGAAATTACACTTGCGCTATCGCAATACAAGCTAAGGCGTTTCTGCAGGCTTATGAAACGCTCAATGATTCTATGCTTCAAAAGATGCGGCAAGGAGATTTCGAGCTAGCCCCGATCATTGTGCCTGCTATGACTTGTGTCGCATTTGCAGCGGAACTTGCAATGAAGGCGTTAATCGTACAAATCAAAAGCGGCGAGCTTACGGTACTGCCAAAAAATAAAAATGGTGGTGGAATTCATAATCTATATGATCTTTTCAATGAATTTTCCGCCCCTCTGAAGCAAGCAATTGCCGGAGAGCTAAATAAGTCTGTAGCTGATGTAGAAAGCAAACTTAGGGAGAACAAGGACGCGTTTGTGAAATGGCGCTATTCCTTCGAAAATGGCGCTATGGGCGACGAGGTATTTCTTTTGAAATTTGTCAATGCTGCACTTGCTCAAGTATGCATTGCATAGGGGCCATACTGGTCTATTACCTGCTCAGTCAGTCAGCGCCGTAACTCAGTCAGAACCACTTATGCGAATGGCGCCGTATTGCTACGGCGACGTTTTTATTTCAGCTTATTGGATGACTAGGTTCGCTGATAAAAAGCGATTCCGGCCTTCGCCGGAATGACGAGGTTTAGAGCAATTCGAAAATCCTTGCCGCGCCCATACCCGTACCAATGCATATCGTCACCATGTCGTACTTTTGCTTCCTGCGACGCATGCCGCGCACGAGGGTGGCGATGCGCACTGTGCCGGTGGCGCTGAGCGGGTGGCCCAGTGCAATGGCACCATCGAGCGGATTAACCTTGCTGGCGTCGAGCTTAAGGTCGCCCATCACGGCGAGCGCCTGGGCGGCGAACGCTTTGTTGAGTTCGATCCAGTCAGCTGACCACGGGTGATGTCAGTCTGCTGGGGAGTCTTGGGGGTCGCCTCCTTCAATATGAGCGTAAACTTTTGAATGAGAAAATTTCTGTTTGGAAACCCCAGAGCTTGAGCCCATTTTTTCTTACTCCACTCTTGGTGGTCAGTTTTCAACCGGCATCACCACGCGTTTTCAGGTACGCAAAGTGAGCGGCAACCTGCGACAATTCCTTCATGAAAGCAGTGTAGTTCTGCTTTTCGCAGGCTTGACTCTACTGCCGCCTCAAGCTTTTGCGGATGACGCGAGCAACGGCGTCATGCTGCCCGACATGCAGTCGTCTCCAACAGGCAGTGTCCGTGTGATTGCGGCGCGCGTCGTGTTGCGTGCGGACAACATAGCCGTGTCGGTAATGACGAACGTGTCACCCGGCGGCCTCGGACGTATCGTTATTCACGGCCCCCGATTCGGTTGGCTGGGTGACTCCGAGCCTTATCCCGAACGACAGTTTCCCGAATTGCAAGCCTCGGTCGATGGAACTCCCGTGACCGTCATAAGCGGTTTTTCGGCGTTCGTGGGATCAACCGATATAAGCGCGACCCTCCGCGATGCACAGCTCGATCCTTTCGTGATCGCGCAAACGCCGCCCTTTGTCAGCGCTGTTGCGGGGCATGAAATCGCCTTCAACAAGCTGGTTGAGCTGGGTGCGATCCAGAAGTCCGACGATGGCACCCTGGCCAAATGGGATGTGGCTCGCGATATCGGAGTGACGCTGGGCAGGGACGGCCAGCACACGCTGGCATTGACCTATACAGCGCGACCGGCTTACGCGTTGATCCCGTTCCATCAATTGGCCACGACGGTGCCGCTGGCTTCGTATTGCCTCTCCAAGGCCAACCTTGCGAGACTACTCGGGCGCTCAGCTACCGATCTTTCGTTTGTGATTCGGCAGTATGCGGTGCCGGTGGGAGTCGACGACAAACCAGTGGCAAAGGTGCAAGTCAGTGTCATGGCATCGGGCAAGTCCGAGCCCCAGCAAACCTTGGTAGCCTTTTGCGGCAGCAATGGACGCGCGATGATCGGCCGAGGCAGCGACGTGTCGGCGGCGCAGACGGATTCGATGGGGCGTCTGCATATCCTCACGATCCGCGGCAACCCGGACTAATCGTTTCCGAAACGATGGCAGGTTATTTCCTTTCAGAGGCAAGGTCGCGGCGGATGCGGGAAGCACATCAGGATCAGAGACCAGAGAATCCCTTTAATGAAGAACGGCGCCGTTGCGAAACGGCGCCGTTCCTGTTTCTCACAAGGGCTTGATCAGAGCGCTTCGAACACGCCTGCTGCACCCATGCCGGTACCAATACACATGGTCACCATGCCGTACTTCTGTTTGCGACGGCGCATGCCGTGCACCAGCGTGGCGATGCGCACCGCACCGGTCGCACCCAGCGGATGGCCCAGCGCGATCGCGCCGCCAAGCGGGTTGACCTTGCTCGGGTCGAGTTTGAGGTCGCCCATCACGGCGAGGGCTTGGGCGGCGAATGCTTCGTTGAGTTCGATCCAGTCCAGCTGATCCTGGGTGATGCCGGTCTGCTTGAGGGCCTTCGGGATTGCTTCCTTCGGGCCGATGCCCATGATCTCCGGGCGCACGCCGGCGACGGAGAAGCCGACGAAGCGGGCCAGTGGCTGCAGGTTGTATTCCTTGATCGCCTTTTCGCTGGCGAGCAGGACGGCGCCGGCGCCGTCGGACATCTGCGAGGAGTTGCCGGCGGTGACGCTGCCGCCGAACTGGCCGTTGCGGAACACGGTCTTGAGCTTGCTCAGCACCTCGAGCGTGGTGCCGGCACGAGGGCCTTCGTCGGTGCCGATGCTGCGGCTGTCGGTGATGATGCCGCGGGTGGCAAGGTTGGGGTAATGGTCGTCCAGTGCGAACGGGCTGATCTCGTCGTTGAACTCGCCGGCGGCCTGGGCGGCGAGCGCGCGGCGGTGGCTTTCCACCGCGAACGCATCCTGCTGCTCGCGGCTGACTTTCCACTGATTGGCCACGTTCTCGGCGGTGATGCCCATGCCGTAGGCGATGCCGATATGTTCGTTGCTGAAGATCGCCGGGTTCATCGCGATCTTGTGGCCCATCATCGGCACCATGCTCATGCTCTCGGTGCCGCCGGCGAGCATCAGGTCATCCTCGCCGAGGCGGATGCGGTCGGCGGCCATCGCCACAGCCTGCAGGCCAGACGAGCAGAAGCGGTTGATGGTGACGCCGGGCACGGTGTCGGGCAGGCCGGCCAGCAGTATGCCGATGCGTGCCACGTTCATGCCTTGCTCGGCCTCGGGCATGGCACAGCCGATGATGGCGTCGCCGATGCGGTGCGGGTCGATGCCAGGGTATTGCGCCATCACGCTGCGGATCACGTGGGCGAGCATGTCGTCGGGACGGGTGTTGCGGAACACGCCGCGCGGCGCCTTGCCGACCGGGGTGCGGGTGGCGGCGACGATGTAGGCGTCTTGCACTTGCTTGGTCATGGGATTTGCTCCGTGGCGTCGCGCGTGAAGCAGCGACGCATCTTCAGTTTTTGATCGTCATCCCAGCGCAAGCTGGAAGTGTTTTTCAACAGCGAAGCTGGTCATCCAGTGTCGTTGTCGTGGGTCGGAGTCGCTGGACCCCAGCTTGCGCTGGGGTGACGACGCTTTAGTTCCTGAGCGGCTTGCCAGTGGTCATGGTGTGGGCGATGCGGGCCTGGGTTTTCTCGGTCTGTGCCAGCTCCACGAAATGCTTGCGCTCCAGCGCCAGCAGCCATTCCTCGTCGACGGTCGAGCCACGCTCGATCACACCACCGCACAAGGTGTCGGCAATGCGCGTGGCGATATCCACGTCGTGCTCGGAGGCGAAGTAGCCCGCCTGCAGGTTGGCCAGCGAGGCCTTGAACGTGGCGGTGCCGACGTCGCCGGCGACCGAGATCGCACGCGCCGGCAGCGGCGGACGGTAGCTGCTCTCGGCCAACGCGTTCGCCACCTGCTTGGCCACGTAGAGCAACTCGTAGGCGTTGAACACCACCACGTCGCTGTCGCGCAGCAGACCGAGCTGCTTCGCTTCGAACGCACTGGCGGAAACCTTGGCCATCGCCACGGTCTCGAACACCTTCTTCAGTTCCTCGAACGGATCGCCCGGGTTCGCCTTGGCGGCGCGCACGGCCAGTTCATGCAGACCGCCGCCGGCCGGCAGCAGGCCGACGCCGGCCTCGACCAGGCCGATATAGCTTTCCAGTGCCGCGACGGTGCGTGCCGAATGCATCTGGAACTCGCAGCCGCCACCGAACGCCATGCCGCGCACGGCGGATACCACTGGTACCAGCGAATACTTGATCGCCATGCTGGTGCGCTGGAAGTTCTCCACCATCTTCTCGAAGTCGGCGATCTTGCCTTCCTTGAGCAGGCCCAGCGCGCCCTTGAGATCGGCACCGGCCGAGAACGGCTCGCCGGTCTGCCAGATCACCACGCCCTTGAGTTTCTCTTCGGCCAGCTTGATCGCGTGCTGCACGCCGTCGAGCACGAAGTCGTTGACCGTGTTCATCTTGGTCTTGAACGAGAGGATGCCGACGCCGTCGTCGCCCAGCGTCCACAGGCGCACGCCCTCGTTCTCCCATACCGTGGTGCCCTGGTCGAACTTCTCGCCGATCAGCGGATCAGGGAACAGCTGGCGCTTGTAGACCGGATGCTGCGAACGCGGCTTGTCGGCATTGGCGCTGGCCGAGTACGAGCCATCCTTGCCATGGACGCCTTTACGGCCATCCATAACCCACGCCGGCAGCGGCGCCTTGCTCATCGCCTTGCCGGCGGCGATGTCTTCATTGATCCAGCTGGCGATCTGCTGCCAGCCGGCGGCCTGCCAGGTCTCGAACGGACCGAGCTTCCAGCCGTAGCCCCAGCGGATCGCGAAATCCACGTCGCGCGCGGTGTCGGCGATATCGGCCAGGTGATAAGCGGTGTAGTGGAACAGGTCGCGGAAGCTGGCCCACAGGAACTGTGCCTGCGGGTCGCTGGAGGCGCGCAGCTTGCCGAACTTCTCGGCCGGGTCCTTGATCGCCAGGATCGCGGCAACTTCGTCCGACGGCTTCTGCTCCGACGCGCGGTAATCCTTTGCGGCCGGGTCGAGTACCACGATGTCCTTGCCGGCCTTCTTGTAGAAGCCGGCACCGGTCTTCTGGCCCAGCGCACCCTGGTCGATCAATCCCTGCAACCACACCGGCGCCTTGAAGTACTGGTGCCACGGATCGTCCGGCAGGGTGTCGGCCATGGTCTTGATCACATGCGCCATGGTGTCCAGGCCGACCACGTCGGCGGTGCGGTAGGTCGCGCTCTTCGGGCGACCCAGCGCCGGACCGGTCAACGCGTCGACGGTGTCGAAACCGAGCTTGAACTGGTCGGTGTGGTACATCGCCGACAGCATCGAGAACACGCCGATACGGTTGCCGATGAAGTTCGGCGTGTCCTTGGCGATCACCACGCCCTTGCCCACGGTGGTGACCAGGAAGGCTTCGAGGCCCTCGATCACGGCCGGGTCGGTGAGTTTGGTCGGGATCAGCTCGACCAGGTGCATGTAGCGCGGCGGGTTGAAGAAATGCACGCCGGTGAAGCGGTGGCGCATTTCTTCCGGCAGCGCTTCGGCGAGGCCGTTGATCGAGAGGCCGGAGGTGTTGGAGGCAAGGATCGCGGTCTTCGACAGATGTGGCGCGATCTTCTTGTACAGATCCAGCTTCCAGTCCATCCGCTCGGCGATCGCCTCGATGACGAGGTCGACGTCCTTCAGATGCGCCATATCCTCGTCGTAGTTCGCCGGAATGATCGCGGCGGCGAGGTTCTTGTCCGCCAGCGGGGCAGGCGACAGCTTGGCGAGGTTGGCGATGGCCTTGAGCGCGATGCCGCTCTTCGGGCCTTCCTTGGCGGGCAGGTCGAACAGCACAGTCTCGACGCCGGCGTTGGTCAGGTGCGCGGCGATCTGCGCGCCCATGACGCCAGCGCCCAGCACGGCAGCCTTGCGGATGCGTAGCGCTGATTTGGTTGAGGATGCAGCGGTCATTGGCTTCTCCGGAGGTACGAACACAAAACTTTGGATGGAATGGAACAGCACGGCCGTTGCCGGCCGGTGACACGAAACTAGGGGTGGCTCAGGCCGGCGAGACTGAAGCGAATCAGGTGTTGGGCGGTTTGCTCACGGTGTACCTGTTCGCTGACGTCGTGTTTGCGCTGGATGATGCCGAAGCCGGACATGGCGTGGGTCAGTGCGCCGGTGACCAGATCGATCCGCCAATACAGCTCAGACTTGCTCAGTTGCGGCAGCAGGCGGGCAAATTCGGCGGTGAACTGGCGCATCACATGGCCATAGTGCTCGGACAGGAACTGGCGCAGGGTGTCGTCATGCTCTGCGAAGGCACGCGCCAGCACGCGCATGAACAACGAGCCGCTATCGTCGTGGGAGAGCTCCAGCGCAGGGCGGATATAGGCAGCCAGCACGTCTTCCAGGGTGGTGTCGGCATGCCCGGCAATCTTGGCCAGCGCCTCCAGTCGGCGGGCGTTCAGCGCGTCCAGGCGGCGGCGGAACACCTGTTCGACCAGTTTTTCCTTGGAACCGAAGTGATAGTTGACCGCGGCCAGATTGACGCCTGCAGCGGCGGTCAGCTGACGCAGCGAGGCGCCGTCAAAGCCGCGCTGGGCGAACAGGACTTCGGCGGCGCCGAGTATCCGTTCCTTGGTCGAACCGGAGCTGTTCACGAGCTGGGTCATGCGTCGGCCATCGGGCTGGTTCAAACGATCGTTTGAGCATACGCGGACAGCTCGCTGGCAGTCAAACGATCGTTTGTTGCAAACGGCAAGTTCTTTGCGTATGAGTTAGAATCTGTCAAACTTTCGTGAGCTAAACCCGTACTCCCTGTCAGGTTTAGCGTTTTGTCGGCTTGGGAGCCGGCAGTCACCCCATCCCCTAAATCGGTTTTTCCGGAGCAGACCCGTATGGCGCTGGAGCGCACCCTTTCCATCATCAAGCCCGACGCCGTTGCCAAGAACGTCATCGGTGAAATCTACGCCCGCTTCGAAAAGGCTGGTCTGAAGGTCATCGCTGCCAAGATGAAGCAACTGTCGCGCAAGGAAGCCGAAGGCTTCTACGCCGTGCATCGCGAGCGTCCGTTCTTCAACGCGCTGGTCGAGTTCATGATCTCCGGTCCGGTGATGATCCAGGCGCTGGAAGGTGAGAACGCCGTGCTCAAGCATCGTGACCTGATGGGCGCTACCAATCCGAAGGAAGCCGCG
>Ga0302314_10003435_pt1 | contig 29217 bp, 26 predicted proteins | sample III_Palsa_N2_3_FD_200533 | JGI IMG/M metagenome (GOLD analysis project Ga0302314, IMG submission 200533) | Peat permafrost microbial communities from Stordalen Mire near Abisko, Sweden - III_Palsa_N2_3 | ecosystem: Environmental > Terrestrial > Soil > Palsa > Peat permafrost | place: Sweden...
CGTGTCCGATCCCCCCTCCCGGCTTCGCCGTACTCCCCCCTCATGGAGGGGGGAGAGAACCGCGTCTCGACCTCTCCCAGGCCTGCCCCCGGGCGGGCCGCGCACGGCGCGACCCGGGGGGAGAGGTAGGTTTGGCCTCGTCGCGCTCATTTCAACACTTCTGTTCGCCGCCGCGCCGGCGTTCGCCGACCGATTGGACGGCTCCGGGCCCGGGCGGCTGGTGCGGCTGGCGGACGGGCGGCGGATCAATCTGCGCTGCGCTGGGCCGGCCGTCGGCCCCACGGTCATCTTCGAGGGCGGGTTCGCCGCCACCTCCACCGGATGGGCGAGGGTCCAGCCGGCTATCGCCCGCGCCCATTTCACCTGCAGCTATGACCGCGCCGGCTACGGCTGGTCCGATCCCGGCCCCATGCCGCGCGACGGCGAGGCGGTGGCGCTCGACCTCGACGAGGCCCTGCGCGCGGCCCACGTTCGTGGACCCTTCGTCCTGGTCGGCCACTCGGCCGGCGGGCTCTATGTCCGCCTGTTCACGGATCTGCGGCCGCGCGAGGTGATCGGCATGGTGCTGGTCGATCCGTCGGTGGAGCATCAGGATCGCCGCTTCGCCCAGGCCCTCGGCCAGGACGCCGGCGGGCTGGCGCCGCTGATCGCGCGGGCCAAGGTCTGCGGGGCGGCGGCGCGGCGTCACGCCCTCCCCTCCCTCGACCCGGCGCTGATCCGCTGCGGACCCCTGCCCGGCGCTTCTGTCGAGGCCCGCCGCGACGCGCTGAGCGCCGCCAACTGGGCCACCCAGGTCTCGGAACTGGAGACCCTGTGGGGCGCGACCTCCGACGAGGTCGACGCCGGTCGCGGGTCCCTCGGCGACATGCCGCTGATCGTGCTGACGGCGGCGGGCAACGGCTCGGGCGCGAGCGCGGCGCTGTGGGCCCGCCTGCACGGCCAGCTGGCCGCCTTGTCCACGCGCGGCAGCGCTCAGATGGTGGCGCGCAGCTCGCACATGATGATGTTCGACCGCCCCGACGCCATCATCGCGGCTGTCAATGAGGTGATCGCCGCCGTTGGCCGTCCCGCCCGTCGCTGACGCTCAGCCCCGATCGCGCATCAGGCGGCCCTGCTCGCGCTTCCAGTCGCGGGCCGCCTCGGTCTGACGCTTGTCGGGGGCGGTCTTGCCCTTGGCGAGCGCCAACTCCAGCTTGGCCAGGCCCTTGTCGTTGAAATAGAGCTTGGTGGCCACGATGGTGCGGCCCTCGCGGCGCACCGCCCCGATCAGCTTGTCGATCTGCTTGCGGTGCATGAGCAGGCGCCTGGGGCGGCGCGGCTCGTGGTTGAAGCGATTGGCGCCGGCGTATTCGGGGATGTAGGCGTTGACCAGGGTGATCTGGCCGCCGTCGGCCGAGGCGTAGGATTCGGCGATGTTGGCCTTGCCCTGGCGCAGCGACTTCACCTCCGAGCCGGTCAGCGCCAGGCCGGCCTCGAAGATCTCCTCGAGGTGATAGTCGAAGCGGGCGCGCCGGTTCTCGGCGATCAACTTGCAGCCCTCGGCCATCTCAGCCCGCCTCGGCCATGGCGGCCAGGATCTCGGCCTTGACGGCCTCGGCGCAGGGGGCGATCGGCAACCGGATATCGTCCGAGCAGAGACCCAGATGGGCCAGGGCGAACTTGGTCGGGGCCGGCGAGGCGTCGAGGAACAGGGCCTTGTGCAGGCGGATCAGGCGATCCTGCAGCGCCAGGGCGGCGGTCCAGTCGCCGGCGAGGCAGGCGTCGTGGAACTTCGCGCACGGCCCGGGCGCGACATTGGCGGTGACCGAGATGCAGCCGTGGCCGCCGTGGGCCATGTAGCCGAGGGCCGAAGGATCATCGCCAGACAGCATGGTCCAGGCCTCGCCGCAGACGAGCCGCTGCAGGCTGGCCCGCCCCATGTCGCCGGTGGCGTCCTTGATCCCGACAATGTTTGGCACCTTGGAAAGCCGCGCCAGGGTGTCGTTGGCGATATCGACGCTGGTGCGCGAGGGCACGTTGTAGATCACGATCGGCAGATCGACCGCCGCGGCGATGGCCGAATAGTGCAGGAAGAGTCCCTCCTGGCTCGGCCGGTTGTAATAGGGCGTAACCACCAGGGCGGCGTCGGCGCCGGCCGCCTTGGCGTGGCGCGCGAGGGCGATGGCTTCCTCGGTCGAGTTGGAGCCGGCGCCGGCGATCACGGGGACGCGTGCGGCGGCGATCTCCACCGTCAGGCTGACCACCCGGCGGTGCTCGGCGTGGCTGAGCGTCGCCGACTCGCCGGTGGTGCCCACCGGCACCAGGCCATGGACGCCGGCGGCGATCTGGCGCTCGACCAGGGCGGCGAAAGCTGATTCGTCCAGCGCGCCGCCCAGAAAGGGCGTTACGAGGGCGGTGAAGACGCCCTTGAAGGCAATTTCCGGCATGTGGGGCGAAATGTCGTCTTTACGCCGCGAGCAGTCGCGACTGTGGTTGGCATGAGGGCGAACATTATGCGCCGGGCGGGCGCGAATCAAACCAGACATTCCCCCGTCCGGCGGTCATCGAGGAGTGGGCTAGTGGCGAGACCATCGCGCCGCATTCTGTCGTTGGCGGCCGGCGCTCTCGTGGCGGGCGGCGTCGCTGTCGCGCAGCCCTACACCCAAACTCCCGGCGCCCAGACCCCCAACACTCAGACACCCTATACCCAGACGCCCTATGCTCAGGCGCCCTATGGCGCGCCGTCGGTGGTCACTGCCCCCGGCGCGCCCACACCCTATTCGTCCCTGCCGCCGAATACGCCCCTGCCCTCGGGCGACGCCCAGAACCTGATGGCCGCCCTCGCCGCCGGCAAACAGGGCGACGGCCCGCGCGTGCGCGCGGCGATGAGCCAGATCTACGATCCCACGGCCCGTCAGATCGCGCTGTGGGCGCTGATCGACGGCGCCCCCACGGAGGTGACCTTCTCCGAGGCCGACTCCGCCCGCCGCCAGCTGGCCGGCTGGCCCCGGGAGGTGAAGCGCCAGGACGCGGCCGAGGCGCTGCTGCCCAATTCCGGCCTGCCGCCGTCGCAGGTCATCGCCTGGTTCGGCGGGGCCAAGCCGCGCACCGGGCCGGGCGCCTTGGCGTTGGCGACGGCCCTCAACGCCAGCGGCCGGCCGAGCGAGGCGGCGATCGTGATCCGCGAGGGCTGGCGCACGCTGATCTTCGACCAGACGGCCCAGAACGCCATCCTGACCAGCTTCAGCGCCATCCTGACGCCCGACGACCACGCCGCCCGCGTCGACCTGCTGCTCTATGGCGCGCACGACGCCCAGGCCATGGACCTGCTGCGCTATCTGGCCGCCGACCAGCAGGCCCTGGCCCAGGCGCGCATGGCGTTGCATCGCGCCGATCCGGGGGCCGAGGGCCTGATCGCCGCCCTGCCCCCTGCTCTGCAGAACGCGCCCGGCATAGTCTTTGAGCGGATGATCCGCCTGCGCGACGGCGGCATGGACGTGGCCGCCCGCCAGCTCGCCCCGGGCCTGCCGCAAGTCTTGCCCGACCAGGCCGCCGCCGAGCGGCTGTGGAAGCACGGCGTCCTGGCCATCGACGCGCTCAAGGAAGGCGACGCCAACGGCGCCTACGCCGTCGCCGCCCACTCCGGCCTCACGTCCGGGCCCAACGCGGCCGAGGCTCATTTCCTGGCCGGCTGGCTCGCCCTCACCCGCCAGCACGACCCGCGCCTGGCCGACATCCATTTCGCCGCCGTGGCCGAGGCGGGCGGCTCGCCGCTGACCCAGAGCCGCGCCTACTATTGGCGGGGTCGCGCGGCCGACGCCGAGGGCGATCCGGTCAACGCCCAACTCTTCTATGGCCAGGCCGCCGTCTACAACACCACCTTCTACGGCCAGCTCGCCGCGCAACGCGCCGGCCAGAGGACCCTCACCCTCGCCCGCGATCCGGAGATCGGCTCGGCCGAGCGGGCGGCCTTCGAGGCCCTGGGGCCGGTGAAGGCCCTGCGCTATCTGGCCGGCATCGGCGCCCGCGATGAATTCAAGGTGTTCGCCGCCGACCTCGCCGACATCCTGCCCACGGCGGCGGACGAGGCCCAACTCATCGACCTCACCCGCACCTACAGCGACCCGGCGACGGGGATGCGCGTGGTTCGCAACGCCGCCAAGCACGGCTTCATCATGCCCGAGCGCGGTTATCCGCTCACCACCGTGCCCGCCGCCTTCGACGGACCCGAACCCGCCCTGGTGCTCGGCATTACGCGCCAGGAGAGCAGCTTCGACCCGTCCGCCCGGTCGGGGGCCGGCGCGCGCGGCATGATGCAGCTGATGCCGGGCACGGCCGAGGGCCTCGCCCGCAAGTTGGGCATGGGCTATTCGTCCTACGAACTCGACGATGCGCAGTACAACATGCGCCTGGGCTCGGCCTATCTCGGCGAGCTGGTCGGCCAGTTCAGCGGCTCCTATGTCATGGCCACGGCGGCCTACAACGCCGGCCCCGGGCGACCGAACCTGTGGACCGCGGCCTGCGGCGATCCGCGCGGCGGGAGCAGCGATCCGCTGAACTACATCGAGTGCATCCCGTTTTCCGAAACGCGCGACTACGTCATGCGCGTGCTGGAAGCGACGCAGGTCTACCGCGCCCGCCTGCACGGCGGCGTGGCCCCGCTGACCCTGGAAAGCGACCTCAGGCGCGGCGCCTACGGCAACCCCTGAGCTAACCTCCGCGCCGCCAGCACCGGTCCAGTGGGAGTCGCCACCCATTCGCCGTCGAGATCGAACGCCTCGGCCAGGACCGCCGGCGACAACGCCTCCAGCGGCGGGCCCAGCGCCACGAGCCGGCCCGCGCTCATCACCGCCAGGCGGTCGCAGTCGCGCGCCGCCAGGGTCAGGTCGTGCAGGGTGGCGACCACCGCCGCGCCGGCGCGCGCGCGCGTCTTCAGCGCCTCCATCACCTTCAGCGCCGCGCTGGGATCGAGGCCCGCGGCGGGCTCGTCCGCCACCAGCAGCGGCGCGCCGGTGACGATCAGCCGGGCGATCAGCACCTTGGCCCGCTCGCCGCCGGACATGTCGCGCACGCCGCGCTCGGCGAGGTCCTCGACGCCCATGTCCGCCAGAGCCGCCAGCGCCCGGCGATGGGCTTCGGCGGGCGGGCGGTGCGGCGCGCCCAGGGCGGCGATGCGCCATGCCGGCATGTTCCAGGCCGCGCGCCGTTCCTGCGGCAGATAGCCGGCGAGGCCCGCGCGCGCGATCTCCGAAAGGCCGTCGACCTCCCGTCCCGAGAGGCGCGCCGAACCGGCCGCCAGCCTGGCCAGGCCGAGAGCCGCGCGCAGCAATGTGGTCTTGCCCGCGCCGTTGGCCCCGACCACCCCCACCACCTCGCCGGCGCTGACACTGAGGCTGACATCGGCCAGCACCGCGCGGCCGCCAAGCGTCACACTCGCGCCGTTCAGCTCCAGCGCCGGGCTCACGCGCGCCAGCTCCGGGCCGCGCGCCAGGCCAGCAGGGCGAACAGCGGCGCGCCGAAGAGGGCGGTGACCACGCCCAGTTTGAGCTCCTCCGAGGTCGGGATCGTCCGGCCGATGAGATCGGCCAGGACCAGCAGGACCGCCCCGGCCAGGGCTGAGGGCGCCAGGGTGCGGGCCGGATCGTCCGACACCGATCCGCGCACCAGATGCGGGGCGGCCAGGCCCACGAAGCCGACCACGCCGACCAGGGCCACCGCCGCGCCGGTCAGCAGCGCCGCACCGGCCACCGCCGCGGCTCGCAGCCTGGCCATCGGCAGTCCGGAGAGGGCGGCGGTCTCCTCCCCTAGCGTCAGCATGGAAAGGCCGCGGGCTGACCAGGCGGCGAGGCCGACGCCGATCAGGCTGGGGACCGCGGCGGCGGCGATGTCGCCCCAGCCCCGCCCGGCCGCCGAACCGAGGAGCCAGTTCATCACCTGGCTGGTGGTGATCGGCGAAGGCGACAGATTGAACACCAGGGCCGTGGCCGCGCCGCCCAGGGCCGACAGGGCCACGCCGAACAGGATCAGGGTCTCGGGCTCGCGCAGGCGGGCGGCGAGCAGGGCGACGATCGCTCCCGCGCCCAGCGCCCCGGCCATGGCCGCCAGCTCCACCGCTCCCGGCGCGCCGGCCAGGCCCGCGGCGATCACGCCGGCCGCGCCCAGGGCCGCGAACGCCGAGACCCCGAGCACGCCCGGATCGGCCAGGGGATTGCGCAACAGGCCTTGCATCACAGCGCCGGCGAGGCCCAGCTCCGCCCCCACCAGCGCCGCGGCGCAGGCCCGCGGCAGACGCAGGTTCCACAGGATCTCAGCCGGCGCGGAGCCGGGCCGGCCGAACGCCTCGCCATACTGCGCCGCCGTGAGCGCCGTTTCGCCGAAGCCGACGGCCAGGGCCAGGCTGGCCATGAGCGCCAGCGTGAGGAGGGCGAGCAACTTCACCGCCGATGGGTCCGCGCCCAGGCCGCCAGGCTGACCGCGCCATCGGCGACGAACCAGGCCGGGCAGCCGAGCACCGCTCCCGGCAGCGACACGCTCGCACGGCGGGCGACCAGCCGGCTCAGCGCCGCCTCGCGGCCCACGCTCCAGCGCTCATTGGCGTCCAGGGTGTCATCGTAGAAGCCGAGTACGAACAGCGACGGCGGATCGAGCAGCAGGCGTTCGAGCGAGATCACGCCATAGCCCGGGTGCGGGGCGAGGTTGGTGAAGCCGGCGGCGCCGATCATGGCGTCGATCAGGGTTCCCCGTCCCAGGGTGTCGCCGCCGGAGGTCAGGTAGTAGATGCCGCGCCCGCCGCCGGCGCCGGCCGCCGCCGCCAGCTCCGCGTCCATGCCCGCGACCAGGCGCTCGCCGGCGGCGCGTTCGCCGAGCCCCGACGCCACCTTGCGGATATTGGCTCGCACGCCCGGGAAATCGACCGCGTCGTCGATGGTCAGCACACGGACTCCGCGGCGCTTCAGGTCGGCGACCAGTCGCGCGTCCCCGCCCCAATAGCGGACCGACACATCGGGCGCCGCCGCCAGCGCCGACTCAGCGGTCGCCCGGCGTTCAGGCAAGCCCCTCGCCTTCGCCCGCAAATAGGAATCGTGATTGCGCGCCCGCGTCGACAGGCCAACGATGTCGGCGCGCGGGGCCATGGCCAGCACATACTGGTCCGCACACTGATCGAGGGAGAGAACCCGTGGTCCGGCCGCCGTGGCGGACGCCATCAGCCAGGCGGCGCCCGCCAAGGCGGCGAGCGGACGCATAGCGCCTTAGTCCGTGACGATGCCGTGGAGCAGGCTGTCCAGCAACAGCCCCTTCAGCTCGTCGGCCGGCTTCCATTCGAAATCGGGCTTGGTGATCATCAAGGTCACCAGGCCATGGCAGGCCGACCACAGGATCTGATGGGCGGCTTCGGGATCGCCGATGCGCAGCCGGCCCTGGGCGGCCACCTCTCGGATCACCGAGGCGAAGCGGTCGATGCATTCGGCGCCGAGCAGCTTGGCGGCATGCTCGCGGCGGACCGAATCCACGCCGGGGCTCGAATTGAAAATCAAGCGATAGGCGTTTGGGTGGGAGAAGGCGAAGTTCATATAGCCTTCGAGGATCATGCGCACGCGGGTGACGGCGTCGATGGGCATGGACGAGATCTGGCGATTGCCTTCGAGCAGCTCCTCCATCGCCCCGGTGCAGATCTCCAGCAGGATCTGGTCCTTGTCGCGGAAGTGCATGTAGAGCGCGGTCGAGGAGACGCCCACTTCGTCGGCGATCTTGCGGATCGTGGCGGCTTCATAGCCGTGGGCGACGAAGATGCGTTCCGCCGCTTCCAGGATCTCGGCCCGGCGCAGGTGGCCGTCGCCCTTGGCCTTGCGCGCCGAGCGCCGCGGTTCGTTGAGAATGGCGCTCACGAGCAGCCCTTCGGTTAGAAAAACTCAATCCCGCACTTAACGAGAATCGGCCGCCCGGGGCAAGGGCGGACGTTCATCGGGACTATCGTCCTCATTCGCGATCGGCGGCCCGAACGCCTCGGCGATGCGGCGCTTGACGGTCTCCACCGACCGCAACCCCCATGGTGATTGCCACACGCCGACCTTGGAGCCGTAGTGATACTGTTCGGGATGGACCCGCTTGAGGGACAGATCGGTGTCGAGATTGACGATCGCCGGCCGGCGATCCGGGCCGATCAGCCTGACGTAGAGATCCGTGTCCTCGACGCATAGGATGTCTTCGTCATAGCCGCCCATCGCCAGCACGGCCGTCTTCCGGAACATGACTGAGCTGTGGAACATCGGGGTGATAAAGTTCCGCAGGTCTTCGACCATGGCTCCCACCTCAGTCGGCAGAACGACGCGTCGGACCGGCTCGCTGTCGCCGTCGATCACCGTGCGAAAGCGCGAACCCACCAGCATCACCGCCTCATGGGCGTCGAGGAAATCCGCCTGAAGCCGCACGCGGTCCGGCAGGGTCAGGTCGTCCGCGTCCAGAATGGCGACGTAGTCCGCCGCCGCGGCCGCCAGTCCGAAATTCAGTGCCCGGGCCCGTCCGAGCCGTCCGCACGGCGCGATCCTCAGGCGCGAATCGCCAAAGCCGCCCAGCACCTCGATCGACCGATCGGTGCAGCCGTCGTCGATCACCAGCACTTCGATGTCGTGTTCCGTCTGCGCGAGGGCGCTTTCGACCGCCGCGGCGATATAGCGCTCGCAGTTGAAGACCGTGATCAGGACGGTGGCGCGGGGCATGGGCGGAGACTTCGTTTGGAGCCCGCGCGCGAAGCGCTCGGATGAGGTGACTGAGCGCGACGCGGCGGCCGCCGCGTCCTGGACCGCAGCTATCTGATGGATGCGGGGGGGCGGCAATGCGACGCGCGGTCGCGGGGTCGGGCGCTCTCCCGCTGGCGATGCGCGCCTAGGCTTGCGCCCAAGGCGCCGCGAAGGCCTCGGCGATCCGCCGCCTCGCGGTTTCCGCCGACCGCAGGCCCTCGGGGGAGGTCCTCACCCCGCTTTCGGGTCCGAAGCTCTGTCCAGGATGAAGTCGCTTAAGCGACAGTTCAGCCTCGATGTTGGCGATGCTCACGCGCTGGCAGGCGCCGATGAGCCTGGCGTAGAGATCGGTGTCGATGTGGCACCGGAGCGTGTCGTCGTAGCCGCCCAGCGCCACGACGGCGGACTTTCGGAACATGATCGAGCTGTGGAACATCGGCGTGATGAACCTCCGCAGATCGCTCATGATGCCTTCGGCGTCCGTCGGCAGGAGCACGCGCCGAATCGGGTCCCCATTGGCGTCGATCAACGGGCGAACGCCCGACCCCACCAGCATGATCTCGCCATTGGCGTCGAGAAAGTCGGCTTGAAGTCGAACGCGATCGGGCAGGGCCACGTCGTCGGCGTCGAGGATGGCGACATAGGCCGACGCGCACGCCGCCAGCCCGATGTTCAGCGCCCGCGGCTGTCCGCCTCGATCGCAGCGAAGCACCCGCAGGCGCGGGTCGTCGTAGCGGGCGAGGATCTCCGGGGTCCGGTCGGTCGAGCCGTCGTCGACGACCAGAATCTCGATGTCGCCCTCGGTCTGCGCCAGAGCGCTCCCGACAGCGAGGGCGATGTAGTCCTCGCAATTGAAGACCGCCGTCAGGATCGTGGCGCAAGGCATGGGCGGCGACTTCGACTGCGGTCCGCGCGTGACGCGCCCGGCGAGAATGATTGTGCGCGATTCGGCGACTGCCGCATCCACCGGGCAGCTATCGGCGAAACAGCCGTATCGTCAACGGCCGGCCGCACGCCCAGGTTGGGCGAGTCACACCGCCAGCGGAATCCCGCTCTTGAGCCGCCGCCGACGCGAAGCGGCTCCGACCATGCCGACGCCGCCGACCATCAACGTCCAGGTCCAGGGCTCCGGCACCGGCGCAAACGAGACCCCCTTGAAGTTGGAATCGACCGGCGCGGTCGCCAGAAGGGTGAACTTTTCGCCGGCGGCGGGCGTGGTCGCGTCCAGGGCGTCGGTTATGCCGTAGAGGTACGAAGGGTCGGTGTCGCCGAGCGTATAGCTGGTCGCGAACAACTCCACCTCGCCGCCGACAACCTTGCCGGTCAGGGCGAACAGGCCGCTCGTGCCGTCCGTGTCCGAATTGGGAACCAGATCCAGGCCCGACGACAGGGTGTACTCCAGCGTCCACGTCCCCTTGATGTCTTCCCATTTCTGCAGGCCGCCATCGCCGAGAGAGGTTGTCGCGGAATTGTTTTTCGGATCCCCGCTGTCGGCCACGTAAAGCGTGTTCGCATTAGCGAAGAAGAACTGCTCCGGGCTGAGGTTGATCGTCTCGCCCGCCTTGTTGACGCCGTTGGTGGTCGCGGCGGTGATGGTCTCCTTGCCGGTCCCGCCGCTGTTGCCGAAACCGGTGAGCATCGTCGGCCCGTTTCCGCCGTTGGCCAGGCCGGTCGGCAGTGAGCCCGCCGCGCCGAGCGTGCCGATGAAATCGCGATTCGAGCCGCTACCCTCCTTGCTGTCGGCCGAGACATAGAGCTGGCCGTCGTACACCTCGACCACGCGCGTATCCTGCGCCGAGGTCTTGCCGCTCGTGTCGAGGCCGGTGACCGGGGTGGCGGACGTCGCGCCGAGCTTGGCGTAGAAGACGCCGCCGGTGGCGTCCGGGCTGTTGCCCTGGCCTGACACGTAGAAGGTCGTACCGTTCGTGGAATAGACGCTGCGCGGGTTGTTGCCATTGTAGATGTTGTAGAGCGCCGTGGTGGTGTTGACCGTTCCGTTCTGGCTGATCAGGGCCACGACGCGCGGCACCGCCGTATAGCCCTGCCCCGTCAGGCTGCCGGACTGGCCCAGCGCCGTCGATTTGGACGGGTCGGTGGTCAGGGTGCCATAGGCGGTGGGATTGGCGTTGAAAGCGGCGGCGTTGACGCCGTAACCCATGATGGTCAGGTACTCGCCGTTGCCCGTGAGCTGCAGGATGCCCTCGGACGACGATCCGTACTCCCCCGAGATCGCATAGTCGCCGCCCACGCTCGTCTGGGGAAGCACCAGCGAGCCGACATAGGTCGCCGACGTCGTTCCAATATTGGAGAACTCGAACAGGCTCAGCGGCGCGGCCTGATTGTCCGTGTAGGCGCCGGCCGTCGCGTCTTCGACACCGTTACCCTCCACGCTGACAATGAGATCGGCGCCCGAAAAATCCGTGAGCGCGTGCGCCTGCCCCGCCAACAGGGTTCCCGCGAGCAGCAGTCCGAGCGGTGATATCGACTTCATGGGGCGGTGTTCCTCGGATTGGGGTAGCGCATGCAAATCGGCGCGCCACGCCATTGATTAGAGTCGGTTCGTGACACTGGTTTTACAGTGCGGGCTGAGCATCCAGGCGACGCCCCTCCCTCCGGCGGCGCCGGCCTGATATGCCTCGGCCGATGAGTCCCCTGCCCTGCCTCGCCCCCGCCCCCACGGCGCTGGTCGCCCAACCCTGGGCCGACCACGCCCTCGTCGACAGTGGCGGCGGGCGCAAGCTCGAGCGCTATGGACCCCATCTCGTCGTGCGGCCCGAGCCGCAGTGCCTGTGGGCGCCGCGCCTGCCGGAGACGGCCTGGCGCGACGCCTTCGCCGTCTTCGAACCCTCGGACGAGGACGAAGCCGGCCGCTGGCGCTTCGCCGGTCCGGCGGCGGACGCCTGGCCCCTGGCCTGGCGCCGGGTGCGCTTTCACGCCCGCTTCACCGCCTTCCGCCACCTCGCCGTCTTCCCCGAACACGCCGCCAACTGGGAATGGATCGTGGCGCGCCTCGCCAACCGGCCGGGCCTCAGGGTGCTGAACCTGTTCGGCTATACCGGGGTCGCCAGCCTGGTCGCGGCGGCGGCCGGGGCCAGTGTCACCCACGTCGACGCCTCCAAGCGCGCGGTCGGCTGGGCGCGCGACAACGCCGCCCTCTCCGGCCTCGCCGAAGCGCCGGTGCGCTGGATCTGCGAGGACGCCCGCAAGTGGGTGGCGCGCGAACTGCGCCGCGGCGCGCACTATGACGCCATCATCCTCGACCCGCCCAAGTTCGGGCGAGGACCGGCCGGCGAGACCTGGCGACTCTACGACGACCTGCCGGAGTTGATGGCCGGTTGCTCGGCTCTGCTGTCCGACGAGGCCTCGTTCCTGATCCTCAACGGCTATTCCGAGCGCCTCACCGGCCTCGCCCTCGCCCACCTGACCGCCGGCGCCCTCGCCGGCCGCGAGGGGACCATCGACTGGGGCGAGTTGACTCTCGCCGAGGAGGGCGGCGGCCGCGCCGCCGGCCTCTCCTTCTTCGCCCGCTGGAGCGCGCCGTGAAGGTCGTGACCTCGCTCAACAACGACACGGTCAAGGCGGTCCGCGCCTTGCACCTGCGCAAGGCGCGCGAAGAGAGCGGCCTCTTCCTCGCCGAGGGCCTGAAGATCGTCACCGAGGCGGTCGACCTCGGCTTCCGCCCGACCATACTGATGCACGCCGCCCAGGCCGCCGGCCATCCGGCGCTGGCCCGCGCCGCCGCCCTCGCAAGCGAGACCGTCGAGGTGACGCCGGCCATCCTCACCAAGATCTCCCGGCGCGAGAATCCGCAGACGGTGCTGGGCGTCTTCGAACAGCGCTTCACGCCGCTGGCCGAGTTGAAGCGCGACGGCGTGCTGGTGGCGCTGGAGGAGGTGCGCGACCCGGGCAATCTCGGCACCATCCTGCGCACCGCCGACGCGGCCGGCTGCGCCGGCGTCATCCTCATCGGCGAGACCTGCGACCCCTATTCGGTGGAGGCCGTGCGCGCCACCATGGGCTCGATCTTCGCCGTCGCCGTCGCCCGGGCGAGCGTGGCCGAGTTCCTCGCCTGGCGCGCCGGCTGGACCGGGCGGGTGGTCGGCACGCTGCTCACGGCGACCGCCGATTTCCGCGCCGCCCAACTCGGCGCGCCCAGCGTCATCCTCTTCGGCAATGAGCAGGCGGGCCTGACGAGCGAGCTAGCGGCTGCCTGCGACGTCAACGTCAAGATTCCCATGCGCGGCCGCGCCGACAGCCTCAACCTCGCCGTCGCCGCCGCCGTGATGATCTACGCCGCCACGGGGTGAACGCAGGACTCTCTTCCCCTCCATTAGGGGGAGAGAGGATCACGCCATTTCGTAGCGGATCGGGACGCGCTTGGGGCCGCCGACGAAGCTGGCCGCAGCCCGCGTCGGCGTGCCGTTGAACTCGACCGACTTCAGGCGGGGTAGCAGCTCCTCCCACAGGATGCGCATCTCCATCTTGGCCAGGTGCTGGCCCAGGCACAGGTGCGCGCCATAGCCGAAAGCCAGGTGCCGGTTGGGGCTGCGCTCGGGGCGGAAGGCGTCGGGTTCGTCGAACACCTCCTCGTCGCGATTGCCCGACGGATAGCAGAGCATCAGCCAGTCGCCCTTGGCGATCTTGCGGCCGCGCAGTTCCGTGTCTTCGGTCGCCGAGCGCATGAAGTGCTTCACCGGCGTCGTCCAGCGGATCGATTCGTCCACCAGGCCCGGGATCAGAGCCGGATCGGCCTTCATCCTGGCGAAGGCTTCGGGGTACTCGCACATGCCCCACAGCGCGCCCGCCGTCGACGAGGAAGTGGTGTCGTGCCCGGCGGTGGCGACGATCACGTAATAGCACATGGCCTCGAAGTCGTTGATCGGCGCGCCGTCGATCTGGCCGTTGGCGATGACGGTGGCCAGGTCGGCGGTCGGCTCGGCCTTGCGCGCGTCGGTGATGGCTTTGAAGTACATGAAGAAGTCGGCCAGAGTCGCCTGGATGTCGCCCAATTCCTCGCGCGGCTTGGCGGCGGTGTCCTCGTGCGAGCGGTTGAGCTCGGGGTCGGTGGCCCCGAACAGCTCCTGCGTCAGTTTCAGCATGCGCGGCATGTCGGCTTCCGGCACGCCCAGGATCTCCATGATCACCCGCAACGGATAGGTCAGAGCCACATCGCCGACGAAGTCGCACGCCCCGCCGAGTTCGGCCATCCGATCCACATGTTCGCGCGCGATCTGGCGGATGCGCGTCTCCAGGCCGCGGATGTTCTGCGGCAGGAACCATGATTGGGTCAGCACACGGTATTTCGGGTGGTCGGGCGCGTCCATCTGCACCAGCGAGCGCACCAGATGCGGGCTGCCGCCGGTCATCTCGCGCACCTTGGCGTCGGCAGCGAGGCTGGTCAGGGTCGCCGCTTGGTCGCCGTTGTGAAACAGGGCGTTCTGCCGGCTGATCTCCAGGATGTCGGCGTGCTTGGTGACCAGCCAGAACGGGGCGAAGCCCTCCACCTCGGCCATGCCCAGCGGGTTGTTGGCCCGCAGCCAGCGGAAGGCCTCGTGCACCGGCGCGTCCTCGGCATAGGCCTTGGGCGTGATCACCGTGGCCGCCACGTCGTCAGGCAGGCGAATGTCGGTCATGGCGTCTCCTCAACTCTCTTCCTCCCTATGAAGGGGGGAAGAGAGTTACCAACCCTACCCCCCTGCCCTGGCGTCAGCCTAGTCTCGCGAGGGGGGCCGTCCTAGGGTGAGCGCATGGACCTTGCCTACGGGCCGCAATACCAAGCCTTCCGCGACGAGGTGCGCGCCTTCCTCGCCGCCCATCACGCTCGATTTCCCTCCGGCGCCGATCGGCCCCGGGTCCTGGCCTGGCAGGCCCTGCTGATCGAGCACGGCTACGCCGCCCGCACCATCCCAAGCGCCTACGGCGGCTTCGGCGCCGAACCGGATATCTTGAAGAGCCGCATCATCGCCGAGGCGTTCGCCGCCGCCCGCGCGCCCATGGGCCTCTCCGGCCAGGGCATTTCCATGCTTGTCCCCACCCTGCTGGAACTGGGGACCGAGGCCCAGAAGCAGCAGTGGATCGCTCCCACCCTGCGCGGCGAGGTGGTCTGGTGCCAGGGCTATTCCGAGCCGGGCTCGGGCTCCGATCTCGCCTCGCTCGCCACCAGAGCCCACGAGGACGGCGACGACTTCGTCATCAACGGCCAGAAGATCTGGACCTCCACCGCCGCCCAGGCCGACATGATCTTCTGCCTCGTGCGCACCGAGCCCGACGCGCCCAAGCACGCCGGCATCAGCTACCTGATCTTCTCCATGAAGACGCCGGGCATTGAGGTCCGACCGCTGACCACCATGACCGGCCGGGCCGAGTTCAACGAGGTGTTCTTCACCGACGTGCGCGTGCCCAAATCCCAGATCGTCGGTCAGCGCGGCGAGGGCTGGCGCGTCGCCAACGCCACCCTGCGCCACGAGCGCGGCATGCTGGGCGACCCGAACGCCACGGAGGCGCGGTTCGGCGAGCTGATCGAGCTGATGAAATCCGAGACCCTGGACGGCGCCCGGCTGATCGACCAGCCGGTTCTGCGCGACCGTTTGATGGCCCTCCAGGCGCGGGCATTGGCCATGAAGTTCAACGGCCTGCGGGTCCTCACCAGCCAGATCGCCGGCGAGAGTCCGGGCCTCGCCGCCCTCATCGTCAAGCTGCAGGGCTGCGAACTCAACCACCAGATCGCCGCCTTGGCCATCGACGCCCTCGGCGAAGCCGGCGTGCTCTACGGCGAGGGCCAACATCTGCGCGCCCAGGGCGCCTGGCAGTGGCGCTACATGTTCGATCTCGGCCTGATCATCGGCGGCGGCACAGCCCAGATCCAAAAGAACATCATCGCCGAGCGCGGCCTCGGCCTGCCGCGCGAGGCGAAGGCGGCGCCCTGATGGATTTCGCCCTCTCCGCCGACCAGCGTTTGATGCAGGCCTCCATCACGGGAGTGCTGAGCCGCGTGAGCCCGCTCGCGCGTGTGCGCGCCTTCGCCGAGGGCGGCGAGCCGGTGGCGCGCGATGTCTGGACCGCCCTGACCGAGCTCGGCCTCCCAGGTCTCCTGGTCGCCGAAGAGCATGGCGGTCTCGGCCTTGGCCTGCTCGACGCAGCCTTGGCGGCCGAGGCCCTAGGCGCCTGCGTCGCCCCCGCCCCATTCCTGAGCTCGGCTGTCGTGGCCCCTGTTGCCCTCGCCGCCGCCGGATCGCCGGCGCAACGGAGCGCCTGGCTGCCGAGGCTGGCCGCGGGCGAGGTCACCGCGGGCGCAGTGCTGCACGAAGCCCTGGCCGGCGCACGGGACGGCGCCGGCGTCACGGCGGAGGGCGGTCGCCTGACCGGCGCATCGGTCTTCGCCGTCGACGCCCAGGGCGCGGACATCCTCGTCGTCGCCGATCGCTCCGGCGGCCTGCATCTTGTGGAGGCCAAGGACGCCGAGATCGCACCGCTCCCCGCCATCGACGCCACCCGCCGCTTCGCCGAGGTCCGCTTTGAAGGCGCGCCGGCCGAGCCGCTCGCCGGCGACAGCGCCCTGCCGCGCGTGCGCGACGCCGCCTTCGTGATCCTCGCCGCCGACATGCTGGGCGCGGCCCAGGCGATGCTCGACAAGGCGGTCGCCTATGCCCAGGAGCGGCGCCAGTTCGGCCGCCCGATCGGGTCCTTCCAGGCCGTCAAGCACCTCTGCGCCGAGATGGCCGCCGAGCTCGAGCCCTGCCGGGCCCTCGTCTGGTACGCAGCCTACGCCTTCGACGCGGTCCCCGCCGAAGCGCCCCTGGTCGCCGCCCACGCCAAGGCCCACCTGGCCGAGGTCAGCCGCTTCGTCGCCCGCGCCGCCACCGAGGTCCACGGCGGCGTCGGCTTCACCGACCTCCTCGGCCTGCACTATTGGTTCAAGCGCATCGGCGTCGATCGCCAGCTTTTCGGCGGCCCCGAACACCTCCGCGGCCACGCCGCCGCCTTGCAGGGGCTGTAAATCTCCCTCCCCCTCCATCAGGGGAAAGAGAACCGGGCGGCCGTGGCGCTCAACCGCCCGTCAGCGCCCCGCAGTCGTGATCGAGCAGGGCTTCGCTGGCGCCGTCGGGATTCTCCGGCGTGTGGCCGGTCGCCGCCAGCAGGATGAAGCCCGGCCGGCCATCCTGGAACCTGGCCCCGATCACCGCCAGGGTCTGGCGGCCCATGTCGGCGCGGACCTCGGGGCTCTCTGCGGCCAGCAGCTTGAACGGATCGCGGCCGTCGAGGTCCGCGCCCTCGATGCGCCGGGCGCGGTAGCGCTTGCCGGCCAGGTCGACACCCAGCGGCGCCCAATCAGCGCCGATCTCGTCCGCGTGCGCCGCCAGCGCCGTAACCACGTCGACGCGCACGCAGTCGATGTGGATGTGCAGCTGGTTCTGGCTGCGGCCGAACATCGAATTGATCGCCAGGCCGACGTCCTCGCGCGGCACCTCGCGGCCGGCCCGCTTCTCGAAGAACCGCCGCGCGTCCCACGCCGCCCGCCAATAGTTGGGGCCGCCCGGCTCGAGCAGCTTCGGGCTCTCGATGCCGGTCACCCGCCGGGTCGGAATGAGCAGAACCTGGGTCTTGCCCCTGAGGTCCTTGAGCGCCGCCCAGCCGTGTCGGCGGTCGACCATCAGGCACGGCGCCGGCAGGCCGCTCACCCTCATGTCGACCACGCACAGGTCGTGGACCACATGCCACAGGGCGTCGGGGTTGGACGCCCCGGCCGCGGGCGGAATCAGCAGCCCCGCCAGGCCGAAAAGCGCCGCGAGCAGACCCTTCATGTGCGTCCGTCCTCCAGCCACAGCGAGTAGACACTCACCGGTTCGCGGGCGTAGCCCAGCGCCGCGTAGAAGCCCGCCGCCGCGTCGTTGCCGTCCCGGACCATCAGTTCCAGCTTGGGAACGCCGCGCGCGCGGGCCCAGTCCTCGGCCGCGCGCATCATCGCCGCGCCGTGACCGCGCCGGGCGAGATCAGGGTCGACAGCGAGGTAGTAGACCCACGCCCGGTGGCCGTCGGCGCCAACCATGGCCGTGGCCGCCAGCCGGCCGTCCAAATGTCCGGCCAGGATGGTCGAGGCTGGCCCAGCCAGGGCCCGGCGGGCGTCGGCCCGGGCGTCATTCCACGGCCGGGTGAGGCCGCACGCTTTCCAAAGGGCGACGGCGGCTTCGATCCCCTCCGGGCCCAGCTCGGCGATGGCGAGGGTCGGCACGCGGCCTCAGCGATCCAACACCAGCACCTCGAAGGTGCCGGGGACGGGCGTCGGCCGGCCACCCGCCTGGGCCGGCGGCGTGTAGCGCATGGTCGGCAGGAAGACGCGGCCGGTCCTGGGATCGACCGTCCCCGTTCGCGCGCCCGCCGCGGTTGGGACGGTGTCGATCACCTGATTGGCCTTGGGCCCCGACAGCGCGATCACCGCCAACGTGCCCGTTCGGCCGGACGGAATGAGCGCCAGCTCGCGCCGGGCGTCATAGATCACCGCGTCCGGGCCTGCCCCGATGGCCAGCGAGGCGATGACCTTGCCGTCGGCCGCGCTCAGGATCTCGGCGACGCCGTTGCAGGACGACACCAGCCGGTCGCCGGCGACGAGCGCCAGGCCGGTGGGCCGCTCGCAACCCGGCATGGCGTAGCGGGTCAGCACCTTGCCGGCCTTGAGGTCCGCGACCACGATCTCATGGGTGTCCTCGGCGTTGATGTACAGCCGGCCCTTGCCGTCGGCGGCGGGAAACTCCAGCTTGCCGCCGATCTTGATCTCGCCCACCGCCTTCATGGCCTTGGGATCGATCAGCTGCACGACGCCATCGTCGCCACCGATCACCACCACGTCGCCCGAGCCCAGATCGTAGGTGGCGGAGTCGGCGTCTTCCGGTCCAGAGATCGAGGCCAGCAGGGCGCCGTTGCGCGCGTCGATCACCTTCACGGTATGGTCGCCGCTGTTGGTGGTGACGATGCGGTCGGTCCCCGGCACGGGCACGACCGCGTGTAGGTGCGAGCCTTTGGCGAAATCGGGCCAAGCCTTGCCGGTGTCGGCCTCGATCATCAGCACGCTGTCGCCGTGGGCCACATAGACCCGGCGGCGCGCGGGATCGAAGCTGGCGTAGTCCCAGTGGGCGTCGGGCGCGGCGATCCTGGCCTTAACCGAAAGGCCGGAGGGTCCGGCGACGGCCGGCAGCGCGGCGGCGAGCAGGACGGCGATCAGCGCACGTTTCATTCTGTCGGCGGTCTCCCTGACTGGCGCGCTTCCATGCCACGCTCCGCGCCGGCTTTACAGCCGGCCCCGGACAAATCCGTGACGGCCTCCCCTTCTCATCCCCCTGCGTGCAGGGGAAAGAGAGGCCCCTTGGCTCCCGCCGTCCACCCGGCCTAGTGTCCTCGCGATGCTCGCCGCCGCCGCCCCGATTGTTCTGGCCGCCTTTCTGGCCTCCTTCGTCGAGGGGGTGGAGGCCTTCACCATCGTCCTGGCGGTCAGCGTGGTGCGCGGCGTGAAACCCGCCCTTATCGGCGCCCTGGCCGCCTTCACCCTGCTGGCCCTAGCCGTGGTTCTTCTTGGGCCACTGATCGCCCGCGTGCCGATCCATGGCCTGCAACTGGTCATCGGCGTGCTGCTGTTGCTCTTCGGCCTCGGCTGGCTGCGCAAGGCCATCCTGCGGGCCGGCGGGGCCCTGGCGCTCAACGACGAGAGCGCCGCTTTCGACAAGCAGGCCGCGGCCCTGGCCGCCGCCGCCGACTGGATCGCCGGCATGGCCGCCTTCAAGGCGGTCCTGCTTGAGGGGACCGAGGTGGTGTTCATCGTCCTGGCCGTGGCCGCCCGGCCCGGCATGCTGGCCCCCGCGGCGTTGGGCGCGGTCGCCGCCTGGCTGGTGGTCCTGGCCCTCGGCCTCGCCATCCGCCGGCCCCTGGCCCGCGTGCCCGAGAACGGTCTCAAGTTCGTCGTCGGCGCCCTTCTCTCGGGCTTCGGCGTGTTCTGGATCTCCGAGGGCCTGGGCGCGCCCTTCCCCCTGGGCGACTGGGCGATCCCCGTCCTCATCGCCGCCTTCCTGGTCTTGGGCCTCGTTAAGGCCGCCTTCGTGGGCCTCGCGCTCGGCAGGAAACCGGCATGGACGTGATCGCGGCCCTGGCCGCCACGCTCCGCAAGATGTTCGCCGCCGACGCAGTCTTGAGCCTCGCCGCCATCGCCTGTGTGGTCATCGTCGGCCTGCTGCTGCACGCCGGGGTCATGCCGGCCTCGGCAGCGCCCTGGCTTCTGGCGGTGGGCGTGAGCCTCGTCCTCGTGGTCGCCGTCAATATCGCCGTGTTCAAGGAATTAAGGAAATCAAAGCGATGAACGATCGAGTTCAAGTCACCATCGAAGACGGCGTGGCCGATGTGCGCCTGGTCCGCGTCGAGAAGATGAACGCGCTAGACAACGCCATGTTCGACGCCCTGGTGGCGGCGGGCGAGCGGCTGAAGACCGAGCCCGGCCTCCGCGCCGTCGTCATCTCGGGCGAGGGCCGCGCCTTCTGCGCCGGCCTCGACATGGGCAATTTCGGAGCCATGGCCAGCGGCGAGCGGGCCCGAGGCTCGTCCTCCGACCTTACCGCCCGCACACACGGTATCGCCAACCGCGCGCAATATGTCGTCTGGGTGTGGCGCGAGATCCCCGTGCCGGTGATCGCCGCCGTCCACGGCGTCGCCTTCGGCGGTGGCTTCCAGCTGATGCTAGGGGCCGACATGCGCTTCATCGCCCCCGACGCTCGCCTGGCCGTGCTGGAGATCAAATGGGGCCTTGTCCCCGACATGGCCGGCACGCGGCTGATGCGCCATCTGGCGCGCGAGGACGTGGTGCGCGAGCTCACCTATACCGGCCGCATCTTCTCCGGCGAGGAGGCGCTGAAGCTCGGCTTCGCCACCCGCGTCGTCGCCGATCCCCGCGCCGAGGCCCTGGCGACGGCGCGCGAGATCGCCGGCAAGAGTCCCGACGCCATCCGCGCCGCCAAGCGCCTGCTAGGTGAGGTCTCAAGCCTCACCGACGCCGAGGGCCTGATGCGCGAAACCGTCGAACAGCTGGCCCTCATCGGCAGCCCCAACCAAATCGAGGCGGTCAAAGCCAACCTCGAAAAACGCGCCGCGGCGTTTCGGGATTGAAGCGATCCTCCCTCCTCAGAGTTGGACGGTCGCGCTCAAGACACCTCTCCCGGCGGGAGAGGTCGAGACGCGCCGCCAGGCGCGTCCGGGTGAGGGATTAGGGAAGGCGGCCGAATTTGCGCTGACTTTCGAGCGAAGACCCCCACCGCTTCTCGGATAGGATCCGTTCCGAACTCAGCCCGAGGGTTCCCTAACCCCTCACCTTCCCATCCTCCTTCGCCCTATGGGCTTCGGAGGACGGGCCCCTTCCTCTCCCTCCGGGAGAGGTGATTTGAGTGCGCCCCGCCATATGCGATCGCCTTCCCCATCAAGGGGAAGGAGGAAGCCGCAGCGCCTTCACCGTCTCCGGCGTCACCTTGTCCGTGTAGCGATTGCCGAAGTTGGAGCGGATATAGTTGACCACCTCGGCGATCTGGGCGTCGCTGAGGCCGTCGCCAAACGACGGCATCGCCTTCTGGCCCCGCACGACGACCATGGCCGCGTAGGCGCCAGCCTGCAGCCGCCGGTCGCCGGCCAGCGGCGGATAGGCTCCGGCGCCCACCGCGCCCTTGGCGTCGGGCATGTGACAGCCCTGGCAGATCCCCTTGTAGATCGCCTCCCCGGTCTGCTCCGAATAGTGGCCGGAATAGATGTCCACCGAGGGCGCGGTCGGGATGGGGGCCGCCGTCGTCGCCGTCGAGCCCCCGTGTATGCCCTGCGCGCGCGCGCCGACCGCCAGGGTCGCGATCAGCGCCAAAGCCGCGCGGGTCCAGGTTCTTGTCCGCTGCATGTCCCTAACCCGCCACGACGCGTTGATGGAGACGGCGGATGGCGTCGAGCGCCGACAGCAGCGCGCCCTCCTGCCAGGCCGGCAGCCGCGAGACATGTTCGCCCGCCAGCATGATGCGCCCGTCGATGGCGCACATGTTGTCGTAGTGCTGCGCGCGCAGATCCTCGGTCCAGTGCCCCGCGCAGCCCAGGGTCCACGGCACGCGATGCCAGGCCACCGCCACGCCGTTGTCGAACTCGGCTTTGTATTGCGGATGGATCTTGGCCCCGTACTCCACCGTTCGCGCCACGCGCTCCTCCGGCGACAGGGCCGAATATTCGAAGGCGTTGGGGCCGAAGGCGTAGGCCCCCAGCAGCACCCCCTTGCCTGGACTGAAAAAGCCGTAGTTCGGATAGCCGATCAGGCTGTTGGGCTGGTCGGTGTAGCTGATGCCGCCATAGATACGGTCATCCTCCTCCCAGAAGCGGCGCTTGAACTGCAGGCCCACCTTGAGCGAGGCGTCGTAATAGAGGCTGTCGATGGCGCTCTTCATCGGCGCGCCGACATTGATCGGGATCTGGCCGAGGACCGAGGCCGGGATGGTGCAGATGCACCAGTCGCCCCGCGCCTGCTGCGGCGCGCCTCCGGCCTTGGTGTCGGTGAAGGTGGCGGTGACTCCCGTCTCGTCCTGGCGGATGTCGGTCACCTTGGCGTTGTAGCGGATGACGCCCTCGAGCTCGCGGCCGAAGGCCTTGCCGATCATGCCCATGCCGCCGACCGGCTGGAACAGGGTGCTCTGGAACTCATAGATCTGCCCGGCGGCGATCGAGGCCCACAGTTCCGATTTCAGCATGTCGCTCATGGCGGCGGGGTCGGAGGGCGTGGGCAGCGACGTCGTCCCGCCGCCGGGATCGGAGGCCCAACCGCGCCGCTCGCTGGTCCCGATGCCCTTGGCGTAGGCATAGTTGTTGTCGAGAGCGCCCCACTCGCGCATGGCCGCCAGCAGGATTTCCTTGTCCTCCCGGGTCAGGGCTTGGTCGAGGGCGTTCTGCCGCGTCGACTTGGCCAGCAGCTCGGCCACATAGCCCTGGAAGTCGGCCTGGACGCCGCGGTAGCGCTGCGGCTTGCCACCGAACGCCTTCTCTGAATGGACATAGGCGTTGTAGTTGACCTGGGTGAACGGTTCGAGCGGCACGTTCAGGCGCTTGCAGTAGTCCAGGATCGCATAGTGGTGGTGGGGCAGGCGCCAGGGCCCCGGATTGAGGTACAGGCCCTTGTCGAAGCCGACCTTCTGGGTGAAGCCGCCCAGCTCGGTATAGGTGTCGCCGCCGTAGAGCGACCAGTTCCGGCCGCCCGGCCGGTCGTTGTATTCGATGATCTGGACCTTGTAGCCGGCCTTGCGCAGCTCATAGGCGGCGCACATGCCCGCCAGACCCGCGCCCAGGATGAGCACGCTGGCACCCTTAGCATCACCGCTGAGCTGGATCGGCCCCGCGTAGCCGCTCTCCCCGGCGTAGGCCAGCGAGGACATCGCGCCGTACATCACCGCGCTGCCGGCGGTGAGGCCGATCAGAGTGAAGAGCGAGCGCCGGCTTACCGGCGCCTGAGATTCCCCGTCCAATCCTTCGTCCTCCCGACGCGAAAACAACGTCTCTTCTAAGCCGCCCGCGCCCGCGCCCGCCAGGGCCGATCGGCGTCCAAATACGGAACTCCGGCCATTACCCGGCGCGCGCCTCCACAATCGGCGGGCCGGCGCCCAATCGGACGGCGCCGCGGCGCGCCGATGGGCGCGGACGCTTGCGGGCGCCCAGTCGCTCGGCCATCATCGTCCCAGGCTTCACACTGGGGGACGCACCATGACGAGAATCTCGGGACGGCGGATCGCCGCGGCGCTGGCGCTGAGCGCGGCCATGGCCGGGCCGGCAGGCGCGGCCGACATCGTGCGTCAGGGCGCCGGTGCCTTCCCGATCTCCAGCATCGTGGTGGTCCAGGGCGTCGGCGGGGTCGACATCGCCTACGTCAGCGGTACGCCAGGCGCGGCCTCGGCGGGCGACACCAAGGCCCAGACGATCGACGCCCTGACCAAGATCGAGGCGACGCTGAAATCCAAGGGCTTCGGCATGGGCGACATCGTCATGATGCGCGTTTTCCTGGTGGCCGATCCCGCCACCGGCAAGATGGACTTCATGGGCATGATGGGCGGCTACAGCCAGTTCTTTGCAACCACCACCCAGCCCAACAAACCGGCCCGAACCACCGTCCAGGTGGCGGGCCTAGCCGCCCCCGGGTCCCTCGTGGAAATCGAGGCCCAGGCGGTGAAAAAGCACTGAAGCCTACACGCAAACCGCGTCATTCCGGACGGAGGTCAGCACGGCTGACCGCAGATCCGTGACAACGCATTTGGAAAGACGCCCCCCTCCCCGGCCCGGAGAGGGGGGCGCCGTCGCCGCCCGGCCCGACCTTAGAACGTTAAGGTGAGCTTCCCGTAGTAGTAGCCGCCGTTGGGATTCCACGGGGCGAAGGCGTAGGGCACGTAGAACACGTGCGCGAAGTTGCTCGCTGGGTCTCCGGTTCCCGGTGGAATGGTGTTGAACAGATTCTGCGCGCCCACATCGAACTGAATGTTCTTGTTGAACTTGTAGCCGATGTCGAGGTCGGTGATGCCTGTGGTCCCGATCCGATAATAGATAGGATCGCTGGGAGCCGCGGACCATTGCGCCGTCGGGCCATAGACCGTCTCGCGCACGGTCGCCGACCACTTGTGAAGCGTCCACAGGGCCTGGAGGACGACCTTGTAACGCGGTGTGGCGTTGGTCAGCGCGCTCTCGGACTGTGCCGTCAGCAAAGACGTCTGACCGATGTCAGGAACCGACACTTGCTCCGGGAGCGGGTACAGCCTCGTGATCGTGGTCTTGTTGTAGTTGAAGCCCAGCGTCCAATCGACGTGACCGAAATCGCCGAAGTCGTTGGCGTAATCGGCCGTCAGCTCCAGGCCTTTGGTGCTGGTGTTGGCGGTGTTTTCGAATATCTGGATCCCGACCGTGGAAACGCCGGTCGGCAGCGAGATCCCGCCGGCGACGACGGCGTTGAGAACATTCTGTGAAACCGTTTCGCCGCCAAGCAGGCCGAAGATGTCGCCGCTGTTGATGATGCGGTTGTGCAGCTCGATGTCGTAGGCGTCGACGGTGATCTGCAGACGTGGCGCCGGGTGGAGGACGAAGCCCACGCTGTAGTTGTCGGACTTCTCCGGTTGCAGAGGATGGAATCCGGCCAGGGCCGCCGCGGCCGAGTTGGGCGGCAACTGACCGAAAGCCGAACTCGGCGCGACGTTGACGCCGAAATAGTGTTCCTCGGCCAGCGTCGGCGCCCGGAAGCCGGTGCTGACCGTGCCGCGGATGGCGAACATGTCGTTGAAATCGTAGCGGCCAGTGAACTTGCCCACCGTCGCGCTGCCGAAGTCGCTGTAGTGCTCGTAGCGGCCGGCGATGTCGAGGTGCAGGGCCTTGATCGGGTTCACCGCCACGTCGGCGTAAGCGCTATAGTTGTCGCGGGTCCAATTGCCGGCTTCCGCCGGCAGATAGCCTTCGAAGGACTGGCCGCCGCCAAATTCATAGGAGGGGGGGTCGCCGGCGCCGACGGCGAAGGTGTCGCGCCGGTATTCGCCACCGAAGGCGACATCGACCGACGAGCCCGATCCCCAGGTGAACAGTTTTTCGAAATCGAGGTTAGTGGTCCATTGGGTGGCGTCAAAGGACCCGTCGTAGAAGTTGGTCTGCGGCACGAGCGCCGTCGGCGAACCCGCCTGGAGGTATGAAAAGAGTCCCGGATTGGCGGAGTTGATGGTGTAGGCGTCGACGTGGTTGCCGCCGTAGGTGGTCGACAGGTCCCAGTGCCAGCCTGACACCGCGCCGCGCAGGCCGCCGGTGATGGAATAGTCCGTCTCGTCGAACTTCTCTCGCGGATCGAAGCCATAGGGGAACGGCAGGACGGCCTCGCCGGTCGAGGTCGTGGCTTCGACGACGCTGGGCTTGCGCCAGTTCTCGTAATGCGACGCCGAGCGGTAGCCGAAGCTGCCGAAGCTGTAGAACTCGATATCGTCGCTCAGCTGGTAGGCCGAGTTGTACATCGCATTGTAAAGGTTGAACTGCGGGTCGCCGTTCAACATGTTGAGGTGCGGGAAATTATAGGCCTGGCCGGCGTTGGACACCGGGTAGGGCAATCCTGGCAGAAGGTTCCCGGAGGAATCCGTCACCCGATTGTCGCCGATGCCGGTGACGCTGAAGTCGTGGTAGTGCTCTTCGAGGGCGATGTCGAAGTAGCCCCTGTCGCCCAGATTGAAGCCCTTGTTGAACGACACGTCGACGTTGTCGCCCTCACCGTTGAAGTAGGTCCCGCCGGTGACCGACAGGGTGGCCGGCGTCTCGCCGTGTTTCAGGATGATGTTGACCACGCCGGCGATGGCGTCCGAGCCGTATTGCGCGGCGGCGCCGTCGGTCAGAACTTCGACGTGGTCGATCAAGGCCACGGGGATGAACGAGAGGTCCGTCGTGGCCGAGCCGGTGTAGGCGCTGCCCGAGTCGACGGCCAGGTTGGAGGTCGTGTGACGCCGCTTGCCGTCTACCAGCACCAGGGTGTCGTTGGGGCCCAGCCCGCGCAGGGCCGCCTGGATCTGCACGGCCGCCGAATCGCCGCCGTTGGTCTGGATGTTCATCGACGGCACATTGGCGGCCAGCGCGGTCGCCAGGTCGCTCGCGCCGCTCTTCTGCAACACTTGAGCCCCGACCACCTGGATCGGCGCGGGGCTGTCGGCGGCCTTGATGCCCACTTGACGGGTGCCGGTGACGATCACCTCCTCCACCGAGGCGGGCTGGTCGGAGGTGGCCTGGTCGGCGGCGAGAGCATGCTGGGCGCTGGCGAAGCTCGCGGCCGCGGCCAGAACGGCGAGAGAGGCTGACGACTTCAGATTATTCATAAAAACCCCCGTGACGGTTGCGTCGCGTCACGTTCCGGTTCGACCCTTGGCGTCCGGAACTGTGATCGCACTGGCTATGACGGGCCGCGTCGATCGCGACTGCAACGTCGCGGCGCCCCGCACGGATGGATCGAGTTCTGTTGCCTAGTTTTCGACCATCCACGGCCTAGTTTGCGCACAGGCTTCACCAGGTCAATCCTACTTTTCACATCATTTAGATATGATTTTTGCTAAAAGCCTGTTCAGCCCCTCCAGGCGGTGAGGCGATCGCCCAGCGCCGCCTCCAGCGGCCCAAGCCAGGGCTCGAAATTGCGCCACTGCTCCAGGCCCTCGCGGAAGATGGGCCGGCGCACCTGCTCGGAGCTGATCGTCCGCACGGCGCGCCGATTCTCGTGGAAGGCGAGGCACGCGGCCTCGAACGGGAGGCCGAGGGCGGCGAGCAGCCGGCGCACCCCGCCCTCCGTGTCCTCCACCAGATCCTCGTAGATCACCCTATGCACACGGCCCGGCGCGACCTGGTCGAAATGGCCCATCAGACGCACATAGTCGGCGTACCAGCGACCGATGTCGCCAAGATCATACGAGAACGACGCTCCCCCTTCGAAGTGCTGCTTGAAGCAGGAGAAGCCGGTCGCCATCGGGTGGCGGCGCACGTCGACGATCCGCGCGTTCGGCAGGATCAGGGCGATAAGCCCCGCGTGCAGGAAATTGTTGGGCATCTTGTCGATGAAGCGCGGCCGTTCGGTGCGGCGGTAGGCGTTGGCGCTCTCCAGATAGGCGGCGCCGAGGCGCGCGAGATCCGGCGGGGACAGGTCGGCCAGGGCCTCGGGCCAGGACGCGCCATGCCGCCGGGCCGATGCCTCCAACTCGTGGACCAGGTTGGGGATTTCCGGCAGTTCCATGGTCCCTTCGACCGCGGAGTGGCTGGCGAGGATCTGCTCGACCAGCGTCGAGCCGGAGCGCGGCAGACCGACCACGAAGATCGGCGCGGCCGAAGGATCACCCTGCCCCGCTCGCGCTTCGAAGACCTCCCGCGTGAAGAACCGAATCGTTCGATCGATCCTGGCGGTGGCGGCCGCGGCGTCGTGGGGCGCCGTCGCCAGATGCATCTTTGAGCCCTCGGCGTAGTGGACGAAGGCGGCGGCGAAGTCCTTTCGATCCTCCAGAGCCTTTCCCAGGGCGTAATGCAGGTGCAGTTGATCGTTGTCCGATCCGCCGGCGAGCCGCGCCGTCATGGCCGTCACGTCGGCGTCGGAGAACGGTTCGACCTTGAGGTTGGCGAGCGCCCACCATGCTTCCCCGAGCCCCGGCGCCAGCGACAACGCCCGCTCGTACGCCCCCCTCGCCCGCGCCCGATCACCGGCCGTGCGGTGCGAGTGGCCGACGTTGAGCCACATCTTCGGCTGGGCCGGGAAGCGTGCGGCCAGAGCCTCGTTGATCTCGGTCACCCGATCCGATTCGCCGAGCCTCGCCAGGCAACCGGCCTCGAGCGACAGGTAGGCGATCTCCTGCGGGTCGGCTTGCAACAGCACCCGCACGTGCGGCAGCGCCGCGGCCGGAATCTGGCGGAGGAAGTAAAGGTTGGCGAGCATGAAGCGCGCCGGGCAGTCGTCCGGCGCCAGCTCGAGGCAGCGGTGAAGGATCGCCTCCCCCTCGTCCCCCCGACCAAGCCCGATGACCGCCTGTGCGAGCAGGCGCAGCGCGTCCGAATCGTTCGCGTTTCGGGTGAGATGGGCGCGAAGCTGAGCCTCCGCCTGTTCGTAGCGCCTGGCGAACAAGGCTTCCGCCACCGGCTTCAGCGCCGGATCCGTCATCTGGGTGCGGGCGTACTCGGCGAAGGCGCGCTCCGCGTCCTGGTCGTCGCCAAGCCGGAACAGCGCCTCGCCCAGGGCTTTCCATGCCGCGGACAGGTCACGGTTGAGCGCGACGGCGCGGCTGAGGGGCTCGATGGCCTCGCCGTCACGGCCGAGCGAGGCGAGAGACGCCCCATATTCGAATTGCGTGTTCGCGGCGTTCGGCCACGCGGCGGCAAGGGGCCGCAGGATGGCGTACGCCTCGGCCGCCGCACCCTGCCGCCGGCGCGCGGAGGCGAAGATCAGCCGCGCCCGGGGGTCGGCCGGCGTCCGCGCCAGCACCGTTCGCGCCAGCCTCTCGGCCTCGGCCGGATCGGCGGCCAGCCGCTCGGCCGCCCGTTCGACAATGAATTTGGTCGCGTCGGTCTGGGTCATCGGCCCTGCTTAGCCGTCCAGCGCGTCACAAATCCACTTCTCCCTAATTTCCCCGTCACAAAGGGAAAGAGAGTCTCCGGTCCCTACCTCACCGCTGCCTCGTAATCCTCGACCACATAGCTGAACGGTATTCCGGCGCCCGTGACCAGCACGGCGCGTATCTCCAGGCCGCCGGCGCGGAGCGTCTTCGTCGCCACCGTCCGCCGCGAGAAGCTGAGCGGGCGGACGACCAGACCGAACGGCGCGTCGGTGCTATCTAGCCGTCGGTTCATGTCTGGCGTGAGCTTGTCCGGCAGGTACCAGTTGTCCGCTTCCGACACCGCCGTCGTCCCGCAGGCCAGGGTCACCCGACGATAGCGAACGGCCTCGCCCGGCGCCGTGGCCAGGGCGGCGCGCGCCGCGCGAGACGGC
>Ga0302314_10003436_pt1 | contig 29214 bp, 26 predicted proteins | sample III_Palsa_N2_3_FD_200533 | JGI IMG/M metagenome (GOLD analysis project Ga0302314, IMG submission 200533) | Peat permafrost microbial communities from Stordalen Mire near Abisko, Sweden - III_Palsa_N2_3 | ecosystem: Environmental > Terrestrial > Soil > Palsa > Peat permafrost | place: Sweden...
CGGCGGCCCCGCTGCGTTGCAACTCGAATGAGGGCCGGATTGATGCCTGAGCCCGGCGCCGAATGCAAGTCCCCCCGGCGCAAGGCGAAAGGCTCGTCTTGCACAGGGGCTTGGGACGCGCCATCTGAAGGCGGCTTTCATCCATCCGAACAGGGACTTCCGGCACGCTCATGGCGAGACAACCAATCGGCGGCACCGAAACATTGCGTCCCAAAGGGCAGTTGAAGGCGCTGGCGCCGCTCTGGGGCTTCATGCGGCCCTACCGCGGCCGGGTCGTGCTGGCGGCGGTCTGCCTGCTGCTCGCCGCCGGTGCGGTCCTGGCGCTGGGCCAGGGCGTGCGCCATCTGGTCGATTGGGGCTTCAACGATGCGAGCGGCCACCGGCTGGATCAGGCAGCACTCGGCATGATCGCCATCGTCGTCATCCTGGCCGGCGCCACTGCCGGCCGCTTCTATCTGGTGTCCTGGCTGGGCGAGCGGGTCTCGGCCGATATCCGCCGCGCGGTGTTCGACCGGGTGCTGAGCCTGTCGCCGGCGTTCTTCGAGACGACCCGGACCGGCGAGATCCTGACGCGGCTGACCAGCGATACGACGCTGATCCAGACCGTGGTCGGCAGCAGCGTCTCGCAATGGCTCAGGAACGCGCTGATGTTCGTGGGCGCGCTCGCCATGCTGGTCGCGTCCAGCCCCAAGCTCGCCAGCATCGTGCTGCTACTGGTGCCCTGCGTGCTGGTGCCGATCATCCTGTTCGGCCGGCGTGAGAAACGCCTGTCGCGTGCGGCCCAGGACCGCATCGCCGATGTCGGCGCCTATGCCGAGGAAACGATCAACGCCATCCGCACGGTCCAGGCCTTCACCCATGAGGCGGTCGATCGCGAGCGTTTCGCCACCCATGTCGCAGCCGCCCTGGCGTCGGCCCAGAAGCGCATCGCGACCCGCGCGCGGCTCCTGACCCTGGTCATCGCGCTCGCCTTCAGCGCCATCACCGGCGTGCTGTGGATCGGTGGGCACGAGGTGCTGGCCGGCCGCATGACGCCGGGCGACCTTACCGCCTTCGTGCTCTATGCCGTGCTGGTCGCGACCGCCGGCGCCAGCTTGAGCGAGCTTTGGGGCGACGTGCAGCGCGCCGCGGGTGCGGCCGAACGGTTGCTGGAGCTGATCCAGGAAGTGCCGGAGATCGCAGCACCCGCCACCATCACCGCCCTGCCGGCGCCGCCGCAGGGCCGGGTCGGCTTCCGCGACGTGACCTTTCATTATCCGGCCCGGCCAGACCGCTCGGCGCTCGATCATCTGAGTTTCGAGGTCGAGCCGGGCGAGACCGTGGCGCTGGTCGGCCCGTCCGGCGCCGGCAAGACCACGCTGTTCCAGCTGCTGCTGCGCTCCTATGACCCGGCCGAGGGTGTCGTCTCGATCGACGGCGTCGACCTGCGCGAGGCCGACCCGGCCGAGGTCCGCCGCCGCATCGGCGTGGTGGCGCAGGAGCCGGTCGTGTTCGGCGCCAACGCCTGGGAAAACATCCGCTATGGCCGGCCCGAGGCGTCCGACGCCGAGGTCCGCGCCGCCGCGGATGCGGCGATGGCGACGGAATTCCTCGACAAATTGCCGAACGGCTTCGACACGTTCCTGGGCGAGAAAGGCGTGCGCCTGTCGGGCGGCCAGCGCCAGCGCCTGGCGATCGCGCGGGCGATCCTGCGCGACCCGGCGATCCTGCTGCTCGATGAGGCGACCAGCGCCCTCGACGCCGAGTCGGAACGCGCGGTCCAGGTCGCCCTCGACCGCCTGTCCAAGGGCCGCACCACGCTGGTCATCGCCCACCGCCTGGCGACGGTGCTGTCGGCCGACCGGATCATCGTCATCGACGAGGGCAAGGTCGTCGCCACCGGCACCCACACCAGCCTGGTGCGCGAGAACGGCCTCTACGCAAGGCTGGCGGCCCTGCAATTCGGCGAACCGAACGTGGCCGCGCAATAGCTCACCTCCAAGGCGTCATGGCCGTACATCAAGCCCGGGGATGACCGTAAAGGAAGGAAATGGCGCGGAAACAGGCATTCGCCGCATCTGCGCGACGAAACGACATGGCTGGGTCCCGAAGCCTTGCCGCTGCCTATAACTCCGATTATATTGCACTGCAGCATGCAGGATTTCGGCACTGCAATATCGTGGTTTCGGGCAATGATTCACTTTCGGACTTTGGGCCAGGCTGACGCCGGCGAGATCGAGCGACACCTGCTTCGGCTGAATGCCGAGGACCGGTATTCGCGCTTCCATGGCCGCGCGGGCGACGAGCATGTGCGCCGCTATGTCTCGAACCTGCCGTGGGCGACCCATTCGGCGATCGGCGCGTTCGAGCAGGGCCGCCTGGTCGGCATCGGCGAGATCGCCTATGACAAGCCGTTCCTGCCCAAGGTCGCCGAGATCGCGGTCAGCGTCGACCGGTCCTTGCGCACCCGCGGCGTCGGCCGCGAGCTGATCGAGCGCGCCGTCCGCGCCGCCGCCTGGCGCGGTGCCGACCAATGCACGCTGCATTTCCTGCAGACCAATCCCTCGATCCCGCGCATCGTCCGCCGCCTGGGCGGCTCGGTCGATTTCGCCGAGGGCGAGGCCGTGATCAAGAGCGGCCGCGCCAACCTGTCGGCCCTATGGCTCGACCGGCTGACCGAAGCCCAGGGCTCCGTCGCGACCGTGTTCGGGCCGCTCTGGACCCACGCCGCCTGAGGCTACTGCAGCGCCTGCCAGACCTTGTCGGGCGAGAGCGGCATCTGCAGCCGGTCGGCGGCCTCGACATGGCCGGCCCGGATCAGCGCGTCGGCGACCGCGTTCACCACCGCCGGCGTGGCGCCGATCGTACCCAGCTCGCCCACGCCCTTGACGCCCAGCGGGTTGTTGAGGCACGGCGTCGACTGGTCGAGCACATGGACGAAATCCCGCACGATATCGGCGCGCGGCATGGCGTAATCCATGAAGCTGGCGGTCACCGCCTGGCCCGACGCCGGGTCGTAGCGCATGTGTTCGCCCAGCGCCTGGCCGATGCCCTGCACGGCACCGCCGTCGAGCTGCCCGCGCACGATCATCGGATTGACCACGCGGCCGACGTCATTGACCGAGACATAGGACACGATCTGCACCACGCCCGTGTCGGGATCGACCTCGACCTCGGCGACATGGCAGCCGTTCGGCCAGCTGGGTCCGTTCACCTTGCTCGTCGCGTCGATGAAGATGCGGCGGTCGGGCTGGCGCGCCGCCAGCTCGAACAACCCGATGCGGCGGTCGGTACCGGCGACCTGGAACGTGCCGTTGACATATTCGATATCGACGGCCGCGGCCTCGAGCGCGTCGCCGGCGAGATCACGCCCGGTCGCGACCGCGCGTTCCGACGCATGATTGATGGCCGAGCCGGCCGTGAACAGCGAGCGCGAGCCGGCGCTCCCGAAGCCCGAGCCGCGATCCGTATCGCCCATGACGATGCGGATATGCTCGATCGGCACGCCGAACACGTCGACCACGAGCTGGGCATAGGAGGTGGCGATGCCCTGGCCCATCGGCATGGTCGCCGCATAGACCTCGATCACGCCGTCGCCGGAGACCGCGACCGTCACCCGCTCCTCGAACGCATTGCCGCCGGTCCATTCCAGGAACGAGGCCATGCCGCGGCCGCGCAGCTTGCCCCGCGCCTTGGATTGGGCCTCGCGCACGGCGAAATCCGACCATTTTGCCAAGGCCACGCCCTGCTCCAGAATCGAGCCGAACTTGCCGCTGTCGTAGACTTGGCCCATGGCATTGGTATAGGGCATCTGCGCCGGATCGATCAGGTTGCGGCGGCGGATTTCGGCCGGATCCAGCCCCAGCTTGCGGGCCGCGACATCGAACAGCCGCTCGATCAGATAGATCGCCTCCGGCCGCCCGGCGCCGCGATAGGCGGCGGTCGGCGCCGTGTTGGTCAAGACCGCCTTCAGATCCAGATGAATGGTCCGGATGTCGTAGATGCTGGTCGTGACCCATGGCCCGATCATCAGCTGGATGATGATGCCCGAGGTGCCGGCATAGGCGCCCATGTTGCAGAGCGAGCGCACGCGATAGCCCAGCACTTTGCCCTGGGCGTCGAGCGCCAGTTCGGCCCGGCTCTCGACGTCGCGGCCATGGGTCGCCGCCAGGAATTCCTCGATCCGCTCCGCCGTCCATTTGACCGTGCGCTTCAGGTGGCGCGACAGATATGCCACGACGATGTCCTCGGCATAGAGCCCGGTCTTCATGCCGAAGCCGCCGCCGACATCATCGACCACGACGCGGACCTTGTCGGTCGGGATGCCCAGCACGGAATTGCACAGCGTGTCGCGCGCGCCGGACGGCATCTGCGTCGAGAGCCGCAGGGTCAGCCGGTCGCTGGCGGCATCATACTCGGCGAGGGAACTACGCGGCTCCAGCGGCGTCGGCGCCAGGCGCTGGTTGACCACGTCGAGCGCCACCACATGGGCGGCGGCGGCGAAGGCGGCATCGGTCGCGGCCGCGTCGCCATGGACCATCTGGGCCGCGATATTGCCGGTCGCCGCCGGCCAGATGACGGGCGCGCCCTCGGCCGTGGCCGGCGTCAGCTCGGTCACCATCGGCAACTCGTCATACTCGACCAGGATCGCCTCGACCGCGTCCTTGGCCTGCTCGCGCGTCTCGGCGACGAGCGCCGCCACCGCCTCGCCGACGAAGCGCACGGTCTCGTGCGCCAAGCCGGGCCGGAGCGGCGTCGCCCCGGGCGAACCGTCGGGCCGCTTGAAGATCGGCGCCAACGGCAGCGGTTTCACCCCGGCCGCGACCAGATCGGCGCCGGTCAGCACCGCGATCACGCCCGGCATCGCCAAGGCCTCGGCCGCGTCGATCGAGACAATGCGGGCATGGGCGTGCGGCGAGCGCAGGAACACCAGATAGCTTTGCGCCGCCTGCGAAACATCGTCGGCGAAACGGCCGGCACCGGCCAGCAGGGCCGCATCCTCGATCCGCTTGACTTCGCGCCCGCTGCCGAAGCGCCCGACCGCCGAATCATCTGGCATGAGATCTCTTCCGTCTTGAGAATGCTGCGTCGCACCCGAGCTTACAGCGTCGGGCGGCAGAAGGAAGAGGCGCTAATGCCGCTCCAGCAGCCGCGAGCTGGCCAGGTCCAGGATGAGGCCCGCGTCCGATCCGGGATTGTGCACGAACCCGACCACCCTCGGCATGGACGCCGCGACGCCCGTTACGCGGCGGATTTGGACCTGGTTGCCATGGATGATGCTGTGGAACTCGTTGCCCGGCAGTCCGCCGCGCACCGCGCTCTCCAGGGCGGCAGCCGTCTTTGCGGGGAGCCTTATGGGGGCGGTGACGGTAACGATGATGGTCTGGTCTTCCGGCACGACTCCAGCCAAGTTCGCTTTCAAGCGACCGACCAGCCGCAGCACCGCCTTGTCGAACCGCAGGCGAAGCTTGGCCGCGGCGATCCGCTCAGCGATCTCGCGCTCGATCTCTGCGCTCATGCCGGGTATGGCGTGCCGTCTTTGTGGACGAACCGGCCGTCGGCATTGGAACTCATCAAATCGATGTCGGAGCAGGTCGTCAGGTCGTCGCGGTTCCGCGAGCCGACTTCCAGATAGAGCGCCACCGCGTCCGACGTGTTGATCATGTGATGCCCGTTGCCCGTGCCCTTGGGAAAGGCGGCGCAATCGCCGGCGCGCAGGAGCGTCTCGCCGCCGTCTTCGACCAGGGTCAGTTCGCCCGCCAGCACATAGACGAACTCGTCTTCGTGGGAATGCCAGTGCCGTTGGCTCGACCAATTGCCCGGCGGCAGCCGCATGAGATTGATGCCGAAGTCGGTGAGGCCGCCTGCGTTGCCGAGGCGTTGGCGGATCCGATCCGCACAGGCGGCGGCGAACGGCGCCGGATAGCCGACGCCTTTGATCTGCGGCACGGCGGCAAGGTCGACCTTCGGCATGGCGCTGCTCCCGAAATTGGCCGCACAACCTATCAAATGGGCATCAAGGCCCCAAGAGCCTGCCGAACACGACCTGCGTGAACTCGATCAGCGGGGCCTCGCTCTTTTCGGCGCGCATACGCAGCAAGGCGCCTTCCCAGCCACTCAACAGGAACCGTGCCAGCGTCGCCGCAGGGATCTGCCTACCGACCGCACCCACAGCCTGGGCTTCGGCGATACAGGCCTCGAACAGGCCACCCCAGGTGTCGAAGTGCGCCGTCAGATGCTCCCGGATCAGCGGGCTATGGTCCGCGATCTCGGCGCTGAAATTGCCCATGAGGCAGCCCTTGGTAAAGCCGCCCGCCCGCAGCCCTTCGATCAAATCATCGAAATAGGCCTTCAGCCGGTCGAGCGGCGCCCGGTCGGCATCGCTGAGGACGGCGTGCAGCCGGCCCTGCGCCCGGTCGAAATAGGCGTCGATCACCTCGGCCCCGAACGCCTCCTTGCTGGCGAAGTGATTGTAGAACGAGCCCTTGGGCACGCCGACGCTCTCGACGATGCCCTGGATGCCGGTCGCGGCATACCCCTCGGCATGGAGCAGCGCCAGCCCGGCCTGGACGAGAGCGTCGCGGGTCCCGACCTTGGGCTTCGGACCCCGCCGCGGGGGTGAAAAAGAATCCATCGCAAGCATCCTTGACTAATTCAAGACGACCGGTCATTTTATATTTATCGCAATTCTGAAGGCGTCTGTCAATCATGCCCCCCGTTGGAACGACCCGCCCAGGCCTCACCTGGGATGTACTGACCATTCGGCGGCCCGGTCTCAGCCGCGATCTGCCGCCCGGCAAGGAACCGCTGATGTGGGTGGCGAATTCATCCACGCTGATCGCCGGCGAGCGCGATGCCGTGCTGGTCGATACGTTTCTGACGATCGAGCAATCGCAGACTCTGGTGGATTGGGTGGTCGCGAGCGGCAAGAACCTGACCGCGATCTACATCACCCACGGCCATGGCGATCATTTCTTCGGTCTGGCGCCCTTGCTCGAGCGGTTCCCCGAGGCCCGCGCGGTCGCAGCACCGGCGATCGCCACGGCGATGCAGGCACATCTGTCGCCGGACTCGATCGAGAATTTCTGGCGCCGGCTGTTCCCCGGCCAGATCCCGGACCGGCTGCTGGTGGCCGAGCCGCTGGAGCACGGCGAGTTGGACCTGGAAGGCCACAAGCTGATCGCGATCGATGCCGGGCGCACCGACACGGCGGCCTCCACCTGCCTCCACATCCCGTCGATCGGGCTGATCGTCGGTGGCGATGCCGTCTATAACGGCATTCATCCCTATCTGGGCGAGACCGACCGGCAGAGCCGGCTCGAATGGATCGCCACGCTCGACCGGATCGAGGCGCTGCAGCCGCTGGCCGTGATCGCCGGCCACAAGATCCCGGAAAACGCCGACGACCCGCGGATCATCGGCGAGACGCGCCGCTACATCCAGGACTTCAACCGCCTGGAAGCAGCGACGACCACCGCGCGCCAGCTCTATGACGCCATGCTTGAGCTTTATCCCGAGCGGGCAAATCCGGGCTCGCTCTGGGGTGCGGCGAACGTTGCGAAGAAGCAGGCCTGACCGGCCTCGAATCCAAGGAAATCCAACATGCACAAGACGCTTTTCGCGATGGTGACCGGCTTGGCACTGCTGACGGCGGGCCCTGCCACCGCGGCGACGGCTGCTTACCAGGACCCGCTCGCCGCGTTGACGCTGGAGCACATCAAGGCTGAGTTCGGCACATTGATGGATCTGGCCAACCGGCACGACATCAAGGCGATCCACGCGATGTTCTGGCAGTCGCCCTCGGCCCTGCTGGTCGCCAAGAGCGCCGTGCCGTCCGAAGGCAACTGGGCCGGATTCTGGGGTAATGACGCCATCGACCAGAAGCTGCACGACATCGCATCGTCGGGCCCGGTCGTGCTGACGCCGGACATGACCAAGCTGAAGGTCGTGGGCCTGACCAAGACCGTCGCCGAATCCTATGCCCCGCTCACCATCACCGTGTCCTATGCCGGTCAGGACGGCACGCCCAAGCCGTTCCTGCTGATCATCGACTGGATCAAGGTCAAGCGGGACTGGAAAATCGCGTCCGAGATCATCCTGCCGGTGCCGCCCGCCCCGCCCACGAAGGGCTAGTTCGGACTCTCGGCCCGGATCTGCTGGCGCAGGATATCGATCGGCATCAGTTGCCCGGCCTGCTCGATGTACCAGAAGGTCCAGCCGTTGCAGGAGGGTGCGCCCTGGACCTGGGCGCCGACCTGATGGATGGAGCCGCGGGAATCGGCCGAGATGACCGTACCGTCGGGGCGCACGCGGGCGGTCCAGCGGCGGCTCTGGTCGAATAGGACCGCACCGGCCGGGATCATGCCGCGCTCGACCAAGGTGCCGAACGGAATGCGCGGCTCGCTGCGCTTGGACTGGATGGTGAGGTCCTCGGGCGGCACCGGCACCACGCCCGCGATACGCTCGCGGGCGAGGGCCGCATAGGTCTCGTCCCGCTCCAGCCCGATGAAGCGGCGGCCGAGCTTCTTGGCGACGGCACCGGTGGTGCCGGTGCCGAAGAACGGGTCGACGACCAGATCGCCGGGCCGGGTCGACGCCAGCAGCACCCGATGCAGCAGCGCCTCGGGCTTTTGCGTCGGATGCGCCTTGCGGCCGTCGAGCTTCAACCGCTCCGGCCCGCTGCACAGCGGGATCAGCCAGTCGCTGCGCATCTGAAGGTCCTCGTTCAGGCCCTTCATGGTCTCGTAGTTGAAGGTGTATTTCGCGTCCTTGTCCTTGGCGCACCACAGCATGGTCTCATGCGCGTTGGTGAAGCGCTTGCCGCGGAAATTCGGCATCGGGTTGGTCTTGCGCCAGACGATGTCGTTCAGGATCCACAGGCCCAGGTCCTGCACGATGGCGCCGACCCGATAGATATTATGGTAGGACCCGATGACCCAGAAGCTGCCGGTCGGCTTCAGGATGCGCTTCGCCGCCGCGATCCAGTCGCGGGTGAAGCGGTCGTATGTGGCGAAATCGTCGAACTTGTCCCACTCGTCATCGACCCCGTCGACCACCGAATTGTTCGGGCGACGCAAGTCGTTGTTGAGCTGCAGATTATAGGGCGGATCGGCGAAGATCAGATCCACCGAGTTTTCCGGCATGGCGCGCATGAGCGCGGTCGAGTCGCCGACCAACACCGAATCGATGTCGAGAGAATGGATACGTGCCATGGGCGAATCATGAATCACGCGGCGACTCACGCGTCAATGCTACGAATTCATAGGAAACCGAAAGATTTTTGAGTGAGTCTTTGCGGCCATAGTCAGTTCCCCATCACTTCGGCATAGTTCTGGTCCAAGAGCCTGACAAGCGGCCGGGACGAGGGAGGACAACATATGACCGAGCCATCGGGCGCCCGCGCCCGGCGCAACACCATCGGCGACGCGCTGCGCCGGGCCGCCTCGCGCTTTCGCGATCAGGAGGCGCTCCGCTACGGCGACCGGCGCTGGAGCTATCGCGCGCTCGATGCCGCCGCGGATCGCGTCGCGCATCGCCTGGCGACACTCGGCCTGAACCCGGGCGACCGGGTCGCGGCCTATGGCCGGAATTCGGATGCCTATCTGATCGCCTGGCTGGGCATCGTGCGCGCCGGCCTGGTCCATGTGCCGGTCAATTACGCGCTCACCCCCTCGGAACTCGGCTATATCGTCGGCCAGTCGGGGGCGAGCGCCGTGTTGAGCGACCGCGGGCTGGACGAGAATCTGGCGGCCCTGCGCGCGGCCAACCCGTCCCTGCTGTTCGGTCATTTCGACGAGGGCGACGGGCTCGACATCCTGACCGTCGCACTCGACGCCGCGGCCCCGACCGGGCCCGAGCGCGAGGTCGGCGATACCGATCTCGCCCAGATCCAATATACCTCGGGCACGACCGCGGCGCCCAAGGGGGCGATGATGACCCATCGCGCGATCCTGGCCGAATATGAGAGCTGCATCCACGACCTGGATTTCGGCGCCAAGGACAAGGCGCTGGCGGCCTTGCCGCTCTATCACACCGCCCAGATGCATTGCTTCACCATGCCCCAGCTGATGGTCGGGGCCTCGACCGTGCTGCTGCAGACGCCGGAGCCCGCGACCGTGCTGCGGCTGATCGAAGAGCATGGCATCACCTCGTTCTTCGCGCCGCCGACGGTCTGGATCAGCCTGCTGCGCCACGATGATTTCGGCCGGCGCAACCTCACCTCGCTGCGCCATGTCTATTACGGCGCCTCGATCATGCCGGTGCCGGTGCTGGAGGAACTGCGCGCCCGCCTGCCCGGCGCCGGCCCGTATAATTGCTATGGCCAGAGCGAGATCGCGCCGCTGGCGACGGTGTTGCGGCCCGAGGAACATGCCGAACGCCCGGCCTCGGCCGGCCGCCCGGTGCTGAATGTCGAGACCCGCGTGGTCGATGCCGACATGAACGACTGCCCGCCCGGGACCCAGGGCGAGATCGTGCATCGCTCGCCCCAGCTGCTGGTCGGCTATTGGGACAAGCCGCAGGAGACCGAGGAGGCGTTCGAGGGCGGCTGGTTCCATTCCGGCGACGTCGGCGTGATGGACGAGGCCGGGTATCTCACCATCGTCGACCGCATCAAGGACGTGATCAAGACCGGCGGCACCATGGTGGCGTCGCGCGAGGTCGAGGAGGCGCTGTTCACCCATCCCGCCGTGTCCGAGGTCGCGGTCATCGCGCTGCCCGACCCGAAATGGGTCGAGGCCGTCACCGCCGTGGTCGTGCTGCGCCGGGACCATCAGGCGACCGAGGCGGAACTGATCGCCCACGCCCGCCAGACGCTCGCCCCGTTCAAGCTGCCGAAGCGGATCTTCTTCGCCGACACCCTGCCACGCAACACGGCCGGCAAGCTCTTGAAGCGGGAGTTGCGCAAGCAGTTTGCCGAGGCGGCGGTCTAAACGGCATGATACGGGCGCCTTTGCTTCTCGCATTCATCATCGGCACGGCGGCGGCAGCGGAGCCGTGTTGCGGCCCGGTGACGCCTGCCGGGCAGCACTTGAGTCAGGTGCTCGATGCGTCGGATGTCGAGCATCTCTGGCTCGCGCACGATCATATAAATTGGGAGACCGGTGCCCGCGACCGCGAGACGGAGGCCGCAAGCAACGGGCATGTCGTCACCCATTGCAGCGCCTTCGTCGCCGCGATCGGCGAGCGCCTGGGCGTCTATCTCCTGCGCCCTCCCGAACACGGGTTGGTGCTGCTCGCCAATGCCCAGAGCGAGTGGCTCAGCTCCGATCAAGCTCAATCCCAAGGCTGGCGCCGTGTCGGCGACGCGCGGAGCGCGCAGAGTCTGGCCAACCAGGGCATGCTGGTGGTGATTTCCTACGCCAGCCCGGACCCGCATCGCTCTGGCCACATCGTGATCGTGCGCCCATCGGAAAAGCCTACAGCCGATTTGACGAGCGAGGGGCCGGACATTATCCAGGCGGGCGTGGTCAACTATAGCAAATGGGTGGCGGCCTCCGCCTTCGGCCATCGTCTAGGGGCGTGGCCCGATAGGGTTGCCTATTTCGCCCATGACGTGAATTGACGTCCTACCGAAACCGCCGAAACGCCGGCCAGACCTCGGCCAAGGACCGGCGCAGGCCGCGGCAGAGGATGATCGGCCGATCGTTCTCATAGGGCATGACATAGGGCGCGCCGATCTTGCCGGCGACATCGACCGAACGGCACAGTCGCTCGAAGCGTGACGGGTCGCCGTTGACCATGATGATGGTGTCGCCGTCGAAGCCATGGATGCCCCACAGAAAATACTGGTTCTGGCCGCTCATCGCCGGCGGCAGCCCGTCGGCGGCGCCGTAGAAATCCAAGGCGGCCGCCTCGCCATAATCGGCAGCGATCAGCGCCGTATGGGCGCGCTCCTGCTCCGGCAGGCTCCGGTAGACGGCGGCCACCTGGGCCTCCAGGCTGCGCCAGCCGAGTTCGTCGGAGAACACCTGGGTCAAGGGTGCGCCGACGGCGGCGGCCTCTTCCGGCGGCGGTGCCAGATGGGTCCGGGCCAGGTAGCGGTCGAGGACGGGCGGGTCGAGGATCGGCAGGGCCACCGGCGCCAGCACCGCCGCCTGCGCGCAGGCCAGCACCAGCCAGACCGTCCGGCCCCAGCGCGGCACGGCTTCGAGCGCCACGGCGCCGACCGCGAACAGGCTGGGATAGACGCCGGCCAGGTAATAATTCTTGCCATGGGCCCCGATCACGATCGCGGCCGCGACCGGATAGGCGATCGCGATGAAGCGCGCGTGCTTGAGCCGGGTCCCGAGGAACGGCGCCACGATGCCGGCGATCCAGAGCGGCGCCAGCACCAGGTTCTGTTCCAGCACTTGCCCGATCAGGAAATGCACCGGCGTGCCGGTGAAATTGGTGCCGCCGACCGCGGGCTTGATCACTTCGAGCAGGGGCCAGCCGTTCAGCGCCTGCCAGATCACGCTCGGGCAGCCGATCAGGATCGCGACCAGGGCCGCGCGCCAGAACGTCGGCTGCCGGAACAGCCCGCGCGCCGGCGTCGCGATCAATCCCACCAGCAGCGCCAGGATCCAGATCGCGACACCATATTTCGCCTGCATCGCCAGGCCGGCCGCGACCGCGGCGCCATAGAGGAACCGCCCCTCGCCGCTCCGGACCGCGCGAACCAGGCAATAGGTGAGCGCGGTCCAGCCGAGCGGCTCCAGGGTCGCGGTCGTGAGCGTGGTCGAGATCGCCATCAGCATCGGCGACAGCGCGCCGGCGAGACCCGCAACCCAGCCCGCCACAGTGCCGCCGCCGAGCGCCCGGGCGATCCCGGCCGAGAGCGGCACCAGCGCCACCGCCGCAAGCACCGCCGGCAGGCGCAGCAGCCAGATACTCTCGCCGAAGATCTGCGTGCCGGCCGCCAGCAGCGGGACGAGCGGCGGCTGGTCGACATAGCCCCAGGCCGGATGGCGGCCGCAGATGATGAAATAGAGCTCGTTGCGGAACGCATCGTAGCGGCCGGCGAGCGCCAGATGCACCAGCGCCACCGCGAACGCGATGCCCCACAGCACCGGCTCGCGCCGGAACGACGCCCGGCAGTCGCCCATCAAAGCTTGCAGCATGTCGGCAGATCCATATTGGAACGTATTGCGTATTGATATTCCGGAGCCAGAGGCACAGAGTCAAATCGATTCAGCACATAATCAATACGTATAGCGTATCAATATGACAGAAGAGCGAGAGAGCGACGCGACGGATGCCCGGCGGCTGCGGGCCAGTTTGGCGCGGCTGCAGCGGCGGCTGCGCGCCGAGCGCGGCGAGACCGGGCTCGGGCCGTCGCGCTACGGGGCGCTCGCCTGCCTGTTCCGCAACGGGCCGATGAGTGCAAGTGAGCTGGCCGCCCAGGAGCGGCTGCAGCCGCAATCGCTGACCCGGGTGCTGGCGGCGCTGGAAGAGCAGCACCTGATTTCGAGGCGGACCGACGAGGCGGACCGCCGGCGCAGTCGGATCGAAATCACGCCCGCGGGCATCGAGCGGCTGCGCACGGCGGTTGCCCGCCAGGAAACCTGGCTGGCCGAGGCACTCCGCGCGCGCCTCACGCCGGTCGAGCGCGATTTGATGATGCTGGCGATCCGACTGTTCGACCGGTTGGCCGACGGTTAAGCCGAAGCAATCAATCGGACATTTCGTCCGGCAAAATGATAGTCTTGGCAATGAGGACCGTCGCCCCAAGCAACGAGGTTTGAATGAGCCCGTCCCCCCGCCCCTTCTCGCTTGGACCGTTGGTGCTGATCGCCGCCGTCGTCGGCGTCGGTGCCGCGGCCTTCGCCTATACGGCGGGATGGTTCTCGCCGCAGCGCCTCACCCCCGACAAGATCGTCGATGCGCTGGCCCCGCCCGGCGGCCCGGCACTCGGTCATCGCCGCAACCATGCCAAGGGCATCTGCTTCACCGGCCTGTTCGAGGCGAACGGCGCCGGCACGGCGCTCTCGAAGGCCATGGTTTTCACCAAGGGCCAATATCCGGTGCTGGGCCGCTTCAATCTCGCCACGCCAAGTCCCGGCGTGGCCGACGCGACCGTGCGCGTGCGCGGCCTGGGCCTCGAGATCTCGACACCGGACGGGCAGCAGTGGCGCAGTGCCACGATCGACGCGCCGTTCTTTCCGGTCGCAACCCCGCAGGCCTTCTATGAGCTGCTGACCGCGTCCGGCAGCAAGGAGCCGGATGCGATGAAGAATTTCGCCGCCGCCCATCCGGAGATCGGCAATTTCGGCGCCTGGGCCAAGAGCGCACCCTGGACCGGCAGCTATGCCGAGGAGCGTTTCAACAGCATCAACAGCTTCGTCTTCGTCGATGGTGCCGGGACCGAGCATGTGGCGCGCTGGTCGCTGGTGCCGGCGGCACAGCCGGTCGCGGTCCCGCCCGAGGAGTTGGCGAAGCGCGGACCCGACTTCCTGGAGCAGGAGATCGTGGAGCGGGTCGGCAGCGGGCCGCAGCGCTGGACCCTGGTCGTGACGCTCGCCAACCCGGGCGACCCGACCGCGGACCCGAGCAAGGCTTGGCCGGACGATCGGCCGACGACGGCGGTCGGTACGCTGACGGTGCAGAAGATCGAGGCCGAGGCCGACGGCCCGTGCCGCGACGTGAATTTCGACCCGACGGTCCTGCCGGCCGGCATCCGCACCTCGGACGATCCGTTCCCCGCCGCGCGTTCGGCGGCTTACGCGAAGTCGTTCGACCGTCGTACCGCCGAGGCCGACGACTATCCCCGGACATCCACGGGAGCCAAGCCATGAGCCAAGCCATGACCGGGACCCCTCATCGCTTCAGCCCGGGACAGCGCGTGCTGCACTGGCTGATCGCGATCGCGATCATCGCCATGCTTTTCATCGGCGTCGGCATGGCTTCGACCATCACGCCGATCCATCTGGTGCTGATTTCCTGGCACAAGCCGCTCGGCATCGCCATTCTGCTGCTGGCGCTTCTCCGCTTGGTGCTGCGCCTGCGCCATGGCGCGCCGGCACTGCCGGCCGACCTGCCCGAGCCGATGAAGCTCGCGGCGCACCTGTCGCATTTCGCCTTCTATCTGCTGATGATCGGCATGCCGCTGATCGGCTGGGGCATGCTGTCGGCCGCGGGTTATCCGATCGTGCTGTTCGGCGGCATGCAGCTGCCGGCGATCCTGCCGCAGAGCGACGGCCTGCACGCCCTGCTGTGGGACGCGCATTTCTATCTGGCCTTCGTCTTCTTCGCCCTGATCCTGCTGCATGTCGCGGCGGCGCTGTTTCATGCGCTGGTCCGCCGCGACGGCGTGTTCCAGACGATGGCGCCGGGTCCCACGCACGACAAGGCCGCGCCCGCCGAGTAGCGCGACGGCGCCATAGACATTCAGATTGAGGGCAGCCGCGACTTCGGCGCTCAGAGATGCCCGTCAATGATCGCCCGGCGCGGCCTGAACAAGCGCCTGGAGCGCGGACCGGGCCGGGGCGAAGAAGGTCGTGCCGGTTTGCGGTGTCGAGAAATCGAGCAACCGGTCGTAGGCCCCCGGCGGGTCGCCGATATACATTCGCTGCAGCATCTTCTCGATCACCCAGAGATACCGGGAATAGCCGATGAAGTAAGTGCCGAATTCCCGTTTGCCGGGCTGCCCGAACGGCATGTTGTCTCTGAGGATGTCGTGCTCGGTGCCATCGGCATCGACGATGGTCGCCAAAGACTTGTGCGATTTGCGCGGCGCGTCGTCGTCATCGATTTCGATATTGTCGATCTTCGTGCGACCGATGATCTCTTCCTGCTGCTGCGTTGAAATTCTGCCCCAGGCACCGAGATCGTGCAGATATTTCTGAACGACGACATAGCTGCCGCCGGCGAAGGCGGTATCTTCCTCGCCGACGAGCGCTGACGCCGGCAGATCCAGGCCGGTCGGGTTGGCCGTGCCATCGACAAATCCGAGCAGGTCACGCGCGTCGAAATATCGAAAGCCCGAAACCTCGTCGACGACCGTCACGCCATCGCCCAGGCTGTCGAGCAAAATGCGCTCGAACTCGAAGCACATGTCGGGACGTTCGGATCGGATATGAAAGAGCAGGTCGCCAGGCGTTGACGGCGCCGCATGAACCGTCCCCTGGATCGGTGCGAACGGCCTCAGTTCCTGCGGTCGCCCATCCGGTTGGAGACGATCCCAAAAATCGCGGCCGATCCCGGCGATGCATGACAATCGCCCTGAAAGATCACGGAAGCCGACGGTCTTGACCAGATCGTCGAGCCCGCCGAGGACGGAGCACACCTTCGCCAGCGCCGCCTGTTCGCGCGCAACGCCGACAACGAGAAAGACGGCCGCCGACGACAACGGCGCGTCGATGCTCTGCGCGTCGATCGGCACTCTGTCCCAACTCTTCCCTGCCATCCCGAGTTCTCCGCCTTCTAGCCGTTGCGTCGGATGTTTTGGCCCTAAGCGAGGATCGCCAGCAGCGCCGTGACCGTCAGCACGGACAGCACGGTGGTGAGCAGGATGGTCGCCGCCGCCGGCCCGCGGTCGGTGTCGTAGGTCTCGGCCAGAATGAACGGCCCTGTGCCGGTCGGCAACGCGCTCAGCAGCACGGCGACGGCGGTCGCGAGCGGGGCCAGATGCAGGATCGGCCCCGCTATCAGCCAGGCGATCGCCGGCTGCACGATCAGCTTCAGCGTCACCAGCAGCGTGACCGCCCCCAGGCGGAAGTCGCTGCGGTGGGCGGCGATGAACAGCCCGGTCGCGACCAGCGCGCAGGGGCTGGCCGCCTGACCCAACAGCTTGACGAAGGCGCCGACCGGCGTCGGCACCGCTAGGCCCAGCCCGTCGATCACCAGGCCCAGGAGCGGCGCCACCAGCAGCGGGTTGCGCATCAGGCGCGGCACGACGATGCGGGCGACACCGTCGCCGTGCCCGCCTGGACGGTTCCCCTCGGAACCGTCGTGGCGGTCGATCTCGATCAGGGCGATCACGCCGGCGAATTGCACCGAGGCGGTGATGATGACCGCGATCACCACCGGCCCGAGGCTGGCCGGGCCGAACGCCATGGCGCAGAGCGGAATACCCATGAAGCCGACATTGGCATAGGTCGCGTTCAGCCCGCGCAGCGACGCGATGGTCAGACTCTGGCGCCGGAACGTCGGCGCCATCAGCACGAGCGTGCCGAGGATGCCGCCGCCGAAGGCCGCGACGAAGCCCCAGTCCAGCACCTGGCTCAAGGGCGCGTGCGCGGTGACGTCGAACAGCAGCGCCGGCAGCGCCAGGCTGACGACGAAGCGGTTGAGCGCGTTGGTGACCGCGGCATCGAGCAGACCGAAGCGGCCGGCGATCGTGCCGGCCAGGATCAGCGCAAAGACCGGAAACGCCGCCCCCAGAACCGCCTGCAAAGGCTACTCCGCCGCGTCGAGGGTGGTGCGGCCCGCGATGATCGCCCGGCACGGGCCGAAACTTTGGCGATGGTGGCAGGTCAACCCGAGGATGCCGAGGGCGGCGCGATGGCTCGCCGTCGGATAGCCGGCATTGGTGTCCCAGCCGTAGCCCGGATAGCGCCGATGCAACTGCGCCATCGCCCGGTCGCGGATCTCCTTGGCGATGACCGAGGCGGCGGCGATCGAGAGCGAGATCCCGTCGCCCTTGACCAGGGTGACCGCCCGGCAGGCAAGTTGTTTCGGCGCGCGATTGCCGTCGATCAGCGCCACATCGGGACTTGGTCCGAGCCGTCCGACCGCGCGCACCATGGCCAGCAGCGAGGCCTGCAGGATATTGATCCGGTCGATCTCGCCGACGCTGGCGGCGCCCACGCCGATGATGGCGACGCGGCGCAGCACGGTCGCATAATGCGCCCGCGCCTCGGCCGACAACAGCTTGGAATCATCGAGCCCATCCAGTTCGCGCGGCAGATTGTTGGGATCGAGTATCACCGCCGCGGCCACGACCGGACCCGCGAGCGGGCCGCGCCCGACCTCGTCGACCCCCGCGACGATGCCGCCCAGACGTATTTCCCAACTGAGATCCGGCATGCCCCTGACAGCCCCCGCTGACAACTCGGGAAAATCATGGTCGAGCTATGGCGGGTCTGGCAAGGATCGACCGCTAAATCTGGTCCCGGACCCGCGGGCGCGTCTGGCCTGCGCCGCCGGAGGTTGCGAAGTCGGGCAGAAATCGCTACTTTGGTCGGTGATCCGGAGCTTTTCCGGATGATCCGCCCCTGAAGGAGGGGGCACGAGCCGCATGTCGGATCGAATAGTCGTCTACAAGACGCCGCTTCAGCGCTTTGCCGAGATTTTCGCAACGCTGCTTATTACAGCCGGTTTCGCGGCCTTATCGCATGCGATGTTTCCCGACTTCTCGGTGGCACCCGCCCTTATTGTCTCATTGATCGCAGGCTTCGTGATCGTCACCTGGCTGGGGTCGGTCGTGACCGAACGGCTGGGCGGCGCGATGCTGACCGAATCCGAGCGCAGCCGGCGCTATTTGGACGAGATGCTGCCCGGCGGCAGCCTGTTCAAGAGCCTGGCACCGGCACCGCTCCGGCGCGATCGCGGCCGCCGTACGCTGGGCTAGCGTCCAGGCCGCGTTTCGGCGCGCCCTCTACATCCCCTTTTACCGTTGCGACAGGCTTGACCGCGTCGCCCGCCCGATGACACTCATGGCAAAACCATGAAAATCTTCGGGAGCGCCGCCGCATGTCCTCTGTTTCCGGTTCCGACGCCAGTCTGCGCGACCTTGCCCGCGAGCTGGGCGGCCTAGGCCTGGAAGTGGCCGATGTCGCCGGCCGCATCGAGGATGTGACCGGTCATGTCCGCCAGCAGTCCGATGCGCTGGGCGCGCTGCGCGCCGCCGCCGGCGATGTCGCCGCCGGCAATACCCATGTGCTCGATATCGCCAAGCGCACGCTCGCCATCGCCGACGCCGGCACGCGCGAGATGCGCAGCTCGCGCGAGACCGTCGAGGGCTCGCTGGAGGCGATCCGTGGCCTGGCATCCAGCATCACCGGCATCGGGGCGGAGGCCGCGGAGCTGGCGGGCTCGCTGCAGCAGGTCGGCCGCGTCGCCGGCGTGATCGAGACGATCGCGCGCCAGACCAACCTGTTGGCCTTGAACGCCACGATCGAAGCGGCGCGCGCCGGCGAGGCCGGGCGCGGCTTCGCGGTGGTCGCGACCGAGGTCAAGGCGCTCGCCAAGCAGACCGCCGAGGCCACCCATGAGATCAACACGACGCTGGGCGAACTCACCCGCAAGATCGACGAGCTGGTCAAGCGCGCGACCGCCGGCGCCACCAGCGCCGTTCAGGTCCGCGACGGCACCGCATCGATCGCCGGCACGCTCGACCAGATCGCCGAGACGCTGACCCAGGTCGAGGCCGGCACGCGCGACATCGCCGGGGCCGCCGAGGCGTCGGACGGGCGCTGCCGCGATTTCCTCGGCAATGCCGAGACGATCGCGACCGGCGTCGGCGGCTCGAGCCGCAGCCTGGACGCCGCGACCGACCGGATCGGCCGGCTGCTGACGCTCGCCGAGAATGTCGTGGCGCTGACCAGCTCGAGCGGCCTCGAAACGATCGACACGCCCTTCATCGAGACGGCGCTCGAAGCCGGCCGGCAAGTGACCGCCGCGATCGAAGCGGCGATCCGTCAGGGCGCCCTGAGCGAGCGCGACCTGTTCGATTTCGACTATCAGAAGATCGCCAATACCGACCCTGAGGAATTCCGCACCCGGGCGACGGCGGCGCTCGACCGGCTGCTGCCGCCGATCCAGGAGGCGCTCCTGACCGGGCCGGTCAAGATCGCCTATTGCGCCGCGACCGACGTCAATGGCTACCTGCCGCGCCACAACGACTATTGCTCGAAACCGCAGCGCCCCGGCGACCCGATCTGGAACGCCGCCAACTGCCGCAGCCGCCGAATCTACACCGACCGCACCGCCAAGGCCTCGACCGGCCATGACAAGCCGTTCCTGCTGCAGACCTATCGCCGCAACATGGGCGACCGGTTCCAGCTGATGAAGGACATCTCGGTCCCGATCCGCATCGGCGGGCGGAAATGGGGCGTGGTCAGGATCGGGTATAGCGTTTGAGGCATGAGGCCCGATCAGGATTGGCCGGAATCGAGCCAAGTAGGACGCTCAAGCTCGCCCTCACGTCGCCCCATTGCGGACATCGGAGGCGCCGAGCTAGGGTTCAGAATGAACGCTTCTGAATACGCATCGCTTTGGCAAAACCTACGTTCGATTCTTGGAAAAGTTCTTGAGTTAGAACGTGGCAGGATCGGGCAGCAACAGGCATGCTTTGTTGAAGAATTCATTGATCACAACGAATTCGGCTTAGCGCATGATCAGTTGAAGGATGCTCTTTCCGATCTGGGTCTCGCGCCCCTGGAGCGCAGCAATGACCTCCTTTCCGAGGCGGCCGAATTGATGCACACGGGTCAATAGGTCGAAGACCGTGTACTACCTGAAACCGTTGGTCCTGCTTCGACCCTAGTAGGTCATGCGCCCGCTTGTGACCCGCTCCCAAAACCGGACGTTGCGCTAGAACGGTTTCCCATCTCCAATCGATGGCGAAACTCAATAAGCGCCGCTATGATTGTGGCATGTCGATAGATCGCAGCGATATTGCTAATTCTCGGGCAAAAATTGTCGCCACTGCCAAAGAAATGCTGGCAGGTAGATGCTCATATATCGAGGGCAGCCGAACAATCCGTGACCTTATTCGCAGGGCGCGGGTAGAGCAGCTAAATAATCCATTCGACGTTTTTGACGCCATCGATAGTGAAACGGACACGATTCCACTGGGTCCGGTGCGCGGCCTTTGGCAGCCAGAAGCGCTGGCAGCTATGGCCCCGGCCTGGGACAGGTCGGAAGAATGGGCGCGGCAATACGGTGAAGAAGCGTGTCGTCGCGCAATTGCACTGCTGTCTGGTGATACGGAGAACCTCATGGATGCTGAGACGGTCACGCTCTGGCGTCCGGTCGGTCCGGAAGAGCTTAGGCTGATTGAGCAGGCAAAGATGCGATCGTTTCCGCCGCGTCTACCTGAGCAGCCGATTTTCTATCCCGTCCTGTCCGAGGAATATGCGGTGAAGATCGCGCGAGATTGGAACGTGCCTGCCAGCGGGTCGGGATTCGTCACTCGTTTTAAGGTGCTTAAGCATTATCTCACGCAATACGACGTGCGGGAGGCGGGAGGTAAGGCGCACCTCGAATATTGGATTCCAGCCGAAGATCTCCCATCGTTCAACGACGCCATCGTTGGAGAGATCGAAGTTATCTCCGCGTTTGGTGACGCTTCGCGGACCGAGAAGTAGGCTGGGGCCGGTCTCGACCCAAGTAAGGCGTACGGCTTGGTGCCTGCGGCGCCTGATTGCGGACATTGGCTCACTCGCGGTAGGGTGGAGCCATGATCTATTCCGCACCACCAACTCATGTCCTGTTCAACAACCAGTCGCCGGACATAATCGAAGTCTGCTCGGTAACTTCGGTGGACCTTACGTCGCTCAAGATACCCCCCGAGGCTGCAAGCTTCCGTTTCGTGACTGAAGTGCCTAACGCGCCGCCGGAGCCGGCATCGCCGCTCTATTTCATTGGCCGGGAATGCGGCACTCCGGAAGTTATGGCGGCCAAATACCCCAGCTATGCCGACACGATCGCCTCCTGGCTCAAGGATCGTCGCGTGGAGACCGTAGGCAAATTCGAATGGGATTACGAAGCGGACGGAACGCGCTGGCAGGGTTTCGGTCTTGTCCCGCTGGAAGACGGCGCTGCCCTCTTCGACACTTTGAGCGGCCGTGTGGTGTGGCCTCCGGCTTAACCGCTATCGACCCATTTTTGACGCTCAAGCGGTTTCTGGCGGCGCTCCATTTCGGACCTCGTCCGGCACCGGTCGCACGCTGTTAAGCCCCTGACAGCAGTTTGGTGATTTCGAGTTCGGTCGCCCCAGCTCCCGACATGCCGTCTTTAGGTTCGATTTCCGCCTCTGCGGGGAGCTTTGTTTCGCTGGCGACGGAGTTCGGGTCAGCGTCGGCGTAGATGACCTGAAACTTGCGCCCTGTAAGCGGCTCGTGTCGGATGAATGGCGGCATCTGCCACGTGTCGCGTTCCCACCCTGGCATTTGGCCGAGAACCGGCCACTTCCGCTCCATCAGGTTGAGATCTCCGAAGCGGCAGCGGAGGATCGCATCTTGGGGCAAGAAGCTCTGCAGCTCAGAAAGCGTCGGTATTCCAGCGTGGCGCGGGCCGAAGAAGCATCCGAATAGCACTCGGCCATGTGGGGCGGACCTGGCGATGAGGCCAACCGCATAGCCGTGATCTCGCAAAGGCACCGCGAAGAGATCACCTTCCGTATAGGGCAGCCTTTTCATGCGGATTCCAGAGTTATCCCTGCCACAGCAAAAAATGCTGGGCTACGATTTTCTCCCCATCCTCGCTGCCACGCAATTGTTCTTCACCTCTTGATTGCGGCCATATGAGCCTTCGCCAAACGAAGGCTCACACACGAAGAGTCTGCTTCCCACGCCTCTTGCCCAAGACCGGACCATCCGCTCACCACCCAAACCGTCCAAAATCCTAATGTGGTTTTGACCCTACGGCATCGTCACGAGCAGGTTCTGCAGCAGCAATCCCGCCCCGCCGTTGCGGATGCGGATGGAATGCAGCCCGGCTGCGAGCGGCCCGCTCCAGCGGGTGCTGCCGACCAGGGCGCCGTCGACCAGGATCTGCTGGCCGGTCGGATCGAGCGCGTCTGTCGCGATCGTGTAGCTGCCGTTGCCGGCGAGATTGACGGTCCAGCCGACATAGTCGCCGGCGAGCGCCAGCACGCCCAGCGCCTGGGGTCCGCCATTGGCGACGGCGGCATCGACGACATTGAGCGTCGCCGGCACCGCCAGGCCGACCGCCGGCAGCGGCCGGGGCCGTTCCAGGGCGGCGGCGATCGCTTCCGGCTTCGGCAGCGCCTGTTCATGGACGGTCGGATAGATCATGCCGTAGGTCTCGCTGCTGGTGGTGAACACCACCGGCAGCTCGCCGCCATATTGATAGAACAGATCGATGGTCTGGGTTTCGAGCGCCGCCGCCGACGGGTCGATGTTGGCGGCGTCCTGCAGCGCGTTCTGCGCCGCCGACAGATCGCTCTCGCCCACGTAATAGCCGCCCTCATACCCGGTCTCGTGCAGGCCGAAGGCGCGCGCCCAATCGCCGTCGACCGCCGTGGTTGCCGGCACGTTCAAGGCGAGGCCCGTGGCGACCATGGCCGCGATCGACGGCGGGGTCGTGTCGGTCAAGGTCGCATACCAGCCGCCGCCGCCGCCCCAGAGATAGTGGCCGACCGGTTCGGGCGTCGCCACATGGGCCAGGCCGTCGGCATTGTCCCAATAGGCCTCGAGGTAATCCAGCGTGTTCTGGGCCCAGGCCTGGCCATTGCCATATTGCCATTCCAGCACCGGGCGGATGCGCGTCAGCATGGCGTCGTCGCCCCAGACGCCGCGGAACAGGTCGCTGATCTCCTTGGTCCGCTCGGCCGCCCGGCGCTCGCCGAGCAGGGCCGGGCTGGAGGCGCCGTCATAGCTTAGCGGCGACCCACCGGCCGCCACGGCCTGCTGGGCCAGCGCGATATTCTGATGGTTCATCACATATTCGTCGTTCCAGATCTCGTTCGAATATTCGACATAGACCCGGAGATTGGCGTCGAGCGGCGGGAAGGCCGGGTTGGCTTGCGGGCTGGTATAGGGATTGGTGCCGTCGCTGCCATAGCGCAGCAGCAGCGCCAGCTGGGTGACATAATCGTCATCGACCTGCAGCGGGATGTTGATCCACATGTCCTTGCCGGTCTCGTTCGCGAGCTCGACCGCATATTCCCAGGCCCCGCCCCGTCCCTGCCAACCATAGCCGGCCAAAGTCTGATATTGGCTGGTGTCGAGCGGCGTCACCCGGTCGGCCCAATGGCGCTGGTTGTTGGCGTTGGTCGCCAGATAATCCATGAAGCGGATCAGGGTGAAGCCGGACATCAGCTGCTTCAGATCGTTGGTGAACAGCGTCCCTGCCGGATGGCTCGCGGCCGAGCCGCGCGCGGCCGGCCGCATCAGATGCACGTTGGCGATGCCGGACCCGACCGGCGAGGCCGGCGTGCGCTGGCTGCCGACGAAGCCCAGATAGGCGCCGGTCAGCGCGGCGGGTGCGGCGATGACCCATTGGGCATTGGTCTCATTGCTGGTCGGATCATAGCCGACGCCGGCCGGCAGGCTGCTGCCGTAGCTGACCCCGCCGACGACGAACTGCCCGACGCCCTGCCAATCGACCACCTGGGCCAGGCCGTCGAACGTGAGCTGATACGTCCCCTCCGGCTCGCGCGATTCGGTCCAGAGCGGCAGGGTCGCATCCTGCGACGGCCAGCCGTCCGGCCCGAGCGGCGCCGGTGCTGTCTGGGTCAGATAGTTGGTGTTCCTCTGGAACGGCAGCGCCTGGCGGGCGGCATCGGCGAAGATCAGCGCCGGATCGTTCGGGCTGGTATAGGCCAGATCGAGCCCCATCGGCACCGCCGCCTCGATCACCTGCAGCGGCAGGCTGGCGCTGCCCCAGGACAGCTGCAGACTGCCGGTCGGGGTATATTGCCAGTAATAGACCAGCACATCGTAGGCCTGCCCGGCGACGAGGGCCGTCGAGCCCTGGCGCGTCCGCAGGCCGCCGCCGAAATCGGCGATGAGCGTGGTCCAATCGACCGTATGGTTTGGCCGGACATAGACAGCGAAGGCGCCGCTGCTGGCGACGGAGAAGCTATAGCTCTCGGTCGTGGTCGGGATCACCGTGCCGGTCCAGCTGGCCGAGAAGCCGTTGCCGCCGACATCGGCGAACCCCGGCGTGGTCGAGCCGCCGACCGCCGTGCCGGTCCAGGTGAAATCGATGCGCGCGTCGCGGCGCTGAAACGCCGGGGCGCCGCTCAGGCCGGTATTGCCATAGTAGGACCCAACGAAGCCGCCGCCGGTCACGCCCTGAGCCGACGCGGCCGTGCCGTTCAAAATAATCAGCGATATCAAGACAAAGGCCCGGCGCGCCCAAATCCAGAAAGCCATCCGTAGCGCCTCACATCCAAAGAATTGGTCCGACCGGACCGGCGATGTTCTTCGGGGCGCCAAAGGCTATAGGCCGTTCGCTTCAAATGTAGCGGCACTATATATTCAGATATAGAAGCATGTCCTTGGCGGAATCATTGATCGTAGTTTTATTTTGATAAAAATCTATATTTGATAATTCGCATAAAATTTGACGAACCGGGCGAAGGAAACCGTCAGCCGGTCAGAGCAGGTCGAACACGGCCTTCGTATCGACATAGACCTGCCAATGGCTCACGCGATCACCCTCGACCCGCGCGCGCCACGCGCAGGGGCGCCGCCAGGATCGGTCCCGGGCATCTTCGGCGTCCAGGCTTCCCGATGCGTGCCCGAACAGGGCGACATCGTCGCCATCGCACAGGACCCGCTCGACCTCGATATGGTAATGCGGCATGAACTGAAAATAGCCGGTCCAGGCCGACAACAGGTTCTCCGCCGCGACGACCTGGCCGAAGGCGTCGACGAACTGGTGATCCTCTGTGCACAGGCCGACAATCCGCGCCGGATCGCGCCGATTGATGGCCTCGACGAATGACAGAATCAACTCTTCGGCGGGCATTATCGACAGACCCCGCGTCTTTGCCGGCCTTCAGAAAATCACCAGTACCGTCTGCCGGTCAAGTCGCCGTGCCGAACGTCTACTGCGTGATGCTGAGGCTCTTGATCGTCACGGCCGCCGACGCGCGGATGCGGATGCCGTGCAGACCGGCCGCCAGCGTTCCGGTCCAGCTGGTCGTGCCGACCAGCGCGTCGTCGATCAGGATCTGCTGGTTGGGCGAGGCGGCGTCGGTCGTCACCGTATAGGTGCCGGGTGACGCCAGATTGACCGACCAGCCGACATAGTCGCCCTGGTTGGTCAGCACGCCCTGTTTCTGCGTCGCGCCGTTCGACACGTTGGCGAGGGCGACCGGCAAGGTGCCGATCACGGTCAGCCCGACCGTGGCCGGCGGGCGCGGCGCGGTGATCGCCGCCAGGATGCCCTGCATCTTCGGCGTGTTCTGGTCGTGGATGGTCGGATAGATCACGCCGTATTGTTCGCCGCTGGTGGTGAACACCAGCGGGACATTGCCGCCCTTCTGGAAGAACAGGTCGATGCTCTGGGTTTCGAACGGGGCCGCGGCCGGGTCGATGTTGGCCGCGGTCTGCAGGGCGGTCTGGGCGGCGGTGTCGTTGACCGAGACATTGTTGGCGCCGACGTAGAAGCCGCCCTCGTAGCCCAGTTCCTGAAGGCCGTAGGCGAGCGTCCAGGCCGCATCCGCCGCGGTCGTCGACGGCAGCGACAGGTCCATGCCCGAGGCATAGATATCGGCGACCGAATCGGCGTCGGTATTGACCGGCAGCGCGTACCAGGCGCCGCCGCCGCCATAGAGGAAGTGGTTGACCGGATAAGGCGTCGCCACATGGGCCTGGCCGTCGGCATTGTCGTAGAAATATTCGAGGAACTTCAGCCCGTCGCTGCCGGTGCCGATCGAATCGCCATATTCCCATTCCAGCACCGGGCGGATGCGGGTCATCATGCCGGCATCGCCCCAGACCGCGCGGAACAGATCGCTGATATCCTTGGTCTTCTCGGCGACCCGACGATGGGCCCAGACCGTGGTGTTGGTGGTGCCGTCATAGTTCAAGGGCGAACCGCCGGCCGCGACCTCCTGCTGTGCCAGCACGGCGTTCTGGTGATACATCGGAAAGGCCGTATTCCAGATCTCGTTCGAATATTCGACATAGACCTTGAGGCTGGCGTTCAGCGGCGGATAGACGGGGTTCGCCTGCGGGCTGGTATAGGGATTGCTGCCGTCGCTGCCATAGGCCAAGAGTTCGGCCAGATCGGTGATATAGGCATCGTCGGTCTGGAGCGGCAGGTTGATCCACATGTCCTTGCCGGTCTCGTTCGCGAGCTCGACCGCGAATTCCCACGCAGCCCCCTTGCCTTGCCAACCGTAGCCGGCCTCGGCCTGGTACTGGGTGCGATCGGTCGGCTTCACCCGGTCGGTCCAGGTGCGCTGATTGTTGGCGTAGGTCGCCAGATAGTCCATGTAGCGGATCGCGGTGAAGTTCGAGACCAGCTTCTTGAAATCCGCCGTGAACAGCTCCCCGACCGGGCTGCTGATCGTGGACCCGCGCGCGATCGGCCGCATCAGATGCACGTTGGTGACGCCGGTATTGATCGCCGAGGCCGCCGTGCGCTGGCTATTGACGAAGCCGATGAAGGCGCCGCTGGTCGTGGCGGGCACGACCCATTGCGCGGTCGTGAGGTTGGTCGCGGGATCATATCCCACACCCGACGGCAGGGTGGTGCCATAGGCGACGCCGCCGACGGCGAAGCCGCCGATGCCCATCCAGTCGACCACCTGCGCCTCGCCGGTGAATTGCAGCAGATATGTGCCCTCCGGCTCGCGCGGCTCGGACCAGAGCGGCAGGGTGCCGTCGGTCGTGGGCCAGCCCTGGGCATCGACCGGCGCCGGCGCGTCGAAATTCGCATAGTTCGAATTGACCTGGAACGCCGCCGCCTGCATGACCGTATCGGCGAAGGTCAGCGTCGGGTCGTTCGGGCTGACATCGGCGATGTTGATACCGAGCGGCGTCGCGGCATCGATCGTCGCCATCGGCAATGTCGGCGTGCTCCAGGCGAGCTTCAGCTGGCCGATCGGCGTATATTGCCAATAATAGAGCAGCAACTGGTAGGACTTGCCGGCGCTGAGCGCCGCCGTGCCTTGGCGCGTGCGCAACCCGCCGCCGAAGTCCGAGATCAGCGTGGTCCAGGCGGACGTGCCGACGGCACGGATATAGAGCGTGATCGCGCCCGTGGACGTCAGCGCGAAACTATAGGTCTCCGACGTGGCCGGCAGGACCGTGCCGATCCAGCTCGCGGTGAACGCCTGACGGCCGACCCCGGCGAATTCCGGCGAACTCGACCCGCCGATGCCGCTGCCGGTCCAGACGAAATCGATCCGGTTGTCGCGCCGCGTGAACGCCGGTGCGCCGGAAAAGCCCGTGTTGCTGTAGTAATTCCCGGCAAAGCCGCCGGCAATGACGCCCTGGGCATGAGCGGAGACGCTTGCCAGCAACAGGGCGCAGGCCAAGATTGCCCGATAGACGCATCGAACCGCCATCCGTCACCCTCACACGAGAAGAACCGCCTCGGGCGGTCCTCGATAAAGCCGAAAGTTCGCACGGTGAGGAGACGGGGCACCGACTGCGCCTATCTCACAAGAACTTGGCTCCGAAGGGCAAAGGGCTGGCGTGGCAAATTTGAGGCCTGCGGGCAGCCGTCCGGTAGGGTTAACGAAACCTTTATGACGCGGGTTCCGCTGCAGTGCAAAAGTTTTCGCTGCAAGGCCGCGCGATTTTTAAACCCCCACGCGCACCGTTCCTGCTATGCATTTCTCGCGTCGGTCACAAGTCGGAGAGTGACTACGTACTTATACGTGTCCCCGCCCACCGCAGGTGTCCGGGTCGACCTGACGCGCTAGGAGGCGCGCTTTCCCCATGTCAGCTTCTTACGATTTCGGCAGCCTGATCGGCTACGTCGGTCCTGTTGTGCTGCTGTTGGCGATCTTCGCCTTCATCCGGGTGTCGGGCATGATCCGCTACATCCCGAACAGCCGCATCGGCATCGTGGAAAAACTGTGGAGCGGCAGAGGCTCGCTGAAGAGCGGCATCATCGCGCTTCGTGGCGAGGCCGGCTATCAGCCGGAAATCCGCCGTGGCGGCTTCCATTTCTTCGGCTCGCCCTTCACCTATCGCATCCATCGGGCCGACCTGGTGTCGGTGCCGCAGAACACCATCGCCTATGTCTATGCCTGCGACGGCCAGACGCTGGACGCGACCCAGACCTTGGCGTCGAACGCGGTCGCGAGCGATTTCCACGACGTGCGCGCATTCCTGACCAACGGCGGCCAGAAGGGCCTGCAGCGCAAGATCCTGCGCGAGGGCCTGCATGCCATCAACCTGGCGCAGTTCATCGTGCTGACGGCGGAGCGCGACTACGCGCTCAGCATCGGCGGCAATCAGCAGAAGATGCTGGACGAGATGCGCGAGGATATCGAAAGCCGCGGCGGCTTCGCGCCGCTGGTGATCAGCGCCAGCGACGACCAGATCGGCATCGTCACCATCCATGACGGCCCGTCGCTGCCGTCGGGCGAGATCATCG
>Ga0302314_10003438_pt1 | contig 29211 bp, 22 predicted proteins | sample III_Palsa_N2_3_FD_200533 | JGI IMG/M metagenome (GOLD analysis project Ga0302314, IMG submission 200533) | Peat permafrost microbial communities from Stordalen Mire near Abisko, Sweden - III_Palsa_N2_3 | ecosystem: Environmental > Terrestrial > Soil > Palsa > Peat permafrost | place: Sweden...
CGAAAGACATCGAGCGCGCCGTTCACATTGTCCAAGAACTCGACCAGCAGCCGGCTTTGCGTCACCTCCACCTCGTTCACCGTCTGGGTCGGTGACGGACGGAAGATCAGCTCGGCCGCGCCGCTCACCGGCTCATAGGCGATGAGGTCGCCGGCCTTGAACGCGGGATGGCCGGTCCAGTCCTCGTCGAGGCCGAGGATCATGCGGTGGTCGAGGTAGCCGTGCAGCTCGATCTTGCCGGGGAGATCGAGGAGCCGCGTCTTGCCGTCCGGCAGGGCCAACCAGTAGCTGGTGGTGAAGAAGCTGGGCCCGCGCTCAAAGAGTACATGCTCCAGCTTGGAGTCAGGCCCGCGCAACTGCCGCGGGCCGGCGGAAACGTCGGTCGCCTCGCCGCGGAACACCTCGCGGGCGTCGGCCAGAGCCTCGCCGCGCTTCAGTTCCTTGACCACGAAAGGATAGCCCGAGGCGGTGAGTGTGCCCGGCCCGAAATCGCGCGCGATTAGCAGCGTGTCGGCGTCGAGCCAAGAGACTGTCTGCTTGCCGACCGGGAAACGGAAACCGTCCCGCACGAAGGCCCGCGTCCGGGTGTCGAACTCGCGGATCTCGACCGCGTCGCCGCCGCCATCGGACAACAGCACCAGACAATGCCGGTCTTCCGGCGGCAGGCAGGCGGCTCCCTTGAAGATCCAGTTCTTGCCCTCGGCCTTCGACAGCGCGTCGAGATCGATCAGGGTCTCCCAGGCCGGCTGCGGAGAGTTAAACGATGCGAAGCTCGCCCGCCGCCACAGGCCCTTCACGTGCTCGCCGTCCTGCCAGAAGTTGGCGACGCCGTCGCCGAGGAAGCTCGGCCGCGGAATCCGATCCTTGGCGGTGAATATGTCCAGCGCCTGACGGTGAAAGAGCGCGTAGCGCGGATCGGCTTCGAGCACACCGGCCGTGCGGTGGTTCTGTTGCTCGACCCAGGCAAGGGCTTTCGGAGAATGAATATCCTCCAGCCAGGCGAAGGGATCGGGTGCGCCGGCCGTGGCGGAGGGGAGATCGGCGGCGCCTGCGGAAACGGCGAACGCAGCCAGGGCTGCGGCGATCAGGGTGCGCAGCGCCCTAGCCCTCCGTGTAGCGATACTGGTGCTGGCCGTCGCGGATTGTGAGACCGCGCTTGCCGTCGGCCGGCGCGACGACGAACTCGAAGCCGGAGTTGGTCGGATCGATGGTCACGAACGAGGTGGTGCCATCGTCATTCTTGCGCGAGGCGACTTCGCTCTTCCACGCCCCGAAATCGAACACGACGTTGCCGCCCGCGCGCTTAACCGCGATGTGGCCAAGGTCCGGGCTCACATAGTGGTCGGCCAGGGCCGCCGCGGCGTCCGGCGCGGGAGGGACGGCAAGGCGCGTCCGCTCCTTGGCGATCTCGAGCTGGATATCCTTGGCCGAGGCCGCCACCATGGGCGCGGCCAGCGGCTTGCCGTCGTAGAGCACTTCGAGCAGGCGGCGCATGAACGGGCGCAGCATCTCCTCGCCGTTGTCCGAATTGGTGAGCAGCACGGCGCCCACCTGCGCATCGGGCACGAGCATGATGTCGCTCTTGAAGCCGGCCATGCTGCCGCCGTGATGGACCACCGTCACGCCCCAGGTGGCGTCAGTCATCAGACCCATGCCGTAGAAGGCGTCTTCGCCAACGGGAACGCTGGGCTTTCTGCGCGCCAGCAGATTTTGTGCCGAAACCATGCGGGTGCCGTCCGGCAGGACGCCCTGCGTGACCTCGAGCTCGACATATTTGATCAGATCGTGGGACGAGGACCATTCGCCGCCGGCCGGCCGCGCCGGTTCGACCACATAGTTGAAGGCCATGTGGGCTACTCGCGGCTTGCCGTCGATGTCGTCGCCGTGCGGACTGGCGTGATCGCCCGCCAGGGCCTTGGCCATGTCGAAGGTCGACTCGTTCATGCCCAGCGGCCCGAAGATCTTCTCGCGCATGGAGAGGTCGTAGGCGCGGCCCAGCTCCAGGTCCGGATGGAGCACATGTCCGCCGATGTAGCCGGCGGCCGAGGCCATCAGGTTGTTGTACTGAAACACCTCGCCGAACTTGCTGGTGGGCTGAGTGCCGGCCAGCTCCACGAAGGTGTTGGAGGCCGGCGCCGCGGGATTGCCGCCGAAAATCCAGTCGAAGTCCTTACGCGGCAGGCCCGTGCAGGCGCACACCAGATTGCGCATCAGCACCTGGCGCGTGGTCTCGGCATCGCCGAGGCGGAAGGTCGGATAGACCGACGTCACCGGTTCGTCCCAGGTAAGCTTGCCGTCATCCACCAGCCTGGCGAGCAGCAGGGTGGTCATGCCCTTGGTGTTGGAGGCGATCATGAACAGGGTGTGGGCGTCGACAGGCGCCGGCTCGCCGAGCTCGCGCACGCCAAGACCGCCTTCGTAGACGACCTTGCCGTGATCCACGAGCGCAAGGCCGACCCCCGGCACGCCGAGCTGGTCCATGGAGGTCTTCACGAAGTCCTTCAGGGCCTCGATCCGGGCGGCGTCCAGCGGATGGGCGGCCATGCCCGCGAAGCTCTCGCGGTGATAGCCGGCCGGGCGCACGCTCGGCAGCGCCACGCCAATGGCGCCGCCGCGCTTTTCCACCGTGCCTTCGGAGCCGTCGAGTATGATCACCGTCCAGGCGGTTCCGCGACGTTCGGCTATGGCTTCCACGGCGCGGTGCTCGTTGGGCGAGGTTTCATAGGCCACCACCGCGCGCTCCTCCCAGCCATCGCGGGCGGCCAGCGGTTCGGCGAGTTTGAACGGCGGATGTCCCTCGGGATGGAAGACGGCCCATGCCGCCTCGGCGGCGGCCTTGGCGTCGGCGGCCGGGCCGACGTCGACGATGCCGATCCGAGCATCCCCCTCCGGCGCGGTCAGGATCACGCCCTTGGCTCCGGCTGTCGCTGTCCAGTCCTTGGGTTGGGTGAAGGTCGTTCCCGCGGGCGTCGCGCCCGGCATGTCGGCGCTCGCCCCCGCGCCTTGCGCGAACGCGCCGCTCGCCAAGCAAGCCGACGCCAGCAGCCCCAGAACCGATGCGCGCATGATGAGCCTCCCCTTATCCAGAGCCATGCTCACCCGCTCGCTCGCGAGACGCAAACTAAGGATTGTTAATCATTCCCCGGGGGGCGGCCGGCCTACTCCACCAGGGCGATCGCCGCTCCGAGCTTGCCGACCGCCTCGTCGATCTGGCTCTTGTCGATGATCAGCGGCGGCGACATGGCGATGGTGTCGCCGGTGTACCGGGTGAGAAGGCCGTCGTCGAAGCAGCGGCGGAACACCTCGCCGGCGCGCGCGCCCGGCGATCCTTCCCGCGACTCCAGCTCCACCGCGCCCACGAGGCCAAGGTTGCGGATATCGATGACGTGGCGGGCGTCTTTCAGCGAATGGATGGCGTCGGCCCAATAGGGGGCTAAGGCGGCGGCCCGGGCGAACAGGTCCTCCTCGCGATAGACCTCCAGCGTCGCCAAGCCCGCGGCGCAGGCCAGAGGGTGGCCGGAATAGGTGTAGCCGTGGAAGAGCTCGATCCCGGCCGGCGCGCCGTCCACCACCGCTTCATAGACGCGCGCGTGGGCGGCCACCGCGCCCATCGGCACGGCGGCGTTGGTGATGCCCTTGGCGAGCGACATCAGGTCGGGCGTCACGCCGAAGTATTCGGCGGCCGTCCCCGCGCCCAGCCGCCCGAAGGCCGTGATCACTTCGTCGAAGATCAGCAGGATGCCGTGGCGGGTGGCGATCTCGCGCAGACGCTCGAGATAGCCCTTGGGGGGCACGAGCACGCCGGTGGACCCCGCCACCGGCTCGACGATCACCGCGGCGATGGTCTCGGCCCCGTGCAGGCCGACCAGACGCTCGAGATCGTCGGCCAGATCCGCGCCGGTCTCGCCCTGGCCGCAGGTGAAAGGCGCCGCCGCCCCGTGGGTGTGGCGCATGTGATCGACGCCTGGCAGCAGAGCGCCGAAGGTGCGGCGGTTGGCGACCATGCCGCCGACGCTGATCCCGCCGAAGCCGACGCCGTGGTAGCCGCGCTCGCGGCCGATGAAGCGCGTGCGCGTCCCCTGCCCCACCGCACGCTGATAGGCGAGGGCGATCTTGAGCGCGCTGTCCACCGCCTCCGAGCCGGAGTTGCAGAAGAACACGTGGTCTAGATCGGCGGGCAGCACGCCGCGCAGGCGCGAGGCCAGCTCGAAGGCCAGCGGATGGCCGAGGTTGAAGGTGGGCGCGTAGTCGAGCTCGGCCGCCTGGCGGGCGATGGCCTGGACGATCTTGTCCCGGCCGTGGCCGGCGTTGACGCACCACAACCCCGAAGTGGCGTCCAGCACCGCCCGCCCGTCGGGGGTGTAGTAGTGCATGTCCTTGGCGCGGGCGAACAGGCGCGGATCGGCCTTGAAGGCGCGATTGGCGGTGAAGCCCATCCAGAAGGCTTCAAGGGAGTTTACGACCGGGGCGTCCATATCGATCGGCGTTCCTAATACCTGAAGGTGGCGGCGAAGCCGACCGTCAGAGGACGGAAGGTCTGCGCCTCATAAAGCAGCGTGTCCGAGTCCTGGTGCTGCAGGTTAAGCTGCGGATGGGCGTTCAACGCATTGTTGATGTAAAGCGCCAGGTCCCACTTATCCACGCTCATGCCCGCGCGCAGATTGAGCAGATTGGTCGCTGGATTGGGCACGAGGCCTGGGTCGTAATAGGTCGTGGCCGGATCTTCGGCGGGGATCGGTGTGGTGCGCTTGGAATTGAACTCGTCGTCGGCGCGGAGGAAGGCCGGGTGGTCAAAGACGTGGAAATTGTATTGGGCGCCGAGCGTCACCGTCCAGGGCACGACGTCGAGCGCGTCGCCCTTTTCGGCCAGAATGTTGTTGAACACGTCGAAGGCCGTCTTGGAGAAGGTCGCGTCGGTATAACCCACCGACAGCTCCACCTCGAAGGCGTGGCTCAGTTGCCACTGCCCCTCCAGATCGAAGCCCTTGCTGATCGCCGAACCCAGGTTCGTCGTATACTGAATGCCGCAGGTCGGCACATAGACCGCTTGCTGAATATTGCTCCAGTTGATGTAGAACAGACTGCCGCTGACCTGCAGGGTGCGGTCGAGGAAGCGGTCCTTAGTGCCCACCTCATAGCTCCACACCGAATCTGAATTGTACTCCGTGGGGAAGGTGCCCCCGCAGGCCACGGCCGGCAGGGGCGGCGTGGCGCCGCCGATGCGGTAGCCCTTGGAGATGGTGCCATAGACCATGTCGTCGGAGGTGACCTGGTAGGTCAGGCCGACCTTGGGCGTAAGCGGCTTCTCATTCTTGGAACCGGACGCCGTGGCCGGCAGGCCGCCGCTGTCGAGCAGATCCTGCGCCCCGGTGTTGAGGTTCTGATAGTCGAAGTGCGTCCAGGCGAACCGCAGGCCGACCTCGAACTTCAATTGATCGGTGATGCTGTAGGTGCCGTCGGCAAAGAGAGCGATCTGGCGGTCATGAGCGCTCGTGTCGTTGATGTAGTCGATGCCGCCAGGCAGCAGGTCCTGGCCCCAGGCGGTGATCATGTCCTCCGCCCAGAGGAGATTGGTCAGGGCCGGAAGTTCGGGATCGTAGATGATCTCGGTGGAGCGTTGGTAGTTGAAGGCCATGAACGCGCCGGCCACCCACTGCAGCTTGGCCGCCGGATCGTTCGACTGCAGGCGGAATTCCTGGGTCCAGTTGTACTGGCTGTTGGTGATCACATTGGTGGCCACATAGTTGTTCAGCAGCGGCTGCCCCAGGGATGTGTTGATGCCCGTCGACGTCAACAGCGGATAGAGGGACTGGCAGTTGTTCGTGCAGGGGTTGCCGTTGGGGTCGGACGGGTAGCCGTAGGTGTCGCCCAGGGTGAAGTGCTGGAAGTAGCTGAGGTCGTACAGCGTGCCACTATAGCCGTTCACCTCCTCCTTGCGCGCGTAATAGGAGGTGTTGGAGATGAAGCTGACGCCCGGCCCCTTCCATTCGATCTTCAGCGCCGGCAGCAGCCAGTGGTCCGGATCGGCCATGCGGTCAGGCGTGCCGTTCAGAAACTGGCCCGCGCCCGGATTGGAGATCCCCACCCAGTAGTTGTCGTAGTTGTTCTGATTGCGCTTCTGGAAATCGATCGACGGCGTGATGGTGAGGCTGGAGGTCGGCGCCCAGGCGAACGCCGCGCGCAGGGCCACGGTGTCGACCCGATTGGCGTTGGGCTCGGTGACGCCCAGGCTCTGATAGTCCACGCGGTCGATGTAGCCGCCCTCACGCCGCCACCAGGCGCTGACGCGGAAGCCGAGCTTGTCCTCGACGATCGGGCCGCCGGCGGCCGCCCCCAGCTCATAGCTCGGCGCGCCGCCGTCCGTGTAGTCGAGTTCGCCGTGAGCAAAGGCTGTGAACTTGGTCAGGCTCGGCTGGTTGGTGATGTAGCGCACCGTGCCGCCCTCGGAGCCGGCGCCGAAAAGCGTGCCCTGCGGCCCGCGCAGAATTTCCACCCGGTCGAGATCGAACACGGTCGGCAGGGTGTTGTTGGCGTTGAGGCCGAGATTGCGCATCTGCACCGGCGTGTCGTCGATATAGACGCCCGTCGTGCTGGAGCCGGCGGTGGAGTCGATGCCGCGGATCGAGACGTCGTGGGTGTCCTGATCGAAGCTGACGCCCGGGGTGAATTTCGACACGTCGGCGATGGACTTGATCCCCTGGATATCCATCTTGGCGGCGGTGAAGGCGCTGACGCTTTCGGGCACCTTGGAGAGGTTCTGTTCGCGCCGCGAGGCGGTGACCACGATCTCGGACACGTCCGTCGCCTTGGACGAGGACGCGCTGATTGTAGCGCTCTGGGCGTGGGCCTGCGCCGCCAGAAGCAATGGCGCGCCGCCGGCGGCGGCCAACAGCACCCCAATGCGACCGCATCGTTTCGGCGTCATGACTACCCCCGTGTGGCGTTGTTTGGACCGAATGTCCTATCGGGGCGCCGGGCCGTCAAGGCTCTGTGATCACAATTGGAGCGGCTCGGGCTGGCGCCAAATGCCCGATCAGGCTATGGTCACGATTAAAGCAGAACCGTCGAAGGACCGCTGGCGCCGCCCGATTTGGCGCGCCTTGCATGCAAATCGCTCGCGCGTCGCCGCCCAAGTGTCACCTTGCCCGTCCAGGCGGAGGGCCGTCCGCATGCGCGCACGAACCCGGTCCGCCGCGTCCGAAACCAGCTCGTTAGTCCCATGGCCAAAAAGAAAAAGCTTTCCGATCCCGCTCCCGAACCGGTGACCAGCTTGGCCGAGGCCCGCGCCTGGGCCGCCGCACGCGGCGTCACCGAGATCGAATGCCTCGTGCCGGACCTCGCGGGCGTCGCCCGCGGCAAGATCATGCCGGCCGCGAAGTTCTTCGAGGACACCGGCATGGCCCTGCCCTCGTCCATCTTCATGCAGACCATCTCCGGCGAATATCCGGAGGAGAACGAGGATTTCCGCTACGACCCCTCCGACGGCGATATCGAGCTTCGGCCGGACTTCAAGACCCTGACCGCCGTGCCCTGGGCGCCCGAACCGACGGCGCAGGTGATCCACGACGCCCACTATCACGACGGCCGCGCCGTGGAGATCGCCCCGCGCCAGGTGCTCAAGCGGGTCGTCGACCTCTACCGCGAGCAGGGCTGGGTTCCCGTCGTGGCCCCCGAACTCGAGTTCTATCTCGTCAAGCGCAACACCGACCCGGACTATCCGCTGGAGCCGCCGATCGGGCGATCGGGCCGCTCCGAGGCCGGTCGCCGCTCCTATTCGATCAGCGCGGTCAATGAGTTCGACGCCGTCTTCGAGGACATCTACGCCTTCGCCGAGGCCCAGGCCCTGGAGGTGGACACGCTGATCCACGAGGAGGGCGCGGCCCAGATGGAGATCAACCTCCGTCACGGCGATCCGGTGGCCCTGGCCGACCAGGTGTTTCTGCTGAAGCGGACGATCCGCGAAGCGGCGCTGGCGCACGACATCTACGCCACCTTCATGGCCAAGCCGATCGCCAACGAGCCCGGCAGCGCCATGCACATCCACCAATCGGTGCAGGACGCCTCGACCGAAAAGAACATCTTCACCGACGGCGGCGGCAAGCCGACGCCGGCGTTCTTTCAGTTCGTCGCCGGCCAGCAGAGGTTTCTGCCGGCCGCGACCTGCGTGATCGCGCCCTACGTCAATTCCTACCGCCGCCTGGTGAAGGGCCTCTCGGCGCCAGTGAACGTGGCCTGGGGCTACGACAACCGCACCACCGGGCTGCGCATCCCACCCTCGGGACCCGCCAATCGAAGGGTGGAAAACCGTGTGCCCTCGTCGGACGCCAACCCATATCTGGCGCTGGCCGCCTCGCTCGCCTGCGGTTGGCTGGGCCTGACGCGCCGCCTCACCCCCTCGGAGCCGACCGTCGGCAGCGCGCGGGGCGACGAATACGACCTGCCCGTCGGTCTCCTGGAAGCGGTGCGCCTGTTCGAGGACAGCGAGGAACTGACCGAGGTGTTCGGCCGCACCTTCGTCACCACCTTCGCGGCGGTCAAACGCGCTGAGTTCGCCACCTTCATGCGGGTGATCAGCCCATGGGAGCGTGAGTTTCTGCTGCTGAACGTTTAGAGCGCCAGGATATCATCCACCGCCCGCCGCGCCTGATCGATGGCGCAGGAGGTGTAGGCCGCCGCTCCCGCGTCCGAATTGGCGATGGCGATGGCCCCGAAGCGCTTTCGGCCGATCACATTGGGCAACTCTGCCTCCGGCAGCGGCTCGTCCCATAGCGCGTTCCATTCCGGCGCATAGCCGTGCGGCCAGCGGTTGACGGTGATGGCGGTGATGTCGGTCGCCGGATCGAAGCCACCCGGACCCAGCGTGCGTCCGAGCTGGTCGCGGATGTTGCGCTCGAAGGTCTCGAACGGGGTGGCCAGCAGTTCGGCGCGGCCGGCGCGATTCTGATCGAACTCAGGCAAGCCCGCGCGGCACGGCGTCCGAGTCATGTGGATGAGGATCGGCTTTTCCGGCGAGCGCTCGGACGCATAGTCGCCGATGTCCACCGGCCAATTGAGGTTGATCTCGGTGTGATACCCGCCGGGCGCATAGATGCTGCCCAGACCGAGCTTCTGGAACGCCGTCCAATTGCGGATCGCCACCGAGGTATAGACCAGCGGCGTCTTGACCAGCTTGTGCAGCGCCGCCTTCTGCGTCTCGGCCATCTCCGGGCAGAGATAGGGGATCATCATGTTCCAGCAGGCGAGCACGCAGGTCTTGGCGCGCACCTGCCAGACGCCGTCGCCGCGGGCGTAGGCGATCTCCACGCCCTTGGGATCGGCCGGCTCGCCGATGTTGCGCGCGCGCACGCAGATGCTGGAGAGGCGGATGCGCACCTGATTGTCAGCCCTGTCGAGGCCGGCGTAGTCCGCCTTGGCCGTCACCACATCGCGGCAGTCATGGCCCGGCAGCACGCCCGGAACCAGGCTCCGCACCAGTAGCCGGGCGATCGAGGCGTTCCCGTCGGGGAAGTGGAAGGTGTAGGACCCGCCCGTGACATAGCCGGCCGGCGTGTAGCTCATGCGCGGCGCGGGCCCGAGCTTCAGCTTCAGACCCTGGAAGCCGGACATGTGGAAGCCCCAGCAGTCGAGGGCGGAAACGGCGTCGATGCCGCAGCCCCATTCGCCGTTCGTAACGCTCTGGTAGAAGGCGACCGTGGCCGGATCGACCTTGACGACGTTCAGGAGATAGGCCGCGTAGCTCATCCGCGAGAGCCGGTCCTTCTTCTCGGTGTCAGAGAGGCCAGGCATGTAGTCGACGTCGCCCGTCTCCACGCGCAGAACGTCGGCGCGGACGGTCGGCGAGAGCGGCGTCTTGGCGAGGAAGTCGGGCCAGGAGCCCCCGGTCCCGAAATAGCGGTTTGGCATGCCGGCCACTGTAGCGTCCTGGCCAAAGGTCTCCTTGTCGAAGAACACGCCATGCCTCAGGCCGAACTTGCCGTAGATCTCGTCGTGGGTGCAGGCCTTTTCCAGCGCCGGCGGGTCGATGCCGAGGCTCTTGAGGAGCCCGTCGGCCACCGGGCTGTAGGGAAACGGACTGTCGATCTCCAGCGTGCCGCCGTTCAGAAGGTGCAGCTTGCCATCCAGATGGAACTCGTTGCGCTTGGCGTGACCGCCGAAGTCATCGTGATTGTCGAGGATGAGGATGCGCGCGCCGGGCCGGGCGGCGCGATAGAAGTAGGCCGCCGCCAGCCCGCTGATGCCACCGCCGACGATGACCAGATCGTAGACCTCGCCCGTATCCCTGGGCGCGTTTCCGCCGCCCCAGAAATCGCCGTCGCGCAGCTTGTGCGCATTCTCGAAACTGCCCGGGTGCGAGCCGCGCATGCCGGTGAGGACCGGCGGATAGTAGCCCGTCCGGTCCTGCGGCCAAGGGACGACGCCGGCCTCGGCCAGGGCGCCGGTCGCCGCGGCGGTCCCCAGCGCGCCCACGGTCACGGCCACCCCGTTCAGGAAGTCTCGGCGATGAATTGGCCGATCCATGCCGAGGGCCTTGTCGCGTTTGAAGTCGGACATCACGGAACTCCTTGAGGATCAGAGACGGTCGCGCAGGGCGTACCAGAGCATGCCGGCCACATGCAGCGGCGCGCGCAGGGCGGCGCCGCCCGGGAAGGCAGGCGGTTCGAGGGCGGCGAAGCGGTCGAAGCGGTCGTTTTCGCCCTGGATGTCCTCGATCAGCAGCTTGCCGGCGAGCGTGGAGAGAACCGCGCCCATGCCCGAATAGCCGTGCGCGATGAGGAAGTTACCCTGGCGCGCCAGATGCGGCAGCCGGGTCAGGGTGATGGAGACGAGGCCGCCCCAGGCGTGGTCGATCCTCGCGCCGGCGAGGCCGGGGAACACCGTCTCGATGTGCGGACGGACGAAGGCGGCGATGTCCGCTGGCGGCTTGCGGCTGTAGCGCTCGCCGCCGCCGAAGAGCAGGCGGCCGTCGGGTGTCAAGCGATAGTAGTTGACCACGAAGCGGCTGTCGGAAACGGCGGCGTTGGACGGGATCAGTTTGGCAGCCTCGGCGAGCGGCTCGGTGACGCCGATGTAGCTCGCCACCGGCATGATCCGCGCTTCCAGTCGCGGCGCGAGGCCGGCCAGCAGAGCGTCGCCGGCCAGGATCGCCCAGCGCGCCTTCACCCGGCCCCCGGCGGTCGCGACCGTCACCCCGGACCCGTCGGCCTTGACCGCGGTCACCACGGATTGCTCGAACACCGTCGCGCCGGCCGTCGCGGCGGCTCGGGCCAGGCCGAGGGCGTAGTTCAGCGGGTGGAAATGGCCGCCGGCGGCGTCGACGAGGCCGCCGTGACTGGCGGTGTCGACCAGGCTCCGCGCCTCGGCCGCCGACGCCAGGCGCGCGTGCGGATAGCCCCAGCGCCGCAGCGCCTCAGCCTCTTCCGCCATGTGGCCGAAGTCCGCCACCTTAGCCGCCAGGGTGATGTGGCCGGTCAATCTGAGATCACAGTTAATGGCGTGACGGTCGACCAATCCCACGACCAGATCGCGGGCCTCCACGGCGAGATCGAACACCGCCCGAGCACGCGCTTCGCCCATTATCTGGGTCAGCTCAACCGGCCCCTTGCGGAGTCCCGGAATGATCTGACCGCCGTTGCGCCCGGACGCGCCCCAGCCAACCCTGCCGCCTTCCAGAACGACGGCCTTCAGGCCCCGCTCGGCCGCGTGCAGCGCCGCCGAAAGCCCGGTGCAGCCGCCCCCGACGACGGCGATGTCGGCGTCCACGTCGCCAGCCAGCGCCGGCGACGCCTCGGCGGCTTTCGCCGTGGCGAGATAGTAGCTGTCCGCAAAGCCCAGGCCGCCGTTGAAAATCACCTCACACCTTCAGCAGCAGGTGATCGCGCTCCCACGAGCTGATGACGCCCTGGAAGGCCTCCAGTTCGGCCTCCTTGATGGCGGCGAAGGCGGTGTAGAACGGCTCGCCCAGCAGGCGGCGCACCGGCTCACAGGCGCGGAAGCGCTCCAGCGCTTCGTCGAGCGTGCGCGGCAGGGTGCGGGCGTGCTCATAGGCGTTGCCGCGCACTTGCGGCATGGGCTCGACCTCGCCGGTGACGCCGAGCCAGCCCGAAACCAGGGCGGCGGCCATCGCCAGATAAGGATTCGCGTCCGCTCCCGGCAACCGGTTCTCGATCCGCCGGTTGGCGGCGTCGGCGATCGGCACCCGCAGGCCGCACGAGCGATTGTCGGCGCCCCATTGGACATTGATCGGCGCACTGTGGCTGGGCCGCATGCGGCGGAAGGAATTGACGTTGGGCGCGAACAGCGGCGCAATCTCCGGCAGGAAGGTCTGCAGGCCGCCGACGAAATGGCGGAACATGGCGCTGTCGGCCCCGTCGGGATCGGCGAAGAGATTGCTCCCGTCCCCCTCGGCCACCACCGAGATGTGTAGGTGCATGGCGCTGCCGGGCTGGGTCTCCATCGGCTTGGCCATGAAGGTTCCGTACATGCCGTGGCTCAAGGCCACCTGGCGGACGATGCGCTTGAACACCATCACCTGATCGCTGAGCGCAACCGGCTCGCCGTGCAGGAAGTTGATCTCGAGCTGGGCCGTGCCGCTCTCGTGGATCATGGTGTCGACCCCAAGCCCAGCGATATCGGAATGCTCATAGATGGCGTCGATCAGGTCCTCATATTCGGTGATCGACTCGAGCCCATAGGGCTGCGGCGAGCTCTCCGCCCGGCCCGAACGACCGACCGCCGGCGTCAAGGGAATGTCGGGATCCGGATTGACCGCCGTCAGATAGAACTCGAGCTCCGGCGCGATCACCGGGCTCCAGCCGCGACCGCGATAAAGGTCGGTGATGGCTCGCAGCACGTGGCGCGGCGAGGATGCCCAGGGCGTTCCGTCCCGATGCAGGGCGTCGGCAAAGACATAGGCCGTCGGTGTCTTCAGACCCGGCGCGACGCGCAGGGTGGCGGCGTCAGGAACCAGCACCATGTCCGGATCCGAATAGGTTTCCGGATCGTCGTCGGCGCCGGCGTATTCGCCGGTTACGGTCACGGCGAACACCGACGAGGGCAGGCGCAGGGAACGGTCGCGCTCGGCCTCGATGAGCTTGGCGGCCGGCAGCACCTTGCCGCGCAGGACCCCGTTCATATCCGGGATCAGGCATTCGACTTCAGTGACCCCGCGCTCGGTGATCCAGCGCTCGAGTTCGCTCAACGGGGGTCCTCCTGGGATCACAGACGCAAGTTCGCTAGATCACGCGAGAGCCCCCCGCCCGTCAATGCTTGGCGTAGGCGTTTCCGACCGCTAGGGTTCGATCTGCGATAGCACCATGACCGAAGCCCTCGCCCGCGAAACTGAGACCGCCGAGCCCCTGCTGCACGCCAGCGTCTATGAGGAGCTGCGCGCGCGCTTCATCACCGGCAAGATCGCGCCCGGCGCGGCGCTTTCGACGCGCGGCCTGGCCCTGGAATTAGGCGTGAGCCAGATGCCGGTGCGCGACGCGCTTTCGCGCCTGGCCGCCGAAGGGGCCGTTCGCATCCGTTCAAAGCGTCGTGTCGAGGCGCCGGCGATGAACGAGGCGCGATTCGCCGACCTCCTGACCTGCCGCCTGCTGCTCGAACCCGAGGCGGCCGCGCTCGCCTTGCCCCACATCGATCCGACGCTTCTGAAGCGCCTCACCGAGATCGACCAGGCCATGGATCGAGCCATGGAAGGCGGCGACGTGATCGGTTATATGGAGTGCAATTTCGCCTTTCATTTCAATATCTACCGCGCCAACGGCCGCACCACGCTCAATCGCCTGATCGAGACCCTGTGGCTGCAGTTCGGACCCTACATGCGCGTGGTCTACGGCCGCTACGGCACCGCGAATCTTGTCGACCAGCACCACGTCGCCCTGGCGGCGATCGAGGCCGGCGACGCCGACGCCCTGCGCGCCGCCATCGCATCGGACATTTCGGACGGCATGGGCCTGATCGGCGCCAGCCGCTGGAGCGAGGCTTGATCGTCTGGCGATCCTCCGCGCCCGTCCTGTAGAGGGAGGGCGAGGAGCCTTGCCGATGACCGATGCTGAACTTCTCGCCCGACGGGAGCGGGCGCTGGGTGCGGGCGCCCAGCTTTTCTATGAAACGCCGCTGCACCTCGTGCGCGGCGAGGGCGTCACCGTGTTCGACAACCACGGCCGCGCCTATGTGGACATGTACAACAACGTTCCCTGCGTCGGGCATGGCCACCCGCGCGTCGCCGAGGCCATGGCGCGCCAGCAGGCGACGCTCAACACCCACAACCGCTATCTGCACGAGGGGATCGTCGCCTTCGCCGAGCGGCTCACGGCCCTGCACTCCGCGCCGGCCCTGGAGAGCGTGGTGTTCACCTGCAGCGGCACCGAAGCGGTGGAGGCAGCCCTGCGCATGGCGCGCTTCGCCACCGGCAAGCGCGGCGTCATCGCCACCAACGCCACCTATCACGGCAGCAACGAATTAGTCGGCGGACTGACCCGCACCGGCGATTGCCAGCCGACCAATCCCGAGCTGCGCGCCATCCCCTTTCCCGAGACCTATCGTCCGTTGACGGCCGGCGCCAGCGAGGCCGACCTGGCCGACGACTACCTCGCCCGTCTGGCCGAGGCGATCGCCAGCCTCGAGGCGTGCGGCGCCGGGCTGGCGGCGCTGATCATCTGTCCCATCTTCGCCAACGAGGGCCTGCCCAATGTCCCGGCCGGTTTCATGGTGCGGGCGGCCGAAGTCGTTCGCGCGGCCGGTGGCCTCGTCATCGCCGATGAGGTCCAGGCGGGCTATGGGCGGACGGGCCGCTGGTGGGGCTATGACCTGGCCGGCTTCACGCCCGACGTCGTGGTCACCGGCAAGCCCATGGGCGCGGGCCTGCCCCTGGCGGCCGCGACGGCGAGCCGGGCGGTGGTCGAGGGCTTCCGCGCCCGCACGCGCTATTTCAACACCTTCGCCTCCAGCCCGCTTCAGGCGGCGGTGGGCATGGCGGTGCTGGACGTGATCGAGGAGGAGGGCCTGGTGGAGAACGCCAGGGAGGTCGGGACCGCGCTCAAGGCGGCGCTGGCCGCGCGCGCGGACGCGGCGGCCTTCATCGGCGAAGTGCGCGGCGCCGGCCTGTTCATCGGCATCGAGATGGTCGTGGATCGGCCAAGCAAAACCCCCGACCGCGCTCGCGCTGTCGCCGTGGTCAACCGGCTGAAGGACAAGGGCTTCCTCACCAGCAACGCCGGCCTCCACGGCAATGTGGTCAAGATCCGCCCGCCGCTGGTGTTCAGCCAAGACAACGCCTGCGCCTTCCTTGTCGCTTGGGACGAGACCATCGCCGAACTCCATGGGTGACCCGTCGGACGAAGCCCTCACCGCCGCGGCGCGCGAGGCCCTGGCGGCGTTCGGCGTGCGCGCCGATCGCCTCACGCTCGCTTCGCGCTCGGAGAACATCACCTTCCGGGCCGACGCAGCGGGCGGCGCCTACAGTCTGCGCCTGCACCGGCCGGGCTATCACACCCTGGAGGAACTCAATTCCGAGCGGGTGTGGACGCGCGCCCTGCGTGAGGCCAGCCATGCCGTACCGGAGGGGATCGAGACGCCGGACGGACGCGCCTATGTTTGCGTCGACATCGCCGGCGACGAGACGCGCCTGGCCGGCATGACGCGCTGGGTCGAGGGTGAAGTGCTGGCCGACGTCCTGAAGCGCGAGGGCGACGCACCGCTAGCGGACCATTTCGCCAAGCTTGGCGAGATCGCCGCCGGGCTGCACGCCCACTCCGAAACATGGCGTCCGCCAGCCGGCTTCACGCGCCACGCGGTGGACGCCGAGGGGCTGATGAGCGAGGTGCCGCACTGGGGCGCCTTCTGGGATCATGCGGCTGTGACGCCCGCTGAGCGCGCCTTGATGACGGCGACCCGCGAGCGTCTGTACGCTGCCCTCACCCACCTGCCGCGCGATCCGCTCCGCTTCGGCATGATCCACGCCGACCTGCACCACGGCAATCTGCTGGTGGACGGCGAACATCTGACCGTGATCGACTTCGATGACGCCGCCTTCGGCTGGTATATCTATGACCTGGCCGTGTGCCTCGGCGCTTATGAGGCGCGGACGGATTTCGCCGACCTCCAGGCGGCGTTGCTGCGCGGCTATCGCACTCGCCGAGCGTTGGGTCCGGAAGCCGAGGCCTTGCTGCCCATGTTCTTGCTCGCGAGGCGCCTGGCCGTCATCGGATGGCTGCACCAGCGCCCGGAAATCGATCCCGGCCCGCGCCTGGCCGAACTGAAAACGCTGGCCCTGGCAGGTTGCCAGGGGTTTGAGGAACCCTGAAGACCAGCGTAATCCCTTCGCGTCTTCTCTCGATGGGAGAGGAATTCAGGGAAGGACTCCCCATGGACATCGCGGGCAAGATTGTTGTCGTCACCGGGGCGGCGAGCGGGATCGGGCGGGCGCTGGCCCTCCGCTTCGCCGCCGAGGGCGCCAAAAGCGTCGTCTGCGCCGACCGCGACGAGGCCGGCGCGCGGGCCACGGCGGCGGCGTGCGGCGGCGTGGCCTTCGTCACCGATGTCTCGAAGGAAGCCGACATCCAGCGCCTGATCGAAGAGGTCGAGCGCGACGTGGGATCCATCGACCTCTTCTGCTCCAACGCCGGCATCGGGGTCGGCGGCGGCGCCGAGACGCCCAACGACGCCTGGCAGAGGATATGGGACATCAACGTCATGGCCCATGTGTGGGCTGCTCGCCACCTCGTGCCGCGGATGATCGCCCGCGGCGGCGGCTATCTGATGAACACAGCCTCGGCGGCGGGTCTGCTGTCGCAGATCGGCTCGGCGCCCTACGCCGTGACCAAGCACGCGGCGGTTGGGCTGGCCGAGTGGCTGGCCCTCACCCATGGCGACGACGGGATCAAGGTCTCCGTCCTTTGCCCCCAGGCGGTGCGGACGGCCATGACCGCCGGCAATCCCGACGGCGTCGCCAGCATCGACGGCATGATCGAGCCCGAGGAGGTGGCCGAGGCCTGCGTGAATGGCCTGGCCGCCGAGGATTTCCTCATCCTCCCCCACCCCGAGGTGCTGGACTACATGCGGCGCAAGACCAGCGACTACAACCGCTGGATCGGCGGGATGAGAAAACTGAACCGGCGGTTTCGCGGCTAGGCCAAGACGCGCACGAGGAACCGGCCGCCGAGGTCGAGACCAGCTGCGTCGATGCTGTGGCCGAGGCCGGGCGAGACGTGACTCTCTACCGAAAATCCGTGGCGTGTCAGGGCTTCCTTCGCCTGGAAAAAACCGGGAAGCGGGATCATGGGATCGGCGTCGCCGTGGATTAGCAAGATCGGAGGGCGAGTCGTCGCCGGACCGGCGAGCACCGCTTCATCCGCCAGCATCCCGGAATAGCCGACAATGCCGGCGAGCGGCCGGGGTCGTCGGGGTCCGACCTGAAGCGCCATCATCGTTCCCTGGCTGAACCCCACCAGCGCGAGCTTCGATTCATCGAGGCCATGGCGCGCCAGCTCGGCGTCAATGAAGGCGTCGAGAGGCGGGGCGGCTTTGGCTGCGCCCGCCGCCCGCGCCCCGCGATCGAGGCTCGAGATCGCCCACCACTGATAGCCCTCGAACGCGCCCGGGCACGGCTCCGGCGCGTTGGGCGCCACGAATGCGGTCTGCGGCAGGACGCCCCGCCAATAGGGCGCCAGCGAGATCAGATCGTCGCCGTTCGAGCCGTAGCCGTGCAGCAGAATGACCAGTGACGTCGCGGGGGCGCCCGAGGCCGGCGGGACGCGGGGTCCGTCGATCATAGCGCCCGCAACCTCGGCTCGGCCTGATTGAGCGACTCCTCGATGATCCCCACCAGGCGGTCGATCTCGCCGTGGGAGATTATGAGCGGCGGGCTCATCACCAGGGTGTCGCGGATGGCGCGGATCATCAGGCCGTTCTCGATGCAGAGGTCGCGCACCATCGGACCGGCCTTGCCGGGCGCCCCGCCGAAGCGGCGGTTGGTCCCCTTTTCGGCGACGATCTCCACCGCTCCGATCAGGCCCAGCGAACGGGTCTCGCCCACCAGCGGGTGCTGGGCCAGCCGCGCCAGGGCGGCGGCGAGATAGGGCCCGCTGTCCCGGGCCGTGCGGCCGATAAGGTCCTCGCGCTCCATGATCTCGATGTTCTTCAGCGCCACGGCGGCGCAGGTCGGATGGCCGCTGTAGGTGTAGCCGTGCACGAAATCCCCGCCGGCGGCCCTCAGGGTTTCGACGATGTGGTCGGCCACACCCACCGCGGAGATCGGCAGGTAGCCGGACGACAGCCCCTTGGCCATGGAGACCAGGTCCGGTGTGACGCCGAAATGCTGGAATCCGAACCAGGCGCCCAGCCGGCCGAAGCCGCAGATCACCTCGTCGCAGGCCATGAGAATCCCATACTTGCGGCAGATGGCCTCCACCCGGCGCCAATAGTTCTCAGGCGGAATGATCACCCCGCCCGCGCCTTGCACCGGCTCGCCGACGAAGGCGGCGACGTTCTTCGGGCCGACCTCGAGAATGCGCTCCTCGATGGCGTCGGCGGCGCGCGCGCCGAAATCCTCGGCGTCCTCACCGAAGGCGTCGCCGAACAGATAGGGCTGCATGACGTGCTCGATATCGGGCAGCCATGGCCCGCCCTGGTCGTGCATGGCCTTCATGCCGCCCAGGCTCGCGCCCGCGATGGTCGAGCCGTGATAGCCGTTGACGCGCGAAATGATGACGCTGCGCCGGGGTTGGCCGCGCACCTGCCAGTAGTAGCGCGCCAGACGGATCAGGGTGTCGATCGCCTCCGAGCCCGAGGAATTGAAGAACACATGGTTCAGCGGCGGCCTGAGCAGCTCGGCCACCTTGGCCGCCAGCGCGATCGTCGGCGGCGCGGCGGTCTTGAAGAAGGTGTTGTAGTAGGGAAGCTCCAGCATCTGCTCGCGCGCGGTCTCGGCCAGTTCGGCGCGGCCATAGCCCAACTGCACGCACCACAGGCCGGCCATGGCGTCGAGCAAGGCGTGGCCGTCGCCGTCGTGGATCGTGCAGCCTTCGGCGCGGGTGATGATCCGGCTGCCGCCCGCCGCGCGCAGAGCGCCCCAGTCGGCCTGGGCCGGCAGGTGGTGCGCCACGTCCAGGCGACGCAGTTCGGCGATGTCGTAGTTCCTGAGGGTCACGTGCCGATACTCCAAATGTTCACAGCGGCTCTCCCCGGAGCGCTCGGCCGAGGAGGCGGAAGAAGGTCTGGGATTGAGCGTTGTCGCCGGCGCGCCATTCCGGATGCCATTGCACGGCCAGCACCGGCGCGCCTCCGGCCCGGCCGGAAAAGGCTTCGACCAGGCCATCGGGGGCGACCGCTTCCGGCGTGAGGCCCTCGCCCAGACGGTCCGCGGCCTGGAAATGCACCGAGTTGACGTTGAGGCGGTCGCGGGCGAAGGCGCGGGCGAGGACGCCGCCCGGCGCGAGGCTGACCTCGTGGCTGTGGGCGAACAGATCGTCCAGCGAGACGCCGTCCGGCGCGTGATGCGTCAGCAGCGATGGATTGGCGCCGGCGTCGCGTCGCAGCGTCCCGCCGAAGGCGACGTTGATCTCTTCGAAACCGCGGCAGACGCCGAACACCGGCCGGCTGAGATCGGTCATGGCCTCGATCAGGCCGAAGGTCATGGCGTCGCGGCCGGGATCGTAAGGGCCGGCGACATCGGCTGCGCCCGGCTCGCCGTAGCGCCAGGGTTCGACATTGGAGGGGCTGCCGGTAAGGAGGACGCCATCCAGCCTCGACGCCACCTCGCGCGCGTTCATCAGCTCCGGCAGGGCGGGAATGAGCAACACCGCGACGTCGGCGAACGTCATCGCCGCTTCGATGTAACGGTTGATAACCACCTGCGCCCTCTCGCCGCCGAAGGCGCGGTCGCAGCACGAGACGCCGAGCACCGGCCGGGTCATGACAGCAGCACCGCGGGGGCGTCGGCGCGCCAGGCGATCCACACCTCCGCGCCCGGCCGGAAGTCCTCAGCCCCGCGCCGGCCCTGGTTGGCGCGCTCCACCTTGACCATCCGTCCTCCCTCGATCTCGATTTCGTAAACGGACGATCCGCCGAGATAGGCCATCTGACGAACTACGCCGCGGGCCCGGTTGGCGCTCGCCGGCGCCCCTTCGACCGCCGCCGGCGCCTCGTGGCCGAGCTCGATCTTCTCCGGCCGAAGCGCGACCCACACCGCGGCGTCGGCGGCGCCGGTGACGCCGTGATCCAGCCAGAAGCGGATCGGCACGCCCTCGCACTCGACGGCGGCGTGGCCGGGCTCGTCCACCGCCAGGCGGCCTTCGAACAGATTCACCTGGCCGATGAAGTCGGCGACGAAGCGCGAATTGGGGAATTCATAGAGGTCCGAGGGTGTGGCGACCTGCTGGATAAGCCCGCGGTTCATCACCGCACAGCGGCTGGCCATGGCCAGGGCTTCCTCCTGGTCGTGGGTGACGAAGAGGAAGGTGACGCCGACCTTTTCCTGAAGCTGCGCCAGTTCAGAGCGCATCGCCTCGCGCAGCTTGGCGTCAAGGGCCGACAGCGGCTCGTCCAGCAACAGGACGCGCGGCCGTTTGACCAGGGCGCGGGCCAGGGCGACGCGCTGGCGCTGGCCGCCGGAGAGCTGGTCCGGCTTGCGCGCGCCCAGCCCATCGAGCTTGACGAGGGCCAATGCCTCCTCGACCCGCGTCGCGCGCTCGCGGGTGGGAACGCGCTCGACCTTGAGGCCGTAGGCGACATTGTCGGCGACGCTCATATGCGGAAAGACGGCGTAGGACTGGAAGACCATATTGACCGGCCGCCGGTTGGGCGGGGTCGTCGATACGTCCTCATCGTCGATCAGGATGCGCCCCTCGGTGGGCGTCTCGAACCCGGCCAGCATGCGCAGCAGGGTGGTCTTGCCGCAGCCGGACGGGCCGAGCAGGGCGAAGAACTCCCCTTCCTCGACAGTCAAAGAGACATTGTCGACCGCCACCACCTTGCCGAAGCGCTTGGTGACGTTCTCGAAGCGAATGAGCGGCCTCTTGGCCATCAAAGACCCTCTCCCATCTCGGCTTTGGCGACGTCGGTCCCCTGCAGCCGCAGCGCGATGGCCGTCAGCGCCACGGTGAGCACGATGAGGATGGTCGAGGCCGCGTTCACCTCCGGCGTCACCGAGAAGCGGACCATGGAATAGACCTTGATCGGGAAGGTCAGGGTGTCGGGTCCTGACGTGAAGAAGGTGATGACGAAGTCGTCCAGGCTCAGGGTGAATGCCAGCAGTGCGCCGGCGACCAGCCCCGGCCGCATGTGCGGCGCGATCACGTCCCAGAACACGCGCCATTCGCTGGCCCCCAAATCGCGCGCCGCCTCCTCCAGTTCGCGGTTGAACGAGGCCAGCCGCCCGCGGACGACGATGGCGACGAAACTGAACGAGAAGGAGATGTGCGAGATGATGATGGCCCCGAGATTGAGCGGCCAGGGCATCTCCGTGGGCCAGGGAACCACCTCGGTGAAGAAGACCAGCATGGCCACGCCCATGCAGATTTCCGGCACGACGATAGGCAGACCGAGCGCGCCCTCCAGCGCCGCCTTGCCGGGGAAGCGGAAGCGCCAGAGCAGAAGCGCGGTCATGGCCCCGAGAATGACGCTCACCACCGTGGACACCGCCGCGATGGTCAGCGAATTGCCGAAGGCGGTGATCAGGTCTGCGTCGGCGAAGGTCGCCTGGTAGTATTTCAGGGTGAAGCCGCGCCAGACGATGTTGCGCTTGGAGTCGTTGAAGCTGAAGGCAATCAGGGTGAGCAGCGGCGCGTAGAGATAGAAGGCGGTGAAGGCTAGCCAGGCGCGGATCGGCCAGGCGTTGATATAATCCAGCGGCCCGGACGAGGCTCTCGCGCGGCTCATGCCGCCCGCTCCCGCCGACCGCGCGAGGCCAGGCCCTGCACGGCCATGGCCACGAAGGTCATGTACATCAGCAGGAACGACAGGGCCGCGCCGAACGGCCAGTCATTGGCGTTCTTGAACTGGTTTTCGATCACATTGGCGATCATCTGGCTGGACGGTCCGCCGAGGAGATCGGGGGTGAGATAGGCCCCGATGCTGGGAATGAAGGTCACCAGCACCCCCGAGACGATCCCAGGTATGGCCAGCGGCACGACAACCCTGGCGAAGGTGGTGAGGTGCCCGGCGCCGAGGTCGAGGCTCGCCTCCAGCAGCGAGCGGTCGAGACGATCGAGCGCGGCGTAGAGCGGCAGAACCATGAACGGCAGCTGGACATAGACGAGGCCAAATATGACCGCGAAATTGTTGTGCAGCAGCGGCAGCGGGCGGAACTCGCCGAGCGGATGACCGAGCGCGGCGGTGAGATGTCCCGCGCCGTGCCAGAAAAAGCCCAGCACCATGTTGATGTAGCCCTCGTCGCGCAGCAGGGCCATCAGGGCGTAGGTGCGGATGAGCAGGTTGGTCCAGAACGGCAGCATGATCAGCAGCAACAGCCAGACCCGCGTCTTCTCGCGGGCGAAGGTGATAGCGATCGCCACCGGGAAGCCGGCTATGAGGCAGAGCAGCGTCGTCAGGCCGGCGAACCAGAACGACTTCCAGATGATGCCCAGATAGAGCGGGCGCAGGGCGTGGGCGTAGTTGGCGAAGGTTCCCGTGATGCCGATCTGCGTCAGCGAGGTGTTGTGGCCGAAACTGTAGGCCCAGATGATCGCCAGGGGGGCGAGGAAGAAGGCGACGAGCCACACCGTCGGCGGCCCGAACACGGCCGCGAACACGCCCTTGGCCTTGGTCCACGATTCAGTCATGGGCGCCGCCGGTCGTCATGCCGCGAAAATCCGGGTGACGGTTTCATCGTAGAGGTGGGCGCGCTCCAGACCCTCGAAATCGGCGTACTCACACCTGGCCAGCGCGGTGGCCGGCGGGAAGATCGCCGGGTTGTCGCGATAGTCCGGCGGCATCAGCGCCAGGGCGGCGGCGTTGGGCGTGGGATAGCGGGTCGCCTCGGCGACCTTGGCGCCGTTGCCGCCGTCGAGGATGAAATTGATGAAGCGGTGGGCGTTGTCGGGCCTGGGCGCCCCGGCCGGGATGCACAGGCAGTCGGAATTGAGCACCGAACCCTCGCGCGGGACCACGAAGTCCAGATCGGGATCTTCCTGCATCACCCTGGCGATGTCGCCGTTGTAGTCGATGACGATGTCGACATCCCCGGCCAGCAGCAGGTCCTGGCCGTCGTCGTGGTGGAAGACTTTGATGTTGGGCTTTTGGCGGATGTACATCTGGGCGACGCGTTCGATCACCGGCGCGGGGATATTGCGCACCGAATAGCCGAGGTATTTGGCGCCCAGTTCGATCAGGTCGTCAGCCTCGGAGACGACCGCGATGCGGCCCTTGTAGCGGTCGGACGCCATAACCCACTTCCAACTGTCCGGCACGCCATCGATCCGAGACTTACGGTAGCCGAGGCCCTGGACCAGCCAGGTGTAGGGCGCCGACCAGCGCCGGCCCGGATCGAACGGCGGGTCAAGGAAGGCGGGGAGAATGTTCTTCAGGTTGGGCAGCTTGGCGTGGTCGAGCGGCTGCAGGAGGCCGGCGATGCGCAGGCGGGTGACATATTCGTTGGAGGGCACGATCACATCGAAGCCCGGGTTGCCCGGCCGCAGCTTGGCGAACAGCTCGTCGTTGGTCGAGAACAGGCTCATCTTGGCCCTGACGCCCGTGGCCTTTTGAAAGTCGGCCAGGGTGGTGTCGCCGATATAGTTGTCCCAGTTGTAGAGGTTGAGCCGGGCCTCCTCGCCATTGGCGCCCAGCGGCGCCTTTGCCGCGCAGGCTTCGAGCGTGACGCCCGCGGCCGCCGCGCCCAGGCCCGCGAGCAGCGAGCGGCGCGAGGTGCGCCGCCGATCAGGCATTCCTCAGGTACCAATCGTAGTCGAGGGGCGAGATCACCTCGTTGAACCGGTCCTGCTCGGCCCGCTTGACCGTGGCGAACATGTGCGTGAAGCGCTCGCCCAGATAGTCCTTGAGCACGGCCGACTCCGCGAAGAGATCGACCGCGGCGTACCAGTGGCCCGGTAGCCGCTCGGCCGATTGCGCGGCCGCGGCGTATCCGTCGCCGTGAACCGGCGGACCCGGGTCGATCCTGTTCTTCAGGCCGTGGTGGACGCCTGCCAGCAGGGCGGCGAGGGCCAGGTAGGGATTGGCGTCGGCGCCGGCGACGCGGTGCTCGATATGGCGCGAGGCCGGCGGCCCGGCGGGCACGCGCAGCGACACGGTGCGATTGTTGACGCCCCAGGTGGGCGCGATAGGAGCGTAAGAGTTGGGCCGGAAACGCCGGTAGGAATTGGCGTTGGGCGCGAAGATGGCCAGGCTCTCGGCGAGCAGGGCCTTGAGGCCGCCCACGGCATACTTGAGGGGCGGCGCGCCCTCGGGCGCCTTGGCGGCGAAGATGTTGACGCCCTCGGCGTCGAGAACGCTGACGTGCAGGTGCAGGCCGCTGCCCGAAAGCTCGGTGAAGGGCTTGGCCATGAAGGTCGCCTCAAGGCCGTGGCGGGCGGCGACACCCTTGGCGAGGCGCTTGTACATCACCGCCTCGTCGGCCGCGCGCAGGGCGTCGGGACCGTGGCGCAGCGTGAGTTCAATCTGGCCGGGGGCGTATTCCGAGATCGCCGCTTCCAGCGGCACGCGCTGAGCGTCAGCCGTGGCCCACAACTCGCGCAGGAAGGGGGCGAAGTCCTCGAGCTCGCGCAGGCCATAGACGCCGTGCTGCGTGGGCGGCAGGCCGCCCTTCGGGGCGGCGAGGCGGGGCACCTCGTTCGCCGCCCGCGCTGGATCGACCAGATAATACTCCAGCTCGCAGGCGACCACCGGCGTCAGGCCGTCGTCGGCGAAGCGCTGCACGACGCGGGACAGGATGTGGCGCGGATCCAGATCGTTGGGCGTCCCATCGAGCTCGAACATCGAGGCCAGGACCTGGCCGGTGTCGGCGCCGAGCCAGGGGGCCGGAACCAGCGTCCCGGGGGCGGGCCAGGCGACGCGGTCGCCGTCGCCATCCTCCCAGACCAGGCCCGTGGCCTCGACGTCCCGCCCGGTGACATCACAGACGAGCACCGAGCCCGGCAGGAAGCGGCCCTGTTCATAGATCGCCATCAGCTCGTGGCGGCGCAGGCGCTTGCCGCGCGGCACGCCCGACATCGCCGTGAAGACGATCTCGAAGAACTCGATCTCGGGATGCGCCTCGAGGAACGCGCGCGCCTCCGCGGGATCGGCGATCATGGCCATGCCCGCGCCCTTGCCGTCAGCGTCCGAGGCCACGGGGCCCTCCTCAATCTGTGATCACTCTTTTGGGTCACCCCGCCGGGCTGTCAAGGCGGAGTGTGGGACTGTAGGGACAAACGCGGCGATGTCTCTTACTTAGGCCGGATCGGATTTGAACCATGACCGTCACACCCTCTGAGCTGGGCGCCGAAGGCGTCCATCTGTCGCCGGACCTGAGCTATGGCGGTTATCTCGACCTGGAACGCCTGCTGTCGGCCCAGCATCCTCGCTCGGACCAGCACGACGAAATGCTGTTCATCATCATCCACCAGGCCTCGGAATTGTGGATGAAGCTGTCGATCCATGAGCTCACCGCCGCGCGCGACCGCCTCGCCGGCGACGACCTGCCGAGCGCCCTCAAGATGATCGCTCGTGTCGGCCGCATCCAGTCGCAGATGATCCAGTCCTGGGAGGTGCTGGCGACGCTTACGCCCAGCGAATACCGGCTGATCCGTCCTTCGCTCGGCCAGAGTTCAGGCTTCCAGTCGCATCAGTATCGACTGCTCGATTTCATCCTGGGCGCGCGGCAAAAGGGCGCGATGGCCGTGCACGAGGCGACGCCGGAGATCCACGCACGCCTCGACGCCATGCTGGCCGCGCCCAGCCTATACGACGAGGCGGTGCGGCTGCTGGCTCGGCGCGGCTTCGCCATCGAGCCAGAGGCGTTGGAGCGCGACTGGCGCGAGCCCCACGTCGAGCGTGCGTCGGTGGAGGCGGCGTGGCTCGCGGTCTACCGCGATCCGGAGCGCCATTGGGATCTCTATGAGTTGGCGGAAAAGCTGGTCGACCTGGAATATCGCTTCCAGCAGTGGCGCTTCGCGCATCTGAAAACGGTGGAGCGCATTATCGGCGGCAAGAGGGGCACCGGCGGCAGCCAGGGGCTGGCCTACCTCGCCCGCGTCCTCGAAAGCCGTCTCTTCCCAGAGCTATTGGCCGTCAGAACCGAGCTCTGAGGCCACTCTCCCCCCGCGTGGCGGGGGGAGATTCGCGAATCGATTCGGTATGCGGGCCCTATTTCAGGTGGGCGGCGAGGTGCTTGTTCATCTCGAACATGTTCACCTTGTCCTTGCCCCCGAACACCGGCTTCAACTTACCGTCAGCCAGTATCTCACGCTTGTTGGCGGGGTTTTGGAGGTTGTTGGACTTGATGTAGGCCCAAACCTTCGAGACAACTTCCCCACGGGAAAGTGAAGCAGAGCCGACGATGGCGGACAACTCGGCGGAGGGTTTCAGAACCTGTTGAAGACCATTGGGCTTTTTATCAGGCATGTTGCTATTCTCGCTCCCAGAAAGGCCCGTCACGGCGATCGCGCGCGGCCTATCAGAGGGAGAATGTCCATTTCGGCGCCCTTGCCAAGCCCTGCGACAGTAAAATGTCATGCAGGCTGTGGACGGTTTTACTTTCGCACGACGACGGAAAGGCCGTCGCCGATACTGGCCAGGGTCGATTCCACGCGCGCGTCGGCGTGAATCTTGGCCGCTAGAACGCGCAGGGCGACGGTGCTTTCAGAGGTGTCGGCGGGGTCGGCGACCGCCCCGTTCCACAGCATGTTGTCGATCAGCATCAGCCCGCCCGGGCGCAGCAGTTCGAGGCCGAGTTCGTAATAGGCGTCGTAGCTGGTCTTGTCGGCGTCGATGAACATCATGTCGAAGTGGCCGTGCAGTCCCTCGTCCAACAAAGCGCGCAGGGTGTCCGCAGCCGGACCGATCCGGGCGCTGACGATCCCGTCCACCTCGGCTGCCCGCCAGTAGCCGCTGGCGCGGTCGACCAGGGCGCCGGAGATGTCACAGGCGACGAGTTCGGCGTCGACGCCGTGCATGGCCTTCATGGCCAGGGCGACGGCGGTCGAGGAATAGCCGGTGAAGACGCCGACCTCGAGCGCGCGGCGGGCGCGGATCGCCGTCGCCAGCACCTGCATCAGCGCACCCTGCTCGGGGCTGATCTGCATGATCGCGCGCGGATCGGTCGCGGTCTCGGTCCGACACCTTACCAGCACCGGGTGCTCGTCGACGCCCCAGCGCTGCAGATAGGCGACGACCGGTTCGGAGAGACCAAAGCTGGTGGACATCGGCTGGCTCCTTGGTTCAATCCCCGCCCGTCGGCGGGATCAGGTGGCGAAAAGCGCGGCCGCGGCGGCGTCGAGGATGGCCTCGGCGTCGAGGCGATAGGCGCGATAGAGGTCGTGAATCTCGCCGGACTGGCCGAAGGTCTCGACACCCAGCGCGCGCACGGCGTGGCCCCTGACCCCGCCAAGCCAGGAGAGGGTGGCGGGCGGGCCGTCGATAACCGTGACCAGGCGCGCGTCGCGGCCGAGCTTGGCCAGCAGCTCCGCCGCGTGCGAGCGCCCACCGCCCGCCGACCAGCCGCGATGAAGACGGTCCGGGCTGACCACGGCCAGCAGGCCCGCGCCCGGATAGTCTTCCAGGACCGCCTCGAACGCCGTCGCCGCCTCCGGCGCCACCGCGCCGGTATAGACCACCGCCAGCGCCGCGCCCGGCTCGGGCTCGACGTGCCAGTAGGCGCCCTCGATGAGCTGGCCACCCCAGGTCTCGTCCGCCGCCCGTGTTGGCTGGTCGAGGACGCGCGTGGACAGGCGCAGATAGACGCTGCCGCCGTCGTCGGCCTGTATGTGGTCGAAGCTCCAGCGCATGATCTCGGACAGTTCGTCGACAAAGGCCGGTTCGAAGGCGGACAGCCCCGCCTGGGCCATGCCGATCAGCGGGGTGTGGATCGATTGGTGCGCTCCGCCTTCCGGGGCCAGAGTCAGGCCCGAGGGTGTGGCGATGAGAAGGAAGCGGGCGTCCTGGTAGCAGGCGTAGTTAAGCGCATCGAGGCCGCGGTTGATGAACGGGTCGTAGAGCGCGCCCACGGGAATCAGCCGCGCGCCGAACAGGGCGCCGGAGAGGCCGAGTGCGCCCAGCATTAGGAACAGGTTGTTCTCGGCGATGCCGAGTTCGATATGCTGGCCCTTGGGGCCCATCGACCAGCGCTGGGCCGAGGCGATGGCCTCGTCGCGGAAGCGATCGGAATGGATCTCGCGCGCGAACAGGCCGCGCTGATTGACGAACGGGCCAAGATTGGTCGAGACCGTCACGTCCGGCGAGGTGGTGACGATGGCGTCGGCGAGCGGTCCGCCGGCGCGAGCCAGGTCGTTCAGTATACGGCCGAAAGCAACCTGCGTGGACTGACGACCGGTGGGCCGCGGAAAGGCTGCGGGGACCGGAAGGCGCGGGGCCGGCGGCGGCGGCGTGCGGCGGCTGAACGGAACGGTGTCCAGAAAGGCGCGATATTCGTCGGCCTCGCGCGGCAGTCCGGCGAAGAGGTCCCACTCCGCGCCGGCCGGTACGGCCATCTTGCTCTGGAAAGCGGCCATCTGGGTCTCGGTCATCAGACCCGAGTGATTGTCCTTGTGACCCTGGAAGGGCAGGCCGAAGCCCTTGATGGTGTAGACGATGAACAGCTTGGGGCTGTCGTCCTTCACGGCGTTGAAGGCGTCGAGCAGCAAGCCGAGGTCGTGGCCGGCGAGGTTGGTCATCAGCTCGGCCAGGGCGGCGTCGTCATAGCCGCCGATGAGGCGCTCGGCGTCAGCGTCGCCGGCGAGGCCGGCTAGGATCGCGGCCCGCCAGGCGGCCCCGCCCTGGAACGAGAGGGCGGCATAGAGGTCGTTCGGGCAGTCATCGAACCAGCGGCGCAGCGCCGCCCCGCCTTTCTGGGCGAAGGCCGCCTCGAGCTTGCGCCCGTACTTCAGCGTGATCACGTCCCAGCCGACGGCGGCGAAGATTTCCGCGAAGCGCAGGAACATGCGCTCGGGCGTCGTGGCGTCGAGGCTCTGGCGGTTGTAGTCGACGATCCACCAGCAGTTGCGCAGGCCGTGCTTGGCGCCCTCGATGGCGCATTCATAGACGTTGCCCTCGTCCAGCTCG